>JGI24159J19872_10011340_pt1 | contig 11672 bp, 8 predicted proteins | sample Ectturendosymbi4_FD_19872 | JGI IMG/M metagenome (IMG submission 19872) | reverse complement strand
GATACTTGAGATTTTTTTTCCATTTACAATTTCCATACTTTTTCAATACCTAATGTACATTTTGGTCAAATTCAATACTTTTTCAAGGTGTTGAAAACCAATTTTGAAATTCAATACTTTTTCAATACCGCATGGGAACCCTGAAGATGTAAGGACTGACAATGCATGATGTTATGTGAAATTGATTTCCTATTAAAAAATTGTGATTGATTCCATGCTTGTTTCACCTGTGGAGTAAAGGTACTTGAATTCAAAGCACTTCCATCACACAAAATCACAGTCACTGCTGCAGGATCCCATTCCCAAGTGGACCAACTCAAAAGAACCATACTTTCAAAAAGCCTCTGAAGACCTATTATCTTTTAAGGACCGTAATTTTGAGTTGTTTCTAAGTGAAAAACATTAGAACCAGTGTCCCAAAACATGGTTTTCAGTACAAAATGTACATTTACGCCCTCTGAGAACAGTGCAAAGATTTTCAAAACGTAGATTTACACACAACAAGCACAAAAAAGTTAAAAAAGGAGATGCTTGGTTTTAACATTTTTTGATATCTTGAAACAAGGACAGTGCATGTTATTGCCTAAAATAAGTAAAACTGATCCACTATTGAAAAACCAACTTCATTTGGAAAATAATGATTAATCACTGAAGAAGTTTTCTGTCCTAGCTTTAGAAACATAATATGTAAAAGAATAACCTTGTTTGATTTCATCATATCATAAACGTGGTAACATGTGTTTTTTACAATTAGCTCGAAATTCCTGCAAGCAGTTCAAACGGGTTATTTTAACGACTTTTGAAACTACCTGTGATGACTCTATTTCAAGTATTCATTCCGCAATGCCAGAGGCAAAACTGTGAGCCGAGCACTGCTATGTTGTTCCAAATCCTGTTCGCATGCTTCAAGGTTATGGTCATTCAGCATGTCTGCATTTTTACACTCCTGGGTTAGTCACTTGCAGTTTGCAAAATATCAGTCATCAACCTTGGCAGGGACAACACTGAATGAAACGTTTATAGTTGTAAGAAAGAAACTTTCATTATACTCCCTTTTGAATGTCATGAGTGGTTTGCAGGCACCCCATCTTTGTTTGCACTGTGTTGTGAACATGCAGCTGCTTCCACAGTGGATGCTGCTGCACTGGTGGGAGACCAATGGCAGCAACACACATGTGCTTTTTACCTTTCACCTATCCATTAATGCTGAGCACAAGGCTGGACAGGCTGCAAGTACCATTTTTTAAGTATTCGGTTTGATCTAACCAGGATTTGAACCCAGCCTACCAGCCTTAGAGGCACATGCTCTATCCCACTAGGCCACTTAGCAAGAGTTAACAACAAAAAACAAAGATTAATTTAATTTTTGTTACAAAAGATCTTACATTTAACTGTTATCACACTACTTTGATTAGTTATATAGATGTTTGAGCTGCATCATTAACACACCTGTACAATTTTACATTCTTTTAGTTTAATTTTCTTTGATAACAGATAATTATCTAGTTTTCTTGCTCACCTCACTGCTCATCCCTGCGAGGATGGAGCGACTCTAAATCGCCTTTTTGGTTTAAGGTAAAAAATAAAGAAGTTTAAGCTATCTACAACCTACTAAAATCCATGAAATAGCATACAAAAAAACTCACTTTTTTCAAAACTTTTTAATGCAAAAGTATTATATATACTTATCCTCTTGTAGAAAATATGTTAAAAGCAGGGATGTAGTTCTAACAAAAAGGTGTGGAAACGCTCCCAAAAAACTGGTCATTTTAAAACAGTTTCAGACTCATTTTAAAGCAAAACCTGAAAAAAGTGTGGGAATGCCGTTTCCACCTCACTACATTCCTGATTAAAAACCTCCAGATGTCTTGGTTGTCTTTACTGTCAACAATTCAACAATTATGACCAAAATGGGGATGGATGAGCCACGAGAGTTCCTCAACAGTACTCAATGACTAGTTTTCTCCACAAACATTCCAATGAGTTATTTTCTTCAATTGTTTGGTTTGCTGGATTGCTTACAAGCCAAAAAAAATGTTTGAAAATGCAATCAGCTACGCAAATGTTAAAAAATCACCAGAAACTATCTAAAACAGTGGTTGTTAACCTTTACAAACACACCTCACATAGTTTTCCAAGCTTTTGTCAAACCCCATATTTGCCCAATATAACAGAAAGTAAAAATGGGTTACATGTTTCAGATGATCTTTGTCGAACCCCTGAAATGGCTCCATCGAACCCCGAACCCTTGGGGTTCGATTGAACCCAGGTTAAAACAACAACTCAAAGAGAAAAATGTATTTCTCATTTCTCGTAAAAATTTGAAATGCAAAGGTATATATGTATTTTTTTTGTTTGATAGAAAGTATGTTTAACTCCCTGTTCAAAAATATGTTGGTTGTCTCTTTACCATAAATGGCTTATAATTCACAACCAAATTAGTGATGCAGATACACTATACTGGCTTTCCCATCCTTAACATTTTCACTCCTGATCTATACATCTTTACATAATAGAAATTCTGGAGGAAATTCGGATTTAGATATATACAGGTGCAGATCTGACTTCTATTGGACACCAGCTGTAGTCTTTTTCTCTTCAAAGTTCATACACTTACATACAAAAAGCATGAAGAGAAAAAGAGGACAAATGAAGCAATTTTTCAAGCTTCAATTGCAAGGTGCTTTAGAAAACTGCCATAAATGTGGTCAACTATCAAAACATGCCTGGTACCCACCCAATGTGATTTCTCATGGAAAAACTCCGGTAGTGACAGTGTAAAGGGTTAAGTGTAAGTAATTTATGATTCCCAAGCAAAGCAACTCATGTTATCCAAACCAACTTTAAACAACCCTTTGCCAAATCAGCAATGGAAGAAGTTAACACCTTTACTGCTAAACAAGGTGAATTCATATGATTTTTTCATATGCATAATTGCCAAATGATGCCAATTTACAAAATGCCGAGCTGTTCAGTGTCAATGGTAGACATTTCCTAGTTGGTATCTATGCATTATCACATAAGTCTTTGACAAACAAAAATTTTTAATTACATTGATTTCGCAGAATTTGTCAAGAAATGGTATGTTCAGTAAGAGTAAGAAATGTACAATCTTTTTCTACAGTCTGTTTATTCTAATTGCCTTTTAGTTTATTTACTTAGTGGCATAAAAAATACCAAAACCACCAAAACTGCTTAGCAGTAGATGTGTTTTTTTTGCCTAAATGATGTGGTCAACAAAAATTTACTGATTTCTGTAACCTGACGCATGAATTGCATTTTAGTTTATTTGATAAGGTGAAAAAACATGTCCCAACTGTCTAAAGCTACTTGGCTCCAAACGGATTTTTTTTACAAAACACTTGGCAGTATATGTGTTTATTACTATCATATTTTACTTACGACTATCAATGTTCAAAGTAATTGCTGGCAGCTAGGCTTACAGAAGTCACCCCTAAGAAGTATGTAGCCTACTGAATATTGATTCAACACCAAAGCTTTTATCTCTCTGCATAGCTAAAGAAGCACATGTCATGTGTAACAATACATTTTCAAGCATCAACACTAGTGTGTGACTACAGCATTTAGAGCTGGATGATTTTTTTGCCAGGTAATGCCTAGTTGCATTAAAAAAATTTAGTAACTTTAATTACAATAACACTGCAAGACTGCAATGCACAAGTATAAAATTTTCAAAAAATTGCTCGATTAATCCATAATGCATGGTTCTGTAGTTGAAACAAAAGTGAACAAGATTTGAAAGCGAGTCATTAAGCTGAATATGTCAAGCTAAAGCATACCACCCCAGGAAAGGTAATGTCATGGTTTAGTTGCCAGTAGGAATTGTTTTCATGACCACAGAGCATACACTATAAATAGTAAGATGATTAGCCACCATTACACACCACAATCGCTTAATTTATTTAAAAATACTTACAAGAACTTTGTTGAACAGATTTTTTTCTTTAGGTGGAAGAGGGTTACTGGATGGCATTTTTGCAGAGTGAGTATCACTATGCCAAGACTCTCAGCAGCAAATATGCAGCACTGCACAGCCAATTACAACAGTAAAAGCCTTTGCTAATAGTTTCTGCAACATTTAATGATGAAAAGCAATTTCCATGAACTTGCAATGTGTACTTTCAAACTATTAGTTGAACACAAGCCTAGTTCATAGGCGGTAAAAAATCATGTCTGATTACAACTGCAGCTTACATTGATGTGCTAGATCCTGTTAATTTCACTGAATATATATAATACATATATGTAGTACATATGGTACTGAAGTAAATAGGCATGCTGATGGATTTTCCATATGCCATTTTTTCCAACAATGTCCACAGAAAATGTTTCATGCAATCCTTAGAGCAAAATCTGTAAAAAATCTCTACCCACACTTGTTTTTTATCCAAATTTTGTATTTTCACCATAACTTTTGAACAGAAATGCTAGTAAGCTAATCAAGGACTCTACAGACTTAGATTATAGCCTAGTTTCCAATAAAAACTTGAGCAAACAAATTGGCTGTTGCCGTTGGGGCCCATGGCCCAATGACCTCAGTCAAAAGTGCCTAAACCTACACTCCACTTATGACGACACCCACAAAAAACAAAACTAAAAGACTTGCCACATCTTTTGAGGGTTTGAACAGCTTTCTAGCTCAATCAATCGCCTAGCAGATTACAGAATTGCAAAGTGGTGCAAAAACTAATGGCTCACATGGTATTTACAGGTAAATCTACCCAGCACCAAATGTGTTAAGTGGTGCACCGGAATAAAATCATTTGGAGACAGCACATTTAGTTGCAGCTTTTCATGGGAGATTCAAAGGTGCAACTGCAGGAACACTATTTTCCCCAGTGCTGTAGGCAAGCAACAATAGAGATTCCCTGCTCGACCTGGTTCACTCTATTGTTGCTTGTGAATAGCTGCATTTATGAAATGGTGCTGTGACGAGGATGTGCAAGCAATGCTTGGTACAACCTTCACAAACGAACTGGGGATTGGTGCAGTTTATTGAAAAAGGGGATGCTGTTGCCAGGGGTGGATCCAATTAGGGCAATCACCCCCTTAAAACCTACAAGAGTAGCTGTTTTTACCACAATTTTTTTACAATTTAGAAAACAACATTTTCAATACAAGGCCATTTTGTTGTCCACTGTCCACTGATTTGTCACAGCAGTGTTGTAAAGTTTACTTATATTCTTATGAAGTATACTTTTACAGCAGTGAAGCCATTATGAGACTTGCCTATCAATTGTTACTGAAATCGTCCCTCCTAACCTTATTGCCTGGATCTGCCACTTGTTGCAACCACTTGGTAGATGCAGTGTTGAACATGTGATACACCAAGAATGTGATGCGTGCAGAGAATAGCAAGCACATGTATGTGGCGTCAACAAGCAATAACAGAGCAATCATGGTGTATGATCTCCATTGCAGCTTGCTGCTACGGTGTGAAGCTTTGTGTGCCTGCTGATTGTGCTGTCCAATCGCAACAATATCAATGATAATAGACATATCAAAAGTAATTGTGACATTAGCAAAATGCAACTTTTCCAGTGAAGGAAAGAGTACTGATCCATTTTACTGGTGGAAGTTGACTGATGAGGCTTTGATTGAGCTGATATTTTCATTGCCCATAACAGATGCTCATATTTTTGCACTGCTGAAACCACAGTTAAATGATACTACAATGCATATTGAGCCAGCTCACAAGAAAATGGGAATAAGTTGCAAGTAAGGAAATAGACAGAAATGTTTGCATTTTTGCAATAATCATTCAACAAGCAGAATTTAACAATCTAAGTTATAGTTCTAGAAATAATATCTGGACATTTATTCTTGTTTTAATAAATCAGACATGGAGCAACAACTCAGATTTCACTCTGTTCAAAACAATAATACATAGGGATTTGTGAGCAAATGTTGGCAATATGTGCTGGTGGAATTTTGTCGATATGAAACATCAGCATCATCATTGCATTGATTGATTTACATCAGCATTTCAATGTATCAGATAGCTCTGGCGCAGTGGTTCCCAAAAGTTTTCTGATTATGCACTGTTGCGGCCAGTTGCCCAACTATATGGACAAGTACGTGTGTTCTGGAATGAATGCATATGTAATAGACTGCTCATTGAGCCATCCTGCTGCGTACAAACCATTCACATGTTCACACTGCGTTTGTATGTATCATGTGACTTAACAGTCACGCCTTGTGTAGAATGCATTTTTCTGTTCGCCTTTCTGTGTGTATATTTACGACCTCGCCAAGTCTTCCATGGGCTACTTTTATGAGTAGCATAGCAAGCNAGTAGTTGTCTGACTAACCGATCAACCATTTTCTGCGATATGTTTCTCTCTTCATCATGGTAAAGACAAGCCACCGTTTGCATTAATGGTCGATAAATGTTGCCATTACGCATTATTAAATGCGACGCAAGAGTCGAGGGCAATAAATTGTATAGTGTCACCTCTCAAATCCCCTGCCTTCTTTGTGCCTCAAGCAGCCACGAGCTTGAGTAACGCCTTCGCCCCCTCATAGGACAGAGTGGATCATATTCACCAATAGAGCTTATGTGCTTGCAGAGCAAGACACACAACAAAGTGGTGCTGTGACCAGTATGTGAAGGTCGTGCCAAGTGCAGCCTTCACAAAAAGAACATGTAATCGGTACGGTTCGTTGTAAAAAGGAGGAGATGTTGCAACCTCTCCGTTGGCATTGCGTTTAATGTGCAATTCACCACGAATGGGATGTGCACGAAGAACAACAATCATAGATATGTGGCACGAACAAGCAATAATAGAGTGTTCTTGTCGGGTTCTCTGTTGTTGCTTGCTGCCACAGCGTGAAGCTTTGTGCACTTGCTGCTTGGGCTTTCCGATCGCAACAGTAACACTTGAGGGTCTGGCACTGTCCCTGTTTATCACCTTGTTTGAGGAAACTCATTCAACAAACTATCAATCAATGAACTTTAGAAAACCAGACTTGACACAAAGGCAACATGTACAAATGGCAGTGAGAAATATAATGGCCATTGTTACCAATAACAAAAGTACACGGAAATGCAAGAATTTATAAAAGCAAAAGCTGTGAATATAGTTTTTGTTTGTAAAAGCTGACAGTAGTAGGCCTACTTGTATAGCACCTTCAAAGCCTTCATGTACCACAGTTGGGAACCACTGCTCTGGTGGAGGTAAGGTTTTATTTAGGAATCATTTGCAAAAAAAGCTTATTCCCACATTAATCTTCCCTTGTTTGTGAACAAACTAACTGTTAAAAATTAATTATCACTATTCACTGACTGCACCTTACCAATACAGACAGGGGCGCATCCAGGGGCTCTGTTTGGATGTCTTGACAAGCCCTTTCGTTTGACAGGTACTCAGCAAAGCTGATAAAATATTACACACTGTCACTGCAGGTCTCTAATGCGGGTGATTTGGAACATGCAACAGCATTTCCCTTCTGAAGTTGCATAGTATTATCACGTAACAACAACATCCCTGCCTTGTCAAAATAACACTCTCGACACATCGTTTTTGGCCCCCAAGCCTGATAAAGCGAACACAAGATAAAAAATTTCAAGAATTTTATTTAAAGAACGTATTAAATAGATGAACCAGGCCATTAAATAGCTGAACTACGCAATTTTACAAAAATTGCTGTTGTTTTGCTACTCATGTTGTTTCATAGTAATTTTATTACGATGCTAATTTCACGTTCAGAATTCTTGTGAAAATAATCCACACTATAGCTAGGGAACATAGGCAATCCAGAATAAAAATTTACCAAATTACTCTAACAACAACCTCCAACAATTATTACAGTAGATTAAAATTTGCAAGAAACTAACAAGTCATAATAATAGGCGACTGAAATTAACTCAATGATTGATTAGTGGTTGAGCAGTTTCTTTCCCTTTGTGTTGTATTGCCCCCCTATCACCCCCATAAGTTTTTTCCCCTCTTGGCCTTCAAAACCACCTGCAAGGAAGCAATTCCGCCCACTTTGAGAACCACTGATCTAATGGTTTGGGCCTAGGACCACATGAAGTAGGCCACAAAGGCTTAAAACTNCTCCACTTACGACATCACTCATAAAAAACCTGAAACCCAAAAAATTTTTTAGCATTGCAGACACGAAGACTTGCCGAGTCTATTTAGGGTTTGAACAGCTCTTTAGCACAATCAGTGGTAGAGATATTCCCATACAAACTGCTGTTTTTTAGCCTAAACCATACTAGCAGCTGAAGTTTTAGTATTATTTTAGCATTGTGTTCATAGGAACAAATAACAATTGTGATATAATGTGATGTGACCAAAAGCAATGATAACTTGGAAATCTTTCCTTGTGCGTTTTGACAATGAGACCAATACCACTATCTAAATACTACTAACCTAGTTTGATTAGGTTTTAGGTAGAGCTCCACTGATAAAGCTTTCTTGGGCCTATACTGATAATGGATGCCGATAGTTTGCACCACTCAAACCACAGTTAAAAGACAATACTTCAGTGCGATGAAGAAGTGTATAAAATCAAATTCTGTGCAAACTTGGGTCACTATGATTGTCAATCACCACAGCACGTAGGCTAGCCTCATATGTTTGCAGGCAGTCATCTGCTTACTGCACAAAAACCTGGGGTGAATATCAGGTCATAAAGCAGTTTATTGGGACAATTGCGGAGTGGTCTTATTGTGCACTACTTGATGCACTTGGAAGGCTGCGCTTCATAAGGAACAGTACAGAGAATTTGCGTTAACACGTTGGCAGCCAGGGTACTATACATTTGTACCTGGAAATTGGCCTGAAACAACAGTTGTCAGTTGCCTCACCAACACCATAGCTCCTCTGGTGATTGCGCTAGAGAGCTGTTCAAACCCTCAAAAGATTCAGCAAGCCTTCTAAGTCTGCACTCAGAAAGAAAAAAGTCTTTCGGTTTTTNGTGAGTGACGTCACAAGTGAGGTAGGTTTTCGGCCATTTTGGCTCGTGTTCCCTGGCCTAGGGTGCAACCGCTAGACCAAAGTATTTCGCTGAAGTTTTCATTCAAAAATAGGCTCAAGTCCGAGTCTTTGATCGACTTTCTAGCGTTTCTGGTTCAAAAGTTATGATCTAAAATAAACAAATTAATTAATTATCTACTTAAGGGATTAATCAAATAATTTGTTAACTTTAGATCATAACTTCTAAGCCCAAAACCCCAGTAAGTCATCATCAAAAATATCAAAATACCCAGATTGTAGCCTAGTTTCCAATACAAACTTCGGCAAAATTCTACCATGTAATGCAGGGGTTCCCAACCTGTGGTACTACGCGTACCACTAGTGGTATGCGAAGGTCTTCCAGGTGGTACGCGAGTAACTTCCACTTTTACACAAAAACCTGGTTTCACTGCTTTCAAGTTTACGTATTGGACTTTGTTTCTGAATAAATAAATTCTCCTGTAGCCTGCTATTCCTACTGTATCGCAAGATTATGACTTTCGATGCACTGTTAGCTAATTTACGCCACGCATAGACTGATTGGTGGGAGGTAAACAAAAACCTCATTAAACTTTGTTGTGGTACTTTGTTGATATTTTGATCAGATTTCTTTCAAAGGAAAATATTAGGTACGCGGTATGGGCCTGTAGGGACCCGATTTATCTGATTCTATGGATCCAATGATAATTTTTGCTGATTCTAGGGACCCGAATCGGGTCCTTGAAACACCTTAAAACAAGACATGTTTTAATGTATATTATTCTTCTGAATAATCTAAGATTCAATCAAATTAGTTGTTCTGGAAAAAGTGGTACGCGTTGACAATACGGAGTGCCCAAGTGGTATGAGATCGAAAAAAGGTCGGGACCCCTGATCTAACGGTTTAGGCCCAGGGCCAGGTAAAGTGGGCCAAGGTAGCCTAAAAGTACTCTACTTATGACGTCACTCACAAAAAATCTACAAACCCCAACCAAAAAATTTTTTTCGATTGCAAACTACAAGACTTACCAGGACTTTTGAGCAGTTAAACAGCTCTCCAGTGCTTACGGCGCTGGAGTTATGCTCATGTGAACCATGTGCGATCAGACTCTTTGGCATGAACCGCTTGATTTAGACCAGCTCTGAAGATGTTAATCAATTAGAGACAAGTAGCAACTTGGGTTTCTGAACACTCCACGCAGAAAACTAGCGTGGCGGTTTTTATGAGCATATATTACCAATGTGCTGTATATCAGTGGAATTTTGCCAATATGATACTTGGGCAACATCGCAAAATTCATCAGTTGATTGCTAGTCATAACATGTTGGGTGCGGCGCTATGGCATTGTGTCTCATATCTAACTGTGTGAATCAGTGTCGCAAAGCAGTGTCATAATTTGGTCGCAATTATTTACATAATGCAAGTAGCGACATCTGGTTTGAAACTGGTTTGTGGTTTTCGATTTACCTTTTGACCATAACTTACAAAGCTACAATCAGAGACATTATGAGAAAGCTTATTTTGTACCACCTCCAATGGCGTCATTTTTTACTTCTGCGACGTCACTGTGATGTATTACAACGTGGCAACCACAGCTTCCTACTTGGTACATCCTGTTCAAAAAAGCATTGCTAAACCATTTGCATACAACTTTGTTGAAAATCGGATGCCGTAATCAATACAAGTTTCTTTTTTCACAATGATTTGTTGACAGTAAACCTCAACATATATCGCTTTCTTTGCCTAGAGCATGAGCACAGAATGCAATGAACTGTAATACGCCAGTAAAAACAACAATTTTTGATAATGCCAAAAAATAAGGAATGGTTGTACAACACATAAAAGGTACATTACACATGTTTGAAGGTGTAATCTTCATTGGAACATGTTATCAAAGCCGACAGACAACACAGCATATTGTCTTTGCGTTTGCCGCACTTTCCCGCACAGTTTGCACCTTTGATAAGCCCTTTTCTAAGGCTGTTGCTAGAATGTTGGCATTTTCAACACTGATACTATTTGATTTTGCACCTAGAAATAAATTCTAATTTTTCTGATATGTCCATCCATGTATTATTAGAAGTTTAGCAGCACAAACCTAACTCCAAACCAACAATGTTGCATTTCAATGTGAAATGAGTTCAGCAGCATATGGAATTGTGGTGAAAGCTCTGTAATGTTGCAAACTGCTCCTTCGCTTATCTCTTTATTCTTTTAGTTGTGCACACTCAATTGACCATGTAAAAAGCTTTGCAAGCTACTTCAGACCAGTCATGAACTGCCTGCCTGATCAATTCGGTACTAGATGAACATTTCTGATAGCACTTTTAACACTTTGACAGCCAGTCTACAAATATATCGTACTTGGATTTCGGCCTAAAGCCAGCAGTTTTCAGTTGCCTGACTAACACCCTAGCTCCTCCAACAATTGCGTTAGAGTTCAAGTGCTCAAACAGATTGGTCAGTCTTCAAGTCTGCACTCGAAAAAAAAATTTTTGGTTGGGGGTTGTGGATTTTTTGTAAGTGAAATCATAAGTGAAATAGTTTTTGGATCATTTTGGCTCATGTTACCTGGCCTAGGGCCCAAATGCTAAGCCAAAGTATTTCGCTGAAGTTTGCATTGGAAACTAGGCTCGAGTCCTTTGATCGACTTTCTAGTATTTCTGATGCAAAAGTTATGATCTAAAATGAAGAAATTAATTGAT
>JGI24159J19872_10011339_pt1 | contig 11672 bp, 9 predicted proteins | sample Ectturendosymbi4_FD_19872 | JGI IMG/M metagenome (IMG submission 19872) | reverse complement strand
TTTTCAGGACTGAGGATGCGTAATTTCACGTGAAATCGATTTCCTATTAAAAATTTGCTGATCGATTCCTTGCTTACACCCATCGTGGAAAGTACATACTTAACACGTAACTATGGCATAATTTTCCGCGCATATGCGTAGCTTTTCTCAATGTTTGACCTTGCTGACCACAGACGTTTCGAGAGACCGCAGCTATTTTATTTGAATATCGAGATGGTCGTAAAGCGAGGTTTTAGTGAATTTTGATGGTGGTTGTGCAGGGAGGTTCTGCTGTATTTTGAGATACCGTTGGAAAAATTTACCAAACCGTTTCGTTTCTCAAAACAACTTACAAAACTGCAAAGAACTACCAGATGGCAACCATTTTCTCAGCATTATTAGGTGACAAAAAGCTACTCAAACGAAGACGACACGACCCTCCTGCTACCCCTACATACCCAGAAAACTCCTTTTACCAAAGGTTAGCGGCTCCCTCAGTATGCAAGCTCAACAGTAGCAACGAATAAAATCACCTTTATCAAATTTCTTGCTACATTCCAGTGTTTCCCAACTGGTTGCGTCACGGCACCCCAGGGTTCGAATTACATCACGCAGAGATGCTGCGAGGTCATTTGCAAACAGATTTTCAAAGTGTCATCAAAACCTGAAAACAAATCGCTATGGGTGCGCACTAGGTACCAAATATGGTATTTCTCTTATGCTGGGCGCCGCAAGCTTAAGAGGATTGGGAAACACTGATGCACTTGAAGAAAAACTCTGAAAGAGCGACCGAAATTACTTACGACAACGGCTGAGCTGAGAACCGAGCAGGCGAACAATAGGTCGAAACCTTCAGGGCTCCACTCCACCGAAGTCACTGGGCTCAGGCCCGGGTAGGTCAGGACCTGGGCGGCCCCCGATGATGGCCGGGTGGAAAGTGATCCCGGGTCCACGGTCCAGACCAGGACCGCACTCTGAGCGGCCACGGCCAGTTCGGACGCGCTCAGGGATCTCCACTTCAGTTCTGAAACGTTTCGCTGCATTTTGTGCTTCAGGACAGGGGCCATGTGACTGGAACAAGGACACTTCGAATCGGTTCATCGCGTATTACGTCTTTACTTCCACACGCAACGCGCGAGGTTTAAGCATACATCGCAATGATAAGGAACACGCGAATACATAAATGACCTCGACGGTGCATAACGTGGAAGTAGTTGAAGGGCATGCGGTTGATGGCGCTAACACATTTACCGAATGTTTTGGACCATAAGGCGCACTTAAAATCCTTTAATTTGCTCAAAAATCGAAAGTGCGCCTTATAATGCAGTGCGCCTAATGTATGAATCTGGTTGTGCTTTCTCATCTTGAACCAATTTTATGTGGTAAATGGTGCTATTCATTTAATTGCTAGTCACGATTTTTTGTAAACAGACCCTGGTGTTACGTAATAAACCAACAACAATTGCAATGAGCAACGTCCCAGAGCAGCTAGCACATACCACAGATGGTATTACCCCGCGAGGCTCCTGACTACATTGCCGCACACCGAATCAAACCGCACAACTTTTATTTTATTCTATTCGTGTCTAGCGGATAAGGCATGTGTGACAGATTAAAATCCAGTGGCGATTCCGGCTCTCAGGAGTTATCGGTAAAGAGTTGAATACAGTTTGATCTAAGTTTTGCTTCATTCAATGCGCCTTATTATCCGGTGCGCCTTATGTATGAAAACAGAACAGTTAGCAATCAATTTTTGATACTGCGCCTTTTCGTCCCAAAAATACCGCACTTTGAAACACAAGCATAAAAGGAATACCAGTCAATGACGCCATCATGATTATTATAATGCAGTACTGCGACGACTTCCAAATGCACCGATTTATAGAATGCGTGGGGTTGATGTGAGGCTTCGAAGGACCAGAGGGGCCATTTAGGCTGCAGACCTAGAAAATGATGTGGGAGGGTCGGAAGTGGAAGGTTCAGGAAACAAAAGCTTGCTCGTATTTGTGCATTACTACAATGATGAGATAAAATTCTAGTCATTGCTGTTTAAGAACTATTTGTTCTAATAAGGAAACATGAGATTCCTCTGACGTCCTTGCTAACTGTAACTCTGGAAGAGCTGAGCGGACAGCTCAAAAGTGAGGTCTTCGTCCATTAGCAACTAATCAGTCGTAAAAGTTGCACTTGGAGAATACTGCATGATAATAACTCACAAACATAACTCGTCAGAACTGATAACCACATTCTAGCTCATTCACAGCCTACAAAAAGCAATATGCAGCAATCGAGAATAAGGGATAAGTTTCTTTTTTTGCGATAAACGATTAGCAGAACGTCAATCATACACTGACTAGACCCCACTTACTTGTCGCTGTAGTGGATTCGGACCGTGTCGTCCTTCAAAGCAACGGCAAATTTGTTCGCCTTGGAATGCCACGCCAGGTAGCGGATGGGGCTATCCTCCCTGCGCAAGACCGACGTGAAGCTGGTTAACATTAAGTTGCAGCCGTCTGCTATATAAAGCAATATTATTTTTGCAGCAAAGTTCGCGAGACAAGGCAGCTACCACCTTTTTTCTGGTCTGCTTTTTTTGAAAAAAAAACGCGCGAAAATCAAGTGTTCGACAAAATATAATTGCCACATGGTGGCGCAGTACGCGCCCTCATCCGACGAGATCAGGGAGCCGTGGATTGTGACCTGACTGTTTGCGTAGAAACGTTATTATTAGCGAATAATACGGTTTGCGAAACACGGTTGTGCGATGGACATATCTTGCGATTCATGCAGTAAAACCACAGGATCCATCGTTTTATTAGGCATAGCAATGTCCACCGAGTATAACTGTGCGACAAACTAGTGCTGTAACGACTCAGTACATTTCATAAATTGCAGGACGTTGAGGAGAGAGCATTGTAATAGAGACATTACAGCAAAGAACTCGACACGACCATTGTTACATTACGTACCAGTCGCTGTTGGCCGAGAACGCCGAGAGCAATTGATCGTTGGACAACTGCAACATGAAACACAAGTCTGGTTGCAAAACAATGAGCATTTACTATTATTTGATCCTAGTTATTTCCGAATGAGGCTTACTGTCCGGTATATAAAATAATACACAACTACAGCAATGCAAGGGTTAAAATTAATTTAAACATAGTGTCTGTATGACAAGCAGCCAGACATGCAGACGATGCCACGCACCACTACGCGATGCGTTATTCCTTGTCATGCCGCATTCGAAAAAAACGGCGATCGTGTTCCGCTGCCAACGGGAAGTTTAGAACTTCCGTCCGGTACGAAGTAAATGGGGAATTCTTTGTGCAAAGACTATTTGTAGCGAGTTACAAGCATAACTGATACGAATTTTACTTGACAGCTGCAAGGCAAATAACTCAGTGGTAAGTGTCCACCTCTCAGTTGGAAGGTTGGGTGTTCGATCCACGGCTGAGTGAATTGCCGCAGCGCTTCTTGGGCAAGAAAAAGTGTGGCAACATTAGAAGGAAGCAACGACAGAAGAAGCAACTGACCTTCAAATGAGGATAGAGCGTGAACTGCATCCCGCCAATCCATCGAAGAGAAACCAGAAGATAATGACAGACGGATCGCACTAGAGGTGGAACTGCATCACACACGAAAGGCCTTACACGTTTCGCATTGCAGACATTTAAAACGGGCGTTTAGAGCGCAACGACAAGACTTGTGCGGCCTACCGTCATTTAGCGTGAGGTCGCAAGTTGAGTTCCAAACAAATGAGAAACTAACTTTGAGCCACTGAACTTGTATCCTGGCACCGTTCATACTTATGGTAAAGCACGTGGAGTTAGACTTTCAAAAAAATAAACAAAAAACAACGAAAAGTTTGTTGCTTGAAGCTTCACCACAGCTCGCCGTGCAGACAAGAAACGTCAAAGCGCTGACGTGTGTCGTTGACCGAGACCTGCTCAGAAGTCTTTACGTTGTATAGATGGCGATTGGGCTGGCGATGTCAAACAGTAATGCAACATTGCATGGTACTGCTTGTGCAGCAACTATTTCGTTATTTGAAATTTTGGCGATTCCAATAAAGTACACAAGTACACATTTCCAATCAAGATAAAATGGTTTTGCCGGTAAATCAAAAGTACGCACCCACAAGTTCACGGATTATGCCCACCAACAAACTCTCTTCAAAACACTGACTTTGCGAGAAGTTATGGGCGATATTTTCCACTTAACTAACGAAGCATGACAGAATCACATATTCATAAAGTGCCCAACAGAAGAGGCGCCAGATCAGACACAAAAACACAACCCCTTTTTGAAACTCTCACAAAATACACAAAGCATTCGAACCCTTGTCTTCATTTTCTGAGTTGCACAACTCTGACAGAGTTCCAACGAGTCCATGTCCATACCTGAACAAAAAAAAGGATCAAATAAACTGAACTTGCTTTGTGACAATAAAGTTTAGATCAATGGTTCCCAACCTTTCTTTGCCCGTGCCCCATCAAATTAACGCTAAAATCCTGATAGCTGAGTGAAAAAGTTTTTTTTAAATCAGGAGTCTCCAAACTACGGCCTGCAGGCCAAATCCGGCCTGCGAAAGCATTTTGTTAATAATGAAAAACTAATTTGTTTACTGAACATTTGTTGATTTGTCAGAATGCAACATATCCCAAAACAATCACATTACGTGAGATGTCCTACCCTTAAACTGTTGTGTAATAGTTTATGTGGCTCTTTGCCAAAAAAGTTTGGAGACCCTGTTTTACATAAATGGGGAGATGGTTAGAAATGATTTGCCTGTAACTCATGACATAATACTTTCGCAGAAAAGATGTAAAAGCTGTCTCTAGTAAGGTTAGTTAGTTAAGTACATCTACCTAATTTGTCAAACAAATCAAGTCGCTGTTACAAAGATTACTTTTATTTAGTTAATTTGAGAACTTCTTCACCCCTATTTAAGTAGGTTTCCTTAGATAAATGTTTTTAACCACCTTATATGGCATTCATCAATAGCAACAAAATGGGTAATTTTCTGTTAGTGGTAATTTGCATGTCAGTTGGTTAACAGTTCAACACCTTTGGTGCCAAGCACTTTGTACAAAACCACCACTTTGGGACCAAACTTCTTTGGGCCGTTTTTGCATGTTTTGTTGCCACCTAACAAAATAAGCGAAAATGCATATTGAAAAACCAGATTACTGTTAAGTATTGATATTTTTATTGAACACACTGTTTCCTGTTTTCAGCAGTTTCTGGTAAAAAATTGTCTGGTGCCAAGCAGTTTGATGGTTTTGACATGTTTTTCACCATCTAACAAAGTAAAAAATGCACTTTGAACAATGATTGCATAAAGCAGAAATTGCTCTTGTTGCAACCTCTTGGTTGGCGTTGCGTTGAAAGTGCAATTCACCACAAACAGGATATGTGCAAAGAACAACACCCATATATATATGTGGGGCAAACAAGCAATAATAGAGTGATCGCAGCGTGTAATACCTGCCAATACTACCACGTAAACGATTGAACATAATGATTAGCATATGCGGAGAGTGATCTTTATTGTTGCTTGCTGCCACAGTGTAAAGCTTTGCGCACTTGCCGCTCTCAGGCTTTCCGATTGCAACACTCTTATTGAACACACCATTTATTAACATTTTGGGCAGATTTAGCAATTTCTGGAAGAACAATGTCACTGAAAACAATTAACGAAAAATTATAGAAGTTCAAAAACTTGCATTATTTAACATAGTTAGTTGGCTGCTAATAGAAATAGAAAATGTAGATACCTTCAGCATGAGAACAGCTAGCCATTTTATGAACAGCATGAATTTAAATTGTTCGAAAATTTGGCAAAAAATGAACCAAAAGTAAACAATGGAAGAGAGAGACTTGATTTGTTTTAAATTAAACTTGGTGGCAACTTCTATGAAAATCAGAGTAGCACAATCAACTGCAGGTTTTGAATAATTTGTGCCTTTTGCAGTAAGGAGATTTTATTCTTATGGTACATGGAAAACTTCAAAGCTGGCCCACGTACATACTATCCACTTCCAAAATTTATCGAGGTTTTTAATAAAAATACAGGCAATTTTCCTCTGATAGGAAAGAATCATAAGTATTAACATGGAGATTTTGAGCTTTTTCAGTGAAAAAAATCTTGAAGTCCAAGCATTTTTTCATCGTTTTATTTGATGGAAAAGGGTGTAACTGGCACAATTTCCAACCGGGAATTTTTATTTACAAGCCTATGTGTGAGATAAATTGTTTGAAACAGAAGTGTCTAACTTGTCCCATAGCAAGCTGACATTCCGCAAGGAAAGGCAAACTGTTTAATCAGCTCTTCATCAAAACAACACAGCGTGAGAAAAATATATATTTTCTATATACATTTTAACATACCAAGCTGTCTGGATTCTTTGCCAAAACGTTTCTTTGTGTTGTAAAAAGGCTGACTGAGCTGTCTCACATGGCAAAGCAGGTTTTCTTAAAGTCTCAGCTGTAATATGCACAACTGGGAAAGATTCAACCTGAACAAAATACAAACACTGAGAATAAATGCAAAAACATATAACAGGCATCTCTCCATATTATTTTTATAAATAGAGCTTATACAAGCTAAAGAAAACTAATCTTACAATCAACTGAATGTGAAGTTTAGAATTATCAACAAAAATATACAAATCTTGAGGATATTCAGCAATCCAAATATAGAAATAAACATGAAACTAACACACCTGTTCATCAAAAGCTTCTCCCCTAGTCAAACAGCTTTCATCAATGAGCTGTGCATTAGCTTCACAGACTGTCTGATTGAAAGATGATGACATATCAATTATTGCAGTCAGTATTACACAAAACTGTCTTTACAAACACAGAGTACAAGAGCGTTCAGAGTTATATCTTGATCCAGGACAGTCTAAATAACAACATATTTGAATTCAGATGTGACACAAAATTACCACAGCGGCTAGATTTCAGCATAAATTTGCAAAATAATCAATGTTATAGCAAAATTCGTCTATATCAACAAATATATATGTTGATACTTTTTCTTTAACAAGATTAAGCCACGGAGAGGTTTGATCCTTGGGTGCTCTGTTTTATAGCTTACGTTTCATTTCAAATTCATTCAATCTTCTAACCTGCCCTTCTTTTTGAGAAGGTCAAGGGAAGCTGCAGTTGTGGAACTTCTCAAAATGCCTTATATGTCAGCAAACACTGTTTGCTCTGCTTGGTCAACATCAAGCTGCAACAAGCCAGGTCAGAGATGTGATCACCTTACTCTGCTTCTGCACTGGCCTCTGGGTCATTTTTTTGCTTGGCCAACCTTTATCAGATAATCTGGCCACAAAGTCAAACCATTGCAACTGAGATCTCTTAAACACATAAATGGTTTGACACTCAAGGCTCTAAGAATGTAATATCGTCACCATAGAGTATTAAACTGTCTCAACTATGCTGTTTGTACTTGTGGTAACAGCATTGATTAGATGCCCAACCTGTGCTTGCCGTATGCAGTCCAGTCAAAGGTTTTTTGAAACCCGGTTGAAGGTTTAGATTGTTGTGTATATCATATACAATATGACAAACTGTCCCTATTGTAATAATCTTAAAGATGATATTCTTGATTAAGGATGTATATTAGAGATAGGCTGATATATCAGGCTGATATTTGGGTTTCACCGATATATCGGTATCGGTCAAAACGGCCCATTTTATAGCCTCAGTAGGCATTTACAAAGCGCTGTTATATTCCTCACACATCCAGACAACTTGTGCAAGAAAGCACAACGAACCAAGTCAAGACTGTTATCTTGCAGCAACACATGTAGGTGCATTTTCATAAAAGAGCAGACAAGATGAACCATGAAGCACGCATCGGCGATCGCAGCCAATACAAAAACATCATTAATCCGATCACTTAAAAATCATAGCAAAATACCGAAACTGCTGCAATTTGCAAACCTTAGCTCATAAATCCTGATATTCAAAGTTTTCAAAAAACAGGTAAGGCATAGAATGCATTATATTTTTATAACGAAGCAGAAAACAAGATTTAGAAATTTTGAAAATATTGCTTATTGGTATCGGCTATCAGTCCATGAATGGCCTATATATCAGTATCAGCCCCCAAAAAGCTATATTGGTCAATCTCTAATGTGTATAACGGAATATGGAATCCTATGAATTCAAATCCTTTAGTATTCAAACCAAAAATCAGTTTTTTCAAATATTTTGATTCGAAATAAATTTGGATTAAATATACATGAAAAATTTCAAAGTCGGCAAAACAAATGGCTTCAATAACAGTAAGTTTCGCAGTGGCACTTTTTGTGCTCCTGAGTAAGAGAATGAAACAGGTGACACTGATCAGCATTCTAAACCTCTGTGCAATCAGCTTACTTTGCTCAAGTTATTCCAGAATAGGATTCAATATTCTGGATTCAAAACAAGGATTCCAGAACCTCTAAAAATGTTCCATAATGCACATCCCTGTTCTTGATACAGTGGTTCTTACAGTAGTACCACTATGTCACATCTGAACTACATACTGGCAGATTTCCAGGTGGCCACTAACATCTTGGTGCAAAACTTATTTCTGCCATTGCCATCAACACTAAACTTGTCTACGGAGTCACACTAAGAGTAATTACAGCTTCCAAACAGTCGTTATCACAGCATTTAGGATTTAAACACATTTGGTTGTATAAGTTAAATTTGAGTTTGCTGAGAACAGAAGTCTATCAATGTGTGGCCCTCATTAAGACAGTAGCATAATTTTTGGCCAAGTAAAGCATTTTAGTCAGGCATTACTGGCTTAGAGAATACAATTTTTTAAGCTGCATTCACACTTCTCTGTGCAGTACGAACACATGGTACCCATCCTCCAACAGTACACCTGAACGCCACACATGTAAACCTCCAATTCCATCAATTCTACCAGTGCAACAAAATGTCAAGTGATTTACACCCTTGTGTATATTAATTGAAACAGCCAATGAATATATGAATCATTTTTATTTGCAGTGCCTGGAAGCTGGATAGAAAACTGCACATGCATCCATATTAGTAAGAAATATGACCTCCTCTATTGTTAACATGTGGGAGCCAGTTTACACGACATACTCATGCTTTGAAATGACGCATAAGCCACTTTTTGCATCATTTTGCACCACCATAATTCACCAGCCGATTGAGCTAGAGAGCTGTTCAAACCCTCTAATGATGTGGGAAGTCTTCTTCTAATTTAGATTCTTTTAATTGGAAAGTTTTGGATTTTTTGTGGTGACATAATGGGGGTAGGTTTACGCATTTTTTCCCCGAGGTCACTGGGCCCTGGGCACCAAAGCCAAAAAGCCAATTTGTTGACATAAGTTTTTAGTGGAAATTAGGCTATAATCCCAGTCTTTAAAGCCTAGCTTTCTAGCATTTCCGTTTCAAAAGTGATGGCCCATAAACTCAAATTTGGATAAAAATCTTTATATTTTGCACTGTGCTCAGGTTTCACAATTACAGAGTTAGGGGTTTAGGTTTAAGGTATTAGATTCAAAGTTTTAGGTTTAGGATTCAGGTTTACAGTTTTTGGTTCAGGATTTTGGGTTTTAGGTTTAGGGCAGTGGTTCTCAACCTTTCATGGTGTGTTCCCCTCTTCCAAAGACTCTCAACAGTTGTGGCCTGCTGCTCATCAATAAAAATACCTAACTTTGTTTTTAACATGTTTCCATCTGTTATTTTATTCGCCACGTTTAATAATATTATTTAGTATAGACCTCTGCTCTTGTTCACTCAGAACCGCTCCATGGCCGCTTGAGGGAACCTCAGCTGAGAAACACTGATTTAGGGTTTTAGGTTTACAGTCTTACATTTAGGCTTTCAGGGTTAAGAAGGGTATTCATTGTAATTCATACCAGTTTGCAGAATTCCAAGACCTCAACTTTTTACTCATTACTTTTCATTAGCACACAATTAATTTTCCTGTCCACTGGTATTTTCTTCTTTTCCTTGCATTTCCGTTACTTGGTTGTTTGAGTCACAAAAGGCATAAATAAAGTATAGGCTCCCCAGTCCCCACCTACTGTTCAGGCAATCACTTCAGCCTCGCAGCAGTAGCCTAGGCTACACTTCTTTTTTCAAGCCTCAGAAGTTTCAAGCAAAGTGGAACATATCACAATGCTGTAAGCATCAGCATCGGAGTCTTGCAAGATGCATGCATCTCTTTGTCGAGTGTCATGCAGCTTTTACATAATCATCAATGCCAGAAGTCCCACTAAATGACATATGGCTTGCAAAGTTCTGTCATTGTAATGTTGGTGTGTGACATTTACAATAAATCTAGCTAAGCAAAGGTATGTGTGTCAGTAATAAAGACATGGCGTGTTGTTCATGTGTCACCATGTATAATGTGGCTTTTGGTCTCTGAGTGGTTGGCCACCGCTGTCATAGGCATATGTGATAGTCAAGATAGTTAACCAGACGTGTGACCACATCATTATACATGACTAAAAATTTTGAAATTATCGGTATCAAAATTCAAAATTCTGGAATTATCGGTGTTGGCTATTGGTCCATGAATGGCCTATATATCAGTATCGGCCCCAAAAAGGCCATATCGCTTGACCTCTACTTATCACATACAGACTTGTCCCACTAAAGAAAAAAGACAATGGCATTAGGCCAGCAGGTGTTGGCAAATGCCTATGATGAATCATTAGTAAAACAATCACAAGATTGTTAAAGGAACACACCATTCATGCAGCGGAATACTATAGACATGTACCGAACTGGAATCAAGTAGAGAAACTGCAATACATTCTGTAAGGAAAAGTTCCCAAGATCAAAGCAGTGAATGCCTGTGGTTTGTTGATGCGAACAATGCATTCAATAAACTTAACAGAAAAGTCGGTTAAGAAAATATTGAAAGATTGTGTCTGCCCATATGCACTTACTTACACAACAGCTACAACAATCCTGCCACACTGCATTTGGAAAACAGGGCCCACGCCCCACATATTGTCATGGGAGGGTGTGACACAAGGTGACAATGCAGCAATGGCAATGTATACTACCGCCACATGACCATTGATACAAGCACTAGGCAATGAAACTGAAAATGGTGATGTGAAACACGTATGGTTTACAGACGATAGCTACGCAGTTTAACCTCCGGAAGGGGTCAAAAATGGTGGGACTACCTAAAGGCCAAGGGGTCAGATTTTGGGTACTGCCCAAAACCTGCAAAGACCATCCTCATAACAAAAAACATAGTTTAAAGAAATCTATAAAAAAAAACTATTTGAAAACACTAGCATCAAAATTACAGACCAACGTGAATGCCACCTTGGAGCAGTAATCATTTAGGAAACAGTTAATTAAAACAAGGTTGAGGGTAAAAGACCTCCACTCCTCTCTAATTATGCACAAGATAATCGTCAAGCAACATACTGAGCATTCACCAAAGGATTATTCTCCAGATGGAATCATTTCTAAAGAACAGTACCAGACACAAGCAGTGGTACATCTAGCCTGGAAAAAAGGGGTCTGTCGCGGAAGAGCAGCTTTTGATATCACTTTACAGCATATAACCACATTTTCTCTTAACAGTTTGAGAGCCGGTCTACGATATATTTGTACTTCGATTTTGGCCTAAAAAACAGCAGTTTTCGGTTGCCTTACCAATGCCCTAGCTCCTCCGCCGATTGCGC
>JGI24159J19872_10011338_pt1 | contig 11673 bp, 10 predicted proteins | sample Ectturendosymbi4_FD_19872 | JGI IMG/M metagenome (IMG submission 19872) | reverse complement strand
GATTTTACAGTGTGCAGCACGATCCATAGTTCACGGCACCAACTTCATAACAGGCATGAACAGCAATTGTCAACTTCGTGAAATCTGTAATCAGTGTCTTGTGCATGTTTTCCAACTCCATACAACCCTTTGTTCACTAGCCTACACAGTAGATGTTCATAGACGCGTCTGCCACACGTGAAAGACTTTCAGACAATGTAAACCGAACGGTACAATAACGTCAGAACGGGCTGTCTCGATTTTGCGGACCGTCACTTGACATGTAAACGTAGTAATTGGCACCTTTCTTTGAATTAGTTTCTCAAATAATTTCATGCGTAGTACTCGATCCAATGCTTTCGATACATCTAAAAACACAGCATGCACAGATGAACCATGGGTTACAAAGTGTGAAGCAGTTTGCATCAACAAAAATGTACAATTGATCAGTACTATGACCAGTGTTAAAACCAAACTGATTGTCTGTGGTACCAAGGAAAGGAGAGATGTTAGACAGTATGAAGTGCTCAAGTAGCTTTGACACCACTGTGGCTACTGCCACTGGCCTGTAATTTGATGTGTCAGACACATTCCCATTCTTGTTGTTGCATTTGGGAACTATTGTTGTGTTCAAACAGGAATTAGGTATATGCCCATGAACAATACACATAATAAATAGTTCACTGAGAAAAAACACAGAGATTCACTTGCATACAGCAGGTGCTCTGCAGAAATACAATCAGGCCCTAGAGCTTTGTTCAAGGGCAGCTTTTGGAAAAGTGATGTCAAGGAGACAAAAGAATACATGGGCATTTCAAGACCCATATAGTTCTTCTTGCAGTTTATGCTGTGTTCCACAGACTCTGGAGACCCATTAGCAGAGTTTTCAGAGTTTAATATTCCCTTGAAATTGTCTTTCCACATTTTAACAATCTCTGGAACATCATTTGCCCCTCCCGCCAATGTTGGTAGTGATGGGATCTGTTTTTGTTATTGACCTTTTGCCAAAATAACTTCTTGGTGTTATCAGCCTGTAGTGCAGCTGCTAGGTCATTGGCCTTATGTATATCAACATCTTTGCTGCATTACTGCAAAGAATATATAAAATCTTTTTTTTGTTTCAGCCATATTCCTGTATATGCCACTAGTCTTCGGTCTATTGCAGATTACCCATAGCTGGAAGGCTGCCTTTTAGAGTCCTGCGCGGGGCGGTTTAACCTGTGCAGGTTGCGAGTACCCGCATTTGCGGGGCGGGTGTGGATCGAACTTGCTGCAGGGTTGGTGCGGGTTAAGAAATTCTTTTTGCGGGTAACTGAGTGTTGAGGCGAAGTACATGAACTTAATCAGCTCAAAAATCGCAAAACATGTGGATGTACAGTATTAGAGTCGTTTGCCGACATTGCGCTTAGGACAGCCAGGCCTGTAGCAATTATTACATTATGATGTAACAACCCATTGTTGTGAAACATTAGCTCAGACTTTCGCCATGTGGTGGGCAAGTGAACATTTTTCAATGCTACCGTCGTACTTGGTGAGGAATAATTCAGTCTAGCAGCACTTCTAAATTGATAAGACAACGCTTAACGCACAGCTAGTCACAGCTGGACTCAAACGTGTTTTTTATCACCTCAAATGTGTTGACTGCGAAAAATCAAGTCTGTGGAAAAGTTTTGGTTTGGTTTTCAATGAAAAAGGTGGAGTAGCTTGATTTTGTTGCTTGCTAGACTTGTCTTCAGGTGTTATGAATAAAGCAAGTTTTTCAACAGTTTTTACAGCTTCTGAAATACTCAGAATTTATAGAGTACGATGAGTTGGTTGCAGGAATTTTACAACATGCAACTTTTATCAAGTAGGCCTATTGCACAAAATGTAAAAGTATGATTTGAAAAACATGCTTGAGAAATATTTCAGTATAGTTCCATTCTCTTTGATAACCGATTCGAACTGAATAATGACCTAAAAGCAATTGTAGAAATGACCTGGCCAAACAAACATCAGTCCAGAACTGTAGGCCAAATTGTTAAATTACCAAGCAACTTCATATAGTGTGGAGCGAAGTTTTAGCATGCTCCGCAAACTCCGCAAACTTTTCTGCAAAGGCCCAACCGTTAGACGTAAGTATTTTGCTCTAGTTTTCATTGGAAACTAGGCTGGAATCCAAGTCTTTTGAGCCTTTGATCAACTTTCTAAGGTTTATGGTTCAAAAGTTAGGGTAAAATAACAAAATTTGGGTAAAATAATCTTTTTGGGAAAATTTTATCCAAATTTAGGTTTTCTGACCATAACTTTTGAACCAGAAACCCTAGGAAGTTGATCAAAGGCTCAAAAGACTTAAATTTTAACCTTGTTTCCAGTAAAAACTAGAGCAAAACACTTCCATGTGGTTGGGGCCTGGGGCCCTGTGGTTGGTGCTAGGACCCTTGTGGTTGTGACCCAGGGTCTGACAATCTCAAACAAAAACTAGAGATGGCGCAGGCTTCTAATGGTCCAGTTTTAGGTCGGGCTGCTGAGGTTGAACGAGCGAGCCACTAACAATATTTTTAGCGGTTAGGTTTTACCAGGTCACTGAGAGCCGCCCACTAATGCTGGGAAAACCTTAGAAACTTTTTTAAAGTAAAAGAACCACTTGGTTTCAAAAGTGAGTGAAACCATCTGGTATTGCTTTACCAATATTGCATTTTCAGGAAAATTCATTCTTCCCATGTTAGCCTAAATAACCTGTGCTGGAAATACTTGGTATGAGTAAGGAAAAAATCAGCAATGTTGCTTCTAATGGGGAAACTACCAATTAGGCCATGCATATGCATAATTGGCTACCTTTGTGTCCAGGGTTTTGGTCTTTGAATTCTTTGAATATGGGGCTAACTGAAAAATAGAAACTTGCAAACTAGCCAGATCTTTTGTTGGGCAACTACTAACTAGATTGTGTTGGTAGTTTTGCTTCAGATCATCATTTGTTTCCTCCATTTGATGCACACCATAGTCATAGTAACTCCAAAGGATTGAGCACACAAAGAAAGCTTGCTTCAAATTTTTCAGAAGTCAAGACACAGGTGAAAATTACCAAGTACTCCATAAGGTTGACAAATATTTGCAAACCACTCTTTCTAGCAATATATATGAAGAGATAAAAAAGCAATTTGGTGAATAAATGCATTTAACCTTTGGGAGCTGCTGTACAAGTATATCATACTTTGAAATCACACATTTAGCCACTAATTTTTTGACACTTCGTAACTCCCTAACTTGCTAGTCAATTGTGCTAGAGAGCTATCCAAATCCACAAAAGACTTAGCAAGTCTTCTGGTTCATACTGAAAAAAATTTGGTTTTGGCGTTCAGTTTTTTTGTGGGTGACATCATAGGCAGGGTAGGTTTTTGGCCATTTTGGCTCAGGTTACCTAGCCATGGGCCCAACCACTACAGTAGATGGAAGTATTTCACTCAAGTGTTTATTGGAAACTATGCTAAAATCAGAGTCTTTTAAGCCTTTGATCGGCTTTCTAACATTTCCAGTTCAAGAGATAGGGTAAAATTAGCAAGTTCTGTAAAATATCAATTTCTGGTAAAATTACCAATTTTATGTTTTTTTGGCCATAGCTTTTGAACCAAAAACGTAGAAAGTCGATCAAAGGCTCAAGAGTTGGATTTTAGCCTAGTTTCCAAAGAAAAGTTGAGTGAAATACTTCCATCTAGCATTTGGGCCCAGGGCTAGATAACATGAACCAAAATGACCAAAAACCTACCCCACTTTTGACATCACCCATAAAAAACAAAACCTAAAAACTTTTTTTCACTGCCAACTAGAAGACTCGCTGAGCCTTTTGAGGGTGATAACAGCTCTCTAGCACAATTGACTGGCGAGTTATGGGAGTTGCAAAAATTTGGCCAATATGGGGAAATTATACCTTTCAAAGGGAAACTCAGCTGGCTCCAAAGGTGTTAAGTTTTGGATAATAAATAAAAATGAATTTCCAGTTCATCAAGGTTGGCTAGATGTTTGCTGGGTGTTCCAGTCACTTGTGCATCCAATGAAACAGTTCTTTAATTTAGTGGAAGGGTTTGCACGTTGGAAGGGGGAAGGGGGTTTGCAGTGCACATGTTTAAGACAACATGCAAATTTGCAAGGTATGGGCCCGCAACAACTTCGAATTTTCGTTTCAACTGATGACCGCTGGTTTGCTAAACACTGAAGGATTTCAGAATTTAAAATACTGTATTAGGAACAAGGGATTTTTAGAATACATAGAAGCACTTTTGTATCGCACAGTTCTAGAAATCTCCGCATTAGGTGTCAAGCTATAACATACCGATGGTGTCAGGTAGCAAGCATGTGGACAGAAGTCGAGTAGGGAGGTAAACTTGCGGATGTTTGTTTGATACGGATAATTGCATATTCCGGTTAAACGCATAAAAATGCTTGGCAAATTGGCTATGTGATTAACCGGATTCATCTGCACTAGGATTTTAGGTTTATGGTTTTAAGTTAAGGTTTAGGGTTTTACGCTTACATGGTAATAATCCAAGCATGTTCGTTTGTGTATCGTGCTTGTCATATGACTAATTCAACCAGACATGTTCTACTAAAGGCAAAATAGCCCCAGTAAATGTTTTGCCTCAGGAGGCAAAATAGATATTGCCAATTATTTAGCAGGCCACAGCCAGGCGGGATTGAAAAAGAAAACTGTCCATGGACATTTAATGGATGGATGTTGTGGGCTATGGATAGTCCAGGTTCAAAAGATTTTGGACCATGCCATCTCTAGCCTAAACCTATCCCACTTATGACCAGGGCTTAAATTTCCTGGAAGCTTATCGAGATTTTCCTTGGGCCGCAAGTTGAAGACTATCATCTTTTTTGACATCACAAAAAGAGTATTTTCTTGGAAACGTTGTACTTAAAAAATCTGCCACTGCATTCACATTGATCAACTTAGATCGATTCACATTCAACGTGCAAACATTTGCATCATTGCAGTGTGCCACGCAACTGCGTGGTATGCAAAAACGAGATACTGAAGCAATACAAAAGCAGTGGAAGTGGCAAATCTTTGCTGCGAAGTGGCAGATTCTCGCACCGAATCCCTGCTTAAAGAAATTGGGAAGCACCTTACTGGCAAATCGCAAATACTCATGGAAAATACAATTTGTTTTGTGCGGGCACTCTTTAATTTGAAAAGAAGTTTTTTAAAACTATATTAGAGATGTAGGTTACTTATCTAAGTAATCTATATCAGGGGTCTCAATCTCAAATTGCTCCGAGGCTCAAATCAGGACTAATAAAGTAACTCGAGGGTCACATTATCACATGCAACAATGGTTGTATCTAAACCTTGCCAGAAACAGTTATTACATCTTACTTCATGCGAAAGATATCTTTGAGTTACAGGCAAATCATTTCTAGTCGTCTCTACATTTGTTTAAAAGGCACTTGTTACCTCGCTAGAAGAACACTTTCAAACACTGGTGAATAAACTAAGTAACACAATTGTTAATATTTCAAAATTCCCAAAAAGCATCACAGGCAGTACAAAATGCTCTCGCAGGCCATATGCAGCCCGTATGTTTGAGACCCCTGCTGTATATGGACTGCTTATTTGAAGCTATGTAACGATCACCAGCATTTTGAACACCTTAACATGGTTTCTAACAACCAATAAAATTGCAGTTAGCAGACTAATTAAAGACTTCTAGAATCCACACTAGAGATTTCCTTTGGATAATAAATTTTAATAATATCTTAACACAACTTATGCTGTATTGTCTTTAAAAAATACTGTAGCCCTACTTCTTGATAATTTTGTGCTGCCTACACTGAGTAATGCTTAATTGCTTCATCATATACAAAGGCAAGGAAGTCTACGCAACCCTGCATACATTCACATAGTTCTTGAACACATTGGCCTTCGTGCCCTCTGACTACATGTATCATAGCAACAATATTCAAACTCACAGCTTTGCCTGTCTCAGTAACCAGCACATCACACTATGTCACCATTATGACACGCAACCAACAACTACATGAGGCCACTATTGTTACGTGTGCGTAGCTCTTGCGTTACAAGGCCAAACACTGGGCCACCTTGACGCAGCGAGGAAATTCGTACAGTCCGCTTTGTGACTTTCTTGTAATTCTTTACGTGTTATTTGATTTTACTTAACTTGCAGCATCTCTTGCGAGCATGTACGATTTCCTGAGAAGGTTCTTACCGATTTCCACACATTATCCAACCCTACTTGTGACATCACCCAAAAAAAACTGAGACCCAAAACTTTAATTTTTTTCAAACTAGAAGACTTGCTGAGTCTTTTGAGGGCTTGAATAGCTCTTTAACACAATCAACTGGCAAGTTATGGAGTTGCAAAATGGTGCAAAAATAGTGGTTCAGTGCGGGATTTTGAAGTACAATATATTCGTACACCAGCACTGAAGTGTTAAGATAAATCTGCAGATGGGTTCCTTGCTTGCCCTTGTGGTGGGCATCTGCAAGGGTTAAAATGAGCATTTAACCCCCCTGGAAATTCGGATACGAACCAAAAATATCTAGAAAACCTAAAGTCAGTAGTTTAATTCTGATTGATTGAGTTAATGCTTATAATGACAGTTGATTTTCTGGTATGACACTCACATTGCACAAGAGCTAGGTTTACTGTTCTGGTGTCATGCCATGATGAGCTTTGCAGTTCACTCATGTCTGTTCATTTGCCTGCAGAGGCAGGTAGCGAAAATTGGGAGTGGATTGTTCTACTATTGGCCTTTGTTGCGTAACAACTACATGGCAACAAATCTTCAAAGGTTCACTTCAAGTTGCAGCAGTAATCATTTTTCTGCCTGCGATGGTTCAACGCAGACATCTTGGCAGGTAATGCAACGAGACAGTGACTGCTGAAAGCAGCAAGCCAAATAGTTTTATAATGTGTGAAAAGAAGTAGGGATGCTGGAGAGCAGGACAATGATGGGGCATTTCATCCCTTGCTTTTTTAAAAGGGGGTAATGGGGGCGGAGGTACCTTTTTCTTTACGGTATTGTTACAATCAGAAAGCCCGAGGGGCAAGTTCACAAAACTTCACACTGGCAGCAAACAACAATAGAGATCAACTGACAAGATCAGTCTATAATTGCTTGTTCACGTCACATATATATGGGTGCTGTTCTTTGCACACATCCTGTTCATGGCAAATCGCACATTCAGCGCAATGCCAACCGAGAGGTTGCAACAACATCCCTTCCTTTTTCAACGAACCACACCAATCACACAGTCTTTTTGTGAAGGCTGCACCTGGCACGACTGTCACATCCTGGTCACAGCACCATTTTGTTGTGATAAGAAAGCCCAAGCGGCAAGTACGCAAAGCTTCACACTGTGGCAGCAATCAACAATAGAGATCACCCGATGAGATCACTCTATTATTGCTTGTTTGTGCCACATATATATGGGTGCTGTTCTTCGCGCACATCCCATTAGTGGTGGATTGCACATTAATGCAATGCCAACCGAGAAGATGCAACGGTATAATGGGTAATTTCATGGTTTGACAAGATTGAATTGAAACAAATGTATTGCAGCTATTACGGTATTATGGATAATTTCATGGTTTAACAAGATCGAATTGAAACAAATGTATTGTAGCTATTCACGCAACAAGAAATTTCAGAATGATTTTCTATCATTCTATTATTTTTGAGGTCATTATTATTGCTGAACAGAAACAAACACATTGGTAACGATTTCCTTGTTTTTTTTTATAAGTTTCGATTTCCCTCCACATTTTTACTGCCACCTGCCCTACTGTAGCTCTGACGTCCCTGAAAACAAGCATAAGTGAAAAACCGTTGCTGCCAACAAAGCACATTTGTTGAAATCAATGTTCCCTCTGAGGTGTGCAAATGCGCAGTACCACCAGATCATTTGTGCAGTGAAATCTCATTTTTGCGCACTTGCAACATTCCAAAACATTGAGAAAACAAAGAGAACCCATTTGAATTGTGTACTTTGTTCGTATTTTGATAAAATTTTAGACTTACTCTAATAATTCATAAGGATTGTAATTCATTTAGAACTCCGCTAACTCAGTCTTATGAATTAAAATATCCAAGCTTACTAAAAAAACATTTGCTCAGTGTAAAATTTTCTTCAAGGGAACATTGTTTGCAACTGTTGTGGTAACATTACACATTTTCTTTGTGACACAGAAAGGGTAAAGTGTTTTTTGTATGCAGTGGTGGACAGGATTAGGGGGTTGAGGCAAGGCTAAGAAGGTGGCCTCTTATGACATCATGCTCAGCCAACCATGATGAGACCTTTTGATCAAGCCTAGGAAGGGGATATGCGGGCCACCCAAGGATACGTTCCTGAGAATACAACATTACTGTTATAACACAAAATGCACGAGGGTAGTCATGATACAATGTTGAAAACAAAGATGAAGCTAACAACACAAAAGTTATATCTAGTTGGCATATCCCCCACTTCTTTAGTTTTGCATCCCATTTCTCTGCATTCATCATCAATAAACGAGAAAGTTTATAGCATACTTTCCCCCCTGAAAAATTCTTGGTTTCCTGAATTTGTTCACAGCAATGTCTTTGTAGGACTCCACTAAACCACAGGCAACAATCAAGCAGATTCAAAACATTAAATTTGTTTTAAATTTCATCCTTTTAACTACATTCAAGAACATTGAATGCAGACAAAAGCATCCAACCTGAGTCTTGTTTTGAAAAGCTTTGAGGCTGGATGAGTCAAAGCTACTCTCTTTTATTGCAAATAAAACAGCCACAATAATTGAAAACATTGTTTTATTCGATGCTTCGGCTTATGCGTAAGCCATCATCAGGAATAAATGAACTACAGCGGAATACTACCATCTAACGGTTTGAGCCCATTTATAAAAACTTCAGCGAAATACTACCATCTAACGGTTTGAGCCCATTTATTCCTAATGATGGCTTACGCATAAGCCGAAACGTCGAATAAAACAATGTTTTCAATTATTGTGGCTGTTTTATTTGCAATAAAAATCTACAGCAACTCCGTGCATAGTTTACCAAAGTACTCTTTTCTTGCATTGACAGTTAGTTGTTGGAAAAATGTGCAAAAGTAGCAAATAATTCATCATATACTTTTTTGCTAACATTATGAGAAGCTTCATTCTCTGACAGTGAAAAAAATTATCATTTGGTGTACATTTTTGCTCATACCTTGACAGTTAGGGCCTTTTCATAACTTTTTGGAACAAATTAAAACCACAGTTTCTTTACGGTGTTTAGTTGGTTTGAAGTTTTTCCTTATTTACACATGAGAGAGGCTGGAGTTGCCCCTTTGAAAGCAGAGAACTTACACATTGCAGTTGCTGTTGGGGGTCTTTTTGAAACCAGAGTATTAACTTATGATCAGCTTTGCAATATATTATATGAGCAGAATGCCTTGAGGGTATCCCCTGAAAAAGAAGAACCTGAGGCAAGTGCCTCGCTTGCCTCCCTTTAACACACCACTGTGTGTACGTCCATTTGCACTGCATCGTCAGCACCTGAAAAGGATAAGCAAGATGTCAATTTTTTCCCCCCCCTCTGGAAAAATTTCTGTGGATACCCATGCTTGCCCCCCTTGAGTGCTTACTTGAATACAGATATGTGCCAGTTTAAATTATCACAAAAAGATATCACCTTTGTCAATTTGAGTCTCACAAAGGCTATTGCTGGGAAATCAAACCACAGTAAACATAAAGTGGAAATGTGGAGTGGAGTAATACAGTGTGAATTTTATTTGGGAATATGAACATTGTAAGGAATATAAAAAATGGATTGGATTTATCAATAAAATTCAGACTTGTGCAGAGGGATAGATCAAAAGCTTAGCAGGCTGTATGTGGCCCGTAGGCAGTAGTCTGTCCACATCTCTTTTCAATTTATCTTGCAATGTTAGAACAAAAATATGTTAAACAATATGTTTTACTACAAGTGATGTGCTGACAAAAGTTCTAAACTATGATTCATTTTGAAGTTTATTTTGATTAATTCATTTTCAGCTAGAACTGCAAGGAACTCCTAACCCAGTTAGAATGGAATTCTGGTACATCCCTGGCTTTCATCAACCATTTTTCCTAAAATGTATTTATAGCATGGGAACACCAATATTTTGAAATATTGCTGGTTATTGAGTTAGTAAGAAAACTTGTTTTTGGCTATTCTAGCAAAGACATATTTTTGGCTGTGTAGCAATTAATAGCTTTTTAATATGTATGTGGTCTCTCAAATTTGGTATCGAATTGATCTCTTAATTTCTCCAGTGGTCTGAAAATACAGTGAGTAAATCCTCACTGCATAACCACTACCAAAATACACTAAAATCTCCATTTGTGACAATCTTGGTATTCAGATAAATAGTTGTGGTCTCTTACTGGTCACCAAGGTGAAACATTACAAAAAAACGTGGTTATGCACACTGTTTCTAAAAATTCAAATCTGTAGGTTTGCTGGAAGCTTTTGAGAAATTCTGTTTGAATGAATTTTCAGGACTAAGGATGCCTAGAGTTATGTGAATTTAATCTCTTACTTTTTAAAATTTGTTGAAAGATTTGACTANGCCACTGTCATGGAACCTGAACCTTGCTTGAGCACATAATGCTTATGATGACTTTTGGTATTAATGGCTTTAGTTAACCTGCTACTTCAGATTTTGTAATTCAAGTAGTTCACACTAATTTACACAGATCACCAGTATCCAGTGTTTCCTGGTTGACTTTTAAATAGCAGATTTTACTCAAAAATTGTAGAGTGGTGCATATACTATTTAAACAATAATAGATACCAAAACTCCTAGCTTATAGTCATTTCATTTTCTAAAATTTTTATCATAATAGTTGTTGCCCTGCCTTATTTGTTTTGTTCTTGTATATTTGCCTATTTTTGAATGACAGATTTTGAATTCAGGGCAAATATTCAGCCAAAAATGCTTTTTCAATAAATGTATTGGTAGTTTGATATTTTGCAACTAATTGTCATGTTCAATTATTGTTATGTGATGACAGAAAATGAGTATAATGACCTGTTTAATACCTTCCATTATTAAAATTTGGCTCAAATGTTATCAAATAATAGATTGTTCAAGTTATAGTTGTAGAATCTAGGTGTGTATTTGTATTCTCACACACAGAAAAAACTAGAAAACAAGGTATTTGACATAGTAATAAATATATCCTAAAATATATAAAAAAATGTTTTTTTGTATTTTTGCATGGATGGTTAGTCAAAACATTAAAAGTTGAATAAAAATTGCCTTAGTTGGCTTTAAATTTGCAAAGGCTTGGACAACTTACTGCTGAACATTTGTGGTCAGCACAATTCATTTTTAACACTTTGAGAGCCAGCGTACGATATATTCATACCTAGATTTCGGCCTAAAACCTGCAGTTTTTGGTTGCCTTACAAACGCCATAGCTCCTCCACCGATTGTGCTAGAGAACTATTCAAGGGCTCAAACAGATCAGCCAGTCTTCTAGTCTGCACTTGAAAAAAAAATTTTGTTTGAGGTTTGCAGATTTTTTGTGAGTAACGTCATAAGTAAAGTAGTTTTGGGGCCATTTTGGCTCATGTTAACTGGCCTAAGGCCCAACCGCTAGGCCAAAGTATTTTGCTGAAGTTTTTATTGGAAACTAGGCTCGAGTCTGAGTCTTCTGAGCCTTTGATCGACTT
>JGI24159J19872_10011337_pt1 | contig 11673 bp, 5 predicted proteins | sample Ectturendosymbi4_FD_19872 | JGI IMG/M metagenome (IMG submission 19872) | reverse complement strand
CTAAAACGTTGGTTTGGAAACAGGACTATGACGTCAAATTGTGACGTCACAAACAGCGCACAACAAATACAAATGACTACCCTATGCCACTGAATGAAACCACCCCCATGAAAATTTTCTGCGTACGCCACTGGTCGCAGACAACCTTAATTGGTATGAAGCCCCTCCAAAAGCAAATAATAAACACAAAGTTTTTCGCAATGTCAAGTTACGGGAATGTTCAGGAACAGGAAGGATGCTTTTTTCAATGCACAAAACATTCCGGCCCGTAGACGCTGATAAGATAGCGAATTTGGCCCAGGCCGGCATCCAAAAAGTTTGGGGAACGCTGTATTGAACGATAAGGTGCATTCTGTATTTCCCAAATGCATGAAAAGCTGTGTTGTTGTTTTTGACGGCCGAGTAATGGGTGTTTGTGATAAAACACACCAGTGGTTGCTCGGAACCTGCGTGAAATTTAGTAAGACCGCAATAGTGGTGGTGAAAGCTTCAGTTCGAAACTAAGAAATAGTCGCAGAAATGGGAATATTGATCTTCCGTGCATTGCAGTGTTAGGTGGAACTGGATTATATTACTGTCAGCAGATTGTTGCTTGTCCTAGCAGCAAAACGTTTATAAAAGCATTAAGAATTAGTCAGTTAATTTATTCGAATTTATCCTGATTGCAGTCGCGTTCTGTTGTCTTGTGCACACGACTTCGAAGCATCTTGCGTAACAGGTTCGTGACTTCAGTTGTAAATCTACCTACATATGTCCTGCAACTTCACAGAACTTATAAGATTTTTTTGTAATGATGCAGGAGCAATTCTTTCCGGTATTTCAGCTTTTGACTGGGAGGTTGTGGCGTAGCAAAGGGGGGCCTGGGGACTCCGGGCGACACCTTCTGGGGGGCGGAATTTTTGGTTAAATATTTACTCAGGACGCAGAGTGCCACTGCAAAATTTCTCGTGACTGCAAGCTTCTTTGTTTTGCCGACTTTGCAATTTTTCACGTTCCTTTAATCCAAATTTACTTCAAATCCAAATATTCGAAAAAACTCTGATTTTGGATTCGATATTCAATTATATGCATCCCTAGCTTCGTTACGTACCAGAAAGGGCGACACAGACGTTTGGGGGCACAGTTGCCCCAAACTGCCTTCTGGATCCGCCACTGAATCCGTGTATCAAGCTCCTCGTTCCGTCGTTCGTCATCCGTGAATACCACCTAAACTTTTTCCACATGCTGCATTGCCGCTCACTTGTGGCGCGCACTGGCTTGGGTTTCTGGAGAGACATACAACCTCGGTCTTCTTAGTTCTGATTTTTATGTCGTACGCAGAAAACCGATCAAGTGCATGTTTGAAGACCCTGTTCGTAAGATCAGGGGTGTGGTGGGGCGGGAAACCACGTCCCACACCTTTTTCACGTTTTGTTTTAAAATGAGTTGGAAGCTGTTTTGAAATGACTACTTTTCTGGATGCGTTCCCACACCGTTTTTGTTGGCACTACATCCCTGCGAAAGATGCATGCAGTACGAAAATGTCCGCAAAATGCAAATGGTTGATCCTGCATCTTCCAACAGCGACACCCTTGTCGACTCGGCTGCGACTGTTTGATTTATATAATTATAGAGTCTATACTACAGACTATGAAGAACAGAGGCAGCACACACCCTTTTCGGAGTGCAACACCCACCGTGAACAGATGTGAAAATTGCGCTGACCCAAACATCTGAGCAAGAATACAACTTGGTGACTGCCTTTCCGATTTTCTCCCCCCAAGTTCCTTTTTGGAAATGAACGTTAATATACGACTTATGAAACATACTGCCACTCTCCTTAATATCCTACTTTCGAATGATAGACCGTCAAACTTTTTAGCTGTTTTATCAACGCCAAAATTTTCAGCAATAAGAAGCATGTTTCGTGCATCCTGGTTGACTGAATCTCATGCGACGAAAGACGTTCCTCAAAAGTTACTGTCGAGAAACTTGGTAACGGTACCGTACATTGTGATTTGCTTTCAAAGGATCCTCCCTCATAATTCACAATACATCGAAAAAAATATGCAACGTGGCGTTCCATTAAGACTTCCCATAGGCGTGTGTACAGGTCAACTTGCCAATCAACAAACATTGTTGGTGAGCGTCAATGCACGTTTTTTTACCAACATAAGTTAACTTCGCGGCTGATGCTTAGATACTGTTGCATTCTGACGTCGACTGTGACAAAGAAAACATGCCGAAATAAGCAGTTTGATGGCACTAGCATATCGACTCCCTTTGACGCTTCTATGTATGGCGAATTTGGTTAAAAATAGACATGTTTGTTGGTTGTACAGCAAGCAATGCGGTATGTGCCTTTACAAATTGCACTCGCGTCCAAGAATGCTCTTACAGTGCGACTCGGTAAACAAGCACATAAACGAATAATCGTAAAACAAAATCACGACGAAGTATATCCACATAATTAAAATTATGCGCAGTCGAACGCCTCACGCTGTACTAGTAAGTACTCAACAAAGAAAAGTTCTTAAGCTTAACAAGGCCGCAGAATGATGATCTCTCGCTCACTCATTTTGAGCTTTGCTATGCTTTACATTATGCGCAAGATGCAATAATTAAGTACAGTACGAAGAAACAATTTAGACCAAACGCCACGCGTATTTAGCACGGTCGCAGATAGCTAGCAAATAACAGCATAAGCCAAGTTATGAAATGGTTGAAGGTTCCAGCAATAATCGCAAGTAACAAACACCACCACACCCAATGCAATCTTCTGTTGGTTGAGAAGATACTTTTACAATATCTGACTATTTTCCTTGCTTTTCCATTGCTTCCCGTTTCCGTTTTTCTTCTGCATTGGCAATAACTGTAGGAGCTTTCCGACTGATGTCTTTTACATGGTGTTGTGCAGACTCCTTTTTGGTTCTGCCTACCACATATTGTCGCTAATCTGATCAATCAAAATTAGTCTCATGCATATCAACCAGCAGGCCTGCAACCAGTTTGGGATACCAGGGGGGTAAAGCGTTTTCTGAGAAGAGCCCAATTTTTTAAACTATGTCCAACACATTTTTCCAGAGGGGGAAAACAATTTTCAGTGGGGGCTTTATCCCCCCTGGTTACAGGCCTGTCAACCAGTGATACACTATACGAAACACCATTCTCAAAAACTGTTGTAATAATTTTAACACGTACGAGAGATTTCGGAAAATTATCATCTTGCTTTATGGTTGTTAACATTTTTTCAATGAAAGCTTTGCTTACTTTTCCAGCATAACACTTGAAATATACTTCAATTACATGTACCACTGTTGTTTCAGAATTTTTTACAGCATATCCACTAACACAATACATACATGCTTTCATCGACATGCTTACCTTTTCCTCCATGACCTGTAAGCTTGTCTTGCTCATAGTTATAGTGTTCATATTCATCTTCTTCAAAATTACTTGAGGGTTGAGCAGACATTTTAGAAAAACGATAATGTGCCCTAAGTACTGCAACACTGATACAAAGATCAAAGTTACTAGCTACATGTGAAAAATAACACTAAAGAATGATTTGGAAACATAGCAACCAACAATATCAGTAAGAAAAACTTTTCACTGTATTGAACAAGCTTGTTTTACAGTTTTGCATCATGGAAGCTCAACTTTTGAGTAAAAAAGGCTGCAACATAACCAATATTGCCTCATTCCCACACCCATGCAAGCAGTAAGCGTACATCTTTACTCACATTTTGCATGTATGACTCTATTTTGCTTATCATTAACACATTCAGTGCTAGGAATTTTTCACCAAAAACACGTTTGGTGCCAAGCAAGTTCAGTGTTTTTTCTCACCATTTACCGAAATAAGCTGAAATGCAATTAAAACAGTTTGCAGAAAACATTTATTTTTTATTGTATATATTCTTGCCAAAATAATACAGTGCCAAGTAGATTGATAGGTTTGGGCATGTTGTACACCACCAAATGAAAAAGTGCAATTTAAATCAAGTATAACAGATGGCAGAAAGCATTTTTACATTGAACACATATTAATTTGAGTAGGTTTGGACAGTTTTGGCATTTTTAAAAAAACAATAACACTAAACATGCTAAGTAAACAAAAGTTACAAAATAGTTCAGAAGCTATGTACGTGGTCTTACAAAGATATAAATGGGAAAAGTTGGCACTTGGCATTATCTACTCTATGTGATATCATGTAGTCTGGCATAATGTACATTGCCAACCATTACATGATATCATGAAGCATGGTGCCAGAGGTGTTAAGGTATCTGGGGAAATCTAACAAGAACAAATTAGAAAACACAACCGTAATGCTACAGTTTTCTTACTGAGTGCCCAATTTGCTATGGGCTGATATAGGTGGTCAATCCTAATTGTCAGAAATGCAGCATGGCTACCATGTTTGTGAATTTATCACCAGATTCCAGAAATCTGGCAAATTTGGAAGCGTTTGACTACAAATATTTTGGTTTGGCGATTTGGCAAATTTCTGGCAATTTTTTGAAAGAATTTGGCTCCAAATTTTTTGGTTTGGCAAAAATGTACGACCTATATATTTGCATTTATTTGCTTACATATTCGTATGTAGATTTACCATTTTTAAGCTCGCTGATAATTTGAAAATTCACGACATCAAATGAAAGTGTGTAAGCTTTGAATGTAGAAGCATGGTTTTGAACACTTATCAAGTATGTTTGCAAAATGTTGAAACTGATTATTTAGAAATATTTGCAAATGTTAAAAACCTATACACATTCTGGTAACATACAAGGCAAAAGATAGAACAGCTTAAACGACCGATTTCCAGTGAAAACATTATTGCTTTGGTAAAAATGCAACCATTTCCAGAAGTTTGGCGAACTTTTGCTGAGTTTGACTATTTGTTGAAGTGAGTTTGGCGACAGTTTTTTATTTCTATCTGGCAACCCTGGGGTACAGGTGTACAGGTTGGCAACCAATGGTATGTGAGGCATTTGTCAACAGTCCACAAAAAATAAATTATTGTCCAAAACAAAAATATCTTTGTGAAACAGGTTGTTTTGTAGTGAGAGCAAGCAAGACAATAACATGAAGCAGGCTGGATATAAGAAATGAACAGTGGGTCTCAGTTTACTATCATTCCAAAAGGGACGAGACTATCTCATGGCAAAGAAACAAGCTCAAGGCTCCCACTGATTTAGCATTATGGATGGTTCTATTAAATTTACATTCATTTAAAATTCATGATTTTGTATTTCATGAATTTATCTACCACACCTTGAGGGTCTGACGATGGAAATAATCTGGCCTGCCTTAATCTGGTCTGTAGTGCAAAATAGGTTGTTGACCACTGGTGTACAGGATACAGTTGTGAGAGTGGATATCAACCAGGAAATCGACTTTGTATTTATGGACGCATCCAAAACTTCGAACTTGTTTTGCAAAGATCTGATATCATTAGTTTCAAGACAGTAATGTGCCTTGACCATTTTTGCTAAAGGCTATGGGCTGATATAGGTACTCTCCAGCCGATTGAGCTGGGGAAAGTCTTGCAGTTCAGAATTAAGTTAAAAAATTTTGAGTTTGGGGTTTTTGGTCAATGACTTATGACTGAGGTAGGGTTTGCAGTTTTTTTGATGACTTCATCGGATGATCCAATGAACCCATTTTGTGGATGATGGTTTTGTTGGAAACTAGGCTGTAACACGAGTCTTTAAAGACCTTGATCGACTTTTTATCATTCCTGGTTCTAAAGTTATGGCCAAAAAGTTCCAAATATTTCAGGAATTACCTAGGGGATTATCAGGGATTTCCCCAATTAATTTGTGATATTTTTGCTATAATTTTGGAACCAGAAATGCTATGAAGTCCATCAAACCCTCTAAACACTCGTATTATAGCCTAGTTTCCAATAAAAAGTCGAGTCAAAAAATGGCTCTTGGCGTTGGCGTCCAGGGCCTGATGACATCATCAAAATGTAAACAAAATATGCATAGGCATACTTGCATCACGCAAACATAAAAAACTCTACATCCAAAACTATAAAATGTTTATTTAAAACAACAAGACTTTCTGAGTCTTCAGAGGGTTTGAACAGCTCTTTAGTTTAATCAGCTGGTGAGTTATGGCCTTTAGCAAAGATGTCCAAGGATACCTTTTGTAGGACTTGAATTTTCACCAAATTTTTGTTTTTTGTTTTTGTCCAGATATGCTAGAAAGCCAATCAAGGGCTCTAAAGACTCAGATGATAGCCTAGTTTCCAAAACCCTTGTGTCAAAAAATGGCTCATTGGGTTGTTGCCCAGGGCTAGGTAAACTTGGCAAAAAAGGTGAAAACATGCCCCCAGTATGACTTTACAGAAAACCCCAAACCAAAAATGAACAAACATTTTTTAAAATCAAAACTAAACGACGTCCCGACCTGAATCCGTAGAGGGTTTGAACACCTCTCTAGCTTAACCGCCTGGCGAGTTATAGTGTTGCATAGCTTTGCAAAAAAGTGGCGCCATTGGGACTTGAAGGAAAACCGCGCTGTAACCATGGCAGGATCACATGTGTTAAGGTTTGAACCTGGTGACTGTAAGGACATTTTGATAGACCGCAACTATTTTATCTGAATACCAAGATAGTCATGAAGTGAGGTTTAAGTGTATTTTGGTGGTGGTTATGCAGAGAGGTTCTACTGCATTTTGAGTGACCGTTTCGGCCCCTCAAAACACCTTAACACTTTCACGTCTGGCCTGTTTCGAGGATTTTCATGGCAAAGCAACCAGATCGCACATAGCTTTGCGCAAGCATAACTCTGGTGCCGAAAACTGTAGAGAGTTGTTCAAAAGCTCAAAAGATGTGATAAGTCTTCTAGTCTGCACTCTAAAAAATTTTTTTTGGTTGGGGGGTGCTGATTTTTTGTGAGTGACGTCACAAGTAGACTTTTAAGCTACCTTTGCTCACTTCACCTGGCCCTGGGTTCAAATCGTTAGATGGTAGTATTTTGCTGAAGTTTTTATTGGAAACTAGGCTGCCATCTGAGTATTTTGACACTTTGGATGACCTGCTGGGGTTTCGGGTTCAAAAGTGATGATTTAAAGTAAACAAAATATTTAATTAGTTAATTTGCTTATTTTAGATCATAACTTTTGAACCAGAAACGCTAGAGAGTCAATCAAAGACTCAAAAGACTCAAACTTGAGCCTTGTTTCCAATGAAAACTTCAGCGAAATTCTTTGGCCTAGCAGTTGGGCCCTAGGCCAGGTAACATGAGCCAAAATGCCCAAAAACTATATCACCTATGACATCACTCACAAAAAATCCATAACCCCCAACCAAAAAATTTTTTTTGAGTGCAATGTAGAAGACTTGCTGAATCTTTTGAGGGTTTGAACAGCTTTCGAGCGCAGGGGTCACTAACCTTTTTGAAACTACAAGCTACTTACTGTGTACCAATTAATGTGAAGGGCTACCAGTTTGATACACACTTCTGAAATGAAAATTTTACACAATTTACCTTCAATTATTTTAGTATATTTGTTAATGTGAAGACTTTGATTATCCTTATGTTATTTTGAGAACAGGCTGCGGACGACCAATTGATCCTTGTGGGCAACTTGGTGCCCGCAGGCACCATGTTGGTGACCCCTGCTCTAGTGCAATTGGCAGAGGAGCTATGGCATTGGTAAGGCAACCGAAAACTGCTGGTTTTAGGCTGATTTCCAGGTACGATATATACCGTAGACCGGCCGTCAAGGTGTTAAAAACACTGTTCATGAGCATGTATATTTTTTTCACAACCCTCCTCATCTTATATATCAGTGGTTCCCAAACTAGGGATAAACTGCCCCCAGGGGTAATATGCAGTTTTCTAGGGGTAACACGGAACCAGAACCACAATGTTGTTCTGTATTATGAGCGATCACTGGAAAAGACATTTTCGACAGGAAATGCGAAAAGTTTTTATTGAGGGTAATAAGACATAATCGCTACCTTGATTTGGGTAACGGTTCGAAAAAGTTTGGGAACCACTGTTATATATATATGTGACATATCTGTTAAACTTTAGTTTGTACATGGGATTAGCTGAAAAGGGGAGCAAAACAATACTGCACAGAGGCTTTACAGAAAGCATAAAAAAGCTATCCTGACTAACCTCATTTTGTTTGTTTTTCATGTATCCAACACTACTGGATTACTGTTTACTGTTAAACCTTTTTGTAATCTATCTTTGCCTCTGTTTGTTCAACCTCATTTGAAAAAAGAATTTATGCAAATTAAAGTCAAAGCATTGGAACACCAAAAAAACTATAAACCAGGTTTCATGTTGAGCACCCCTTGACAGTTCCATAATTTTCTGCCATTGTTTAAAGTTGATGGACAAACTATAGTAAGTATCAAACTGACAGACCAAAAACATCAACCATCAAAGTGTTGTGTTAAGCAAATAATGGAGTCCTGAAGTTACTGAAAATGACCAAAGTGTACAGAGGTCTGAAGAACATAGTACAGTTAGGTAGGGCTTCATATTATATGTGAGTTAACAAGGTTTTGAACAAACACATAGATGAACAGGAATGTTTAAATCCAACTAATGTACAGAAACAACTGAAATTTCTGGTTCTCAATTAAGTTGTTTTTTGTCCAGAGCTATCATGAAATTGTGCACATCTCGTCTTTTGGCATAAGGGTTGTAGATTCAGAGGTAAATGTCTGATTCCAATTCCAACCTTTCCAGCTCTAACCTTTGCAAGAATTTCTGACTCCTTAACATAATGTGAATGAAGTTTGGCTGTCAACAATTTTGTAGCAACTAGCAATCAGTGGAAATCATGATACACAGCAAGACTTCTGTTTCAATGAAAGTTTCAAAAAAAAAAAAGGAAATCTTAGCATTTCAATAGGCCCGAGTTAGGATTCTTATATTAGGAGTGCGATGTAGAAAAATGATTCAACTGGACTTCCAAAACCTCCAACTTCTTGCAACTCTGACTCAACAACCCTGCTTGGTACACCACTAATGTTGAGTAGGCACAAGAATCATATGGGGTCATTTCATGCTTTAATTTGAAACTGCATGTAACCATATGTCATGAAACCTTTTTATTTGTACTTTTTCTTAAAGAGTATAAAAAATAATGAAGATTAAAAAAATTTTCGAAATTGCTTTAACGCTTCAAGTTATTGCGATGTGAAATTTTGGCCACTAGAGGGAGATTTTCCCCCCGATTTTTTAAAAATTGGTTGCCACATCAATACTAGGGCAGCTGAATGCATGAAAATTGGCGCCAGGGTTTTTTTAGGTCTGGGAATCCATTTTTGAAGTCAAAAATACCCAAAAATAAGTCTTTCAGGGTGTAAATTCACCTTGAAAAAAATTTCATGCACACACTTTGGTCGCAAATATGGGGATGTTGGCAAACGGCTACAAAAAAATTTTTTTGCCCATACTGCAGTATACAGCATATATTTTGCCAAAATGAAATTTTTTAAATTTACTTTTATTTCCAGCCAGTGTTGTTAACCTTAGCAAAAGTATATGTTTAACCACACAAAAAATGTCTTATGTAAGCTCTGACATGGCTGATTCTGTCCAGCTAATATTAACACATCGCACTCCACATTCATTCATCATATTCACTACTGTGACATAATAAGTGCTCTCTCCTTTTATCCCAAGCTATTTAGTTGTCAGAAATTAGTACGCTGGATTGCAGGTAGAAATACAAAAGGTTAATTTCATTATAATTCAGCCCAAATTTCTGAAATTTGGAACCACATGGTTTAGGTTTTCGTTCCTTTTCACATATGTTTGTAACTACAAATTTTTAGGAAAATTGACACCAATTTTGCAAAAACTGGTTGAGCAGTATTTGATTTATCCCTGCTTTTTTATTTTTACCACTAGATGGCATTTGCATTGATGAGCAACAGAAAAATGAGTATAACTCTAGATCTGCTGGTCCAATCCTAATGAAATTAGTGTTTATACCATGCTTTCTAGGTTGGGCTTTCTAAATATGCAGTTTAAATTTACCTAAAACCAATAATTTTCATGATATTTGCATTTTTTCCCCCCACATTTCTCGCCTAATTTGGGATGGATGCCGAAAAAACTTTTTTTTAATTTGTTGATATAGATAGAAAATATGGCTGGGTGTTTCCAAACATATTATTCTCAAGACTAACATTTATGAACTTCTACAAAAAAATCACAAATAAATGCAGTAGAGTTGGCTCTAAACAAATTTTTTTTGTCTGTTCTATGACATCACAAGTGATATTCACATACTATCTGTTACCTAACAGTCTTGTGAATTATTAGCTAATGACTTCATAAATACCTGTGATATGATAGAAACTGCCTTTGATTACTTGCATATGGGTTGTCTTTTAGTGTTTCTTGTGGAACTTCTGCACTTTAACAGACCTTCATAAACAGTTTAAGATTGATATGACCTAGCATACTCAACTGACCGTCGTGAGACAGGTTAGTTTCACCAATGGTCTAACGTGCTAAAAGACTTGGCATGACGTGTTAAAAAAGATTTGGTTTATATAGAAAAACATCACAACTAAGTCTTTGCTTTGTGCATGTCGCGTGATATGTCAGTTTAAACTATCAACACAATCACTGGTGCACCCAGGGAGAATGATTTTGTCTCATGATGGATAACTATAAATAGTGCATTGTAGTACAAATCACAAAAATCACTCATATTTTTGTGTCAGAGTTACTTATTTTTATCAGAAAATAGTCACTTTAGGTTAGGGGCTAAAAACGAGCAAACTCAAAAAATTATATGCACTCTGAGTGCACGTTTTATATTACATTGTAATCCCCCTCCCCTTTGGAGCTCTGGAACAGGGTGTGCCAGTGAACACTACTGTTGGTTTCCCAGAAAAGTATATTCAATTACAATCCTGACTATAAGTTTAAATTCAGCAACCATTAAAATGCTGGTTGATATGAGAAATTTGGGAATTGAAGATAAATTAAAGCCCTAATTGTTCCAATGCCGCAATTTTGCGTACACTCTTCTATCATATTTTTCAGTGGTGATACGCAATTACTAGGTGCATTGTCATAAATCTGTGGTGTCGTAAAAGAAGTGGTAACTGAAAAAGCATAGTGTTCCCATAAATTATCACAATTAGCCAATGGTTTTGGCTGTAGTGGTAATATGTAATTTATGGAAAGCCCAGACCACTATCTTCAAGTGTATTTTTAGTAGTTTTATGTGTTTTTTAATATTTCATCCATGCTGGCATACAGTGTAAGCATGTGCAATTAAAATGTGTTGTATAAAGTATGAATGCATATTGCATGCACAGTAGCATTTCTGTAGTCCATTGTTTTCACTGTTCAGGATGCTTATGTTTATCCTGAAGGATGTATAACTCCATTGGTATTTATTTGTAATTGTTTTCCTGGAGGTATGTGAATTATAGGCTACTCCGCTGTGTTTTTATAGCACAATATTTGTATTTGTGTGATATGTGCTATTGACTGATGTACCAGCACTTTGATGGAAGACATTATAAGCTAAATTGTTATGTACATCGCCTCAGTCATGTGTTGTTATAGCGTAACCCTAATTTATGGAATACTGGATGAATGTTAGAACACAATTTAGGGAACATATTACTTATGTCTAACTAAAAAATTCTGACATTCCATAATTTAGAGCAGTAACAGGGGCAGTCAGT
>JGI24159J19872_10011334_pt1 | contig 11675 bp, 7 predicted proteins | sample Ectturendosymbi4_FD_19872 | JGI IMG/M metagenome (IMG submission 19872) | reverse complement strand
CACTTATTTTGCATTGGCAGTTCATTAAAGTTATTTTCTCCTAAGTTGTACATTATTAGTTTAGCTTGGTTAGGTTTTGAAATAGCGCTGCTCAAGGGGCTAATTTGCAGCTGGCTCGAAAAAGCACGCATCTGTCTAAATGCTTGCTGATATTAAAGGGCCCCATCTGAATTTTTTTTGTGGGGCCAACAGCCCTTCACACGGCTCTGCTCTGGGGCCATTGTGTCGAAATTGTATAGCTTTTTTGTGTAGTAATCATAATATAGATAAAACAGCTACTATGCTAAGATTTACAAAGACATTAATTGTTAGACAGTGGTTATAGGTCCGCCTGTGGACCTTCATATTTAAAAACTTATTTGTCTGTCACCTGTAATGTGACAAAAGCGCACCACGAGTGTGCAGTGGACTGCAGTAGGCTTGGTAGAAACGTACTAATCCCCAACCCCAAAACCCAACCCCAAACGTAAACCCTAAACGTAAACCGTGAACGTAAACCCTAAATTTAAACTGTAAATCTCAAGACAAATGTTTGGATAATTTTGAAAAAAGTAAAGAAAATCTGGTCCCATGAATTGAAACGTGCAGTCTATTACCACTGAAATGATGAAAGTCGCCAAGGTGAGACTCGAACCGAAAACTAGTGGCGTGACAAACTCAGCGTTTTATTCGAACCGCGTCATGCGACGGGCCTGTAGCCACTGACTAATTGTAATACTTGCAACTGGTTTACGCTAGTATTGTTGAGCTTTATTACAAAAAAAAAAAAAAACTTAGTGTATGTACTTTCATCGCCCTAGCCAGGTACCTATCTAGCCCGGGTACGATGTACCTGTTGTACACTCCTATCGTAGGCCCTGAATTTTCTGTGTTTATAGAAGCTGAAACAGAGAGTAAATAACACTGTTCGTTTCAACTGCAGAATTTACGGTTAGAGGAAAGCGTGGCAAACCTCTGTTATCGAATAGTATAAAAAATGCTGCTCTTTCGTGTAATACTGTTCTTCAAGTCACTAGTCTCCACAAAGGCGACGAAGTTAAATCAGTCAGCAAATATTTTTGGTAGGAGATTGATTTCACGTAGCTCTACACATTCAATTGTAAATACTGTTCTTCCGTCATTTCTTGAACACACAAAAACTGCCCGGTCTTACTCAGGTACAATAAACCGCAGTCCATTTATACGCCAGCACCTTTCTCAATCTGCCTAGTGTATGTGCAAAACTGGCCTGTTATTTTTTAAATTTATTGTTGCTTGGTGTTAGCTTTGAAAGGCAGTGATGAAAACAGGACTGCAGTAGGATAACTTAACAACTGACGCAAACTTCTTAAAGCCTCCAAACCGCAGGTACACGGTTTTTCAACATTTTTATTGGTTTTGCAACATAAAGGTGAGTGGATGAGTTTCTTGTCGGAGTTAATTTCCTTGGTTTTATAGTAATAGAAAACATTAGGCCACAGAGCAGCGTGTGAAACGCTGGACCTGAGGTCGGAAACCTGTTCAAGCTACTAGGCCACTTCATGTGGTCAAAACGGCGCACTAGGCCATAAGAAATAGTTTCCAAAGACCGGGTTGTTTTAGTTTGTTGTATGAGCCAGCATAGGTGTAGAAGCAAGCAACTTTGGGGTGCAAAAATATTTTGTCCAAAATTCTCGAAACACTTTTATGGTGCAAACCTTCTTCCTACACGTTTTGTGTGACTGCTGATACATTGTGTTTTTCTCTGTCACGTTGCCATACACTTCAAAATAGAAAATTTTGTACTTAGTTAGGTTCTTAAATAGCCCAACTGAGAAAAAGTATGCTAGGCTGTGCAAGAACATTGTCAGAAGCCAGCTGGCTCGGTGCACCTGAGAATCTGCCTCACGGTTCTGAGGTATGGCATTCTATTCATATTCCAGCTGTTGCTGTCAGCAAGGAACCTTAAATTTAGATGAGGGAAGGCCTAAAGCTGGTTCCCACTCTGAAGACATTTTTTGTGACACATATGCAGCATGTATCATATCATTTCCGTTATGACTAAATACGGAGTTTCACCCCATTGTCTGCTTCACTGCACACATATGCAACAAACTGCTGCCTATAGCAAAATGTGTTCATCCAAGCGCCTCAGGAAAAACAAAAGCTTTTCTGTGCTTGCCTGACATGGACTCTATTTAGTATGAAGTAAGTGCCCGGCATTATACTCGATTCCCCCAGTGCACAACTAATAAAGCACATGAATGAAATACGCTTTCAAAAGAGTCCAAAGAACTTTTGCCCAAACTTTCAAAAGAGTCAGTTAATCATCAATTCTAACAAACTAAAACACGAAGTTACTAGAAACAGTTTGCTGAATTTGCAGCATATGCATTTAGGGTATTTTCTGTGGCACACTTAACTTTTGTTTATACACTCAATAACAACGAAGTACGATTTCAGTAAATTGTTAGATAATGCTGAAACCCAGATTTTTGACAAATCAAAACTTTTGGGGTGCAGGTGCACCCCCAGTTTCTACAGCACTGCGTCAGACAGAAAATTCATTGAAAACATGCACGGTAGTCGCACTAGCTTTGCAACACAGTTTTCCAAAGAAACTGGTGCAGCACATTGTTTTGGAAACCATTCCAGGCAAACGCACGGAATGACGTCAGATTCGCAAACGCGATTGCTCGATTGCTTTGAACGCTTTGTTGAACACTTGGTTGCAACTCACATACGAGTCAGAACCAGAACCGTTACCAGCTGATACTTTCGGGGGTGAAATAATTGTACCTTGTTGTTGTACTATTTCCGGTTGTCAAAATGACTAACTTGTTGTTGTACCTAACATCTAAACACGTTCTGGACAATTTCAGGGAAGCAATTGCTCGGTCGGTTGCTACCCTGTTTGCGGACCTGGCTGGAACCATGCCAAAGGCCGGGTGGGATACAATTGCGCTGTAACTTCCATTAAGAACCGAACTCTGCGAAACCCGCATACTCAGAGAAAAAAAATTATGTTGCAGTAGCAGACAAATGAGGTGAATATAACACTAAGACAGCATCAAAGCTCTCAGCCCGGTGTTATATGACTTTTTTTCAGGAAGAAGGTAGTTCTGTGAGAACGAGAAGTCTGATTTTGCATCTTATTGGAGATAGTTGCAACATCAGGTTCCAGTGTTGAGGAGTTTCGGGACAAAAAATCATTAAAGTCGATCAGCTGAGAGCGCAGGCTGCTGTTGAAAAATGTCATCTAGGACTACGTCAGTTCGCACGAATCAACGCTGCCCAATATCGCGATAACACGCTTGGAACGGGCCAACAACATACTTTACGAAACTGAGAACGTGGCAGCTGACGGTAAACATCAACGGGAGTAGCAAAAGAAGTAAACTTTACAGGAAAACATCACAAGTTTGCAGGTCAAGCTACTCTAATTGCATATGGTATGGGAAGCTGTACGGAAAAACAAAAACATCAGCTTCACTTTCATTGCTCGCTCGTGGATTTCCGTGATCGTGCGCATCACGACCTTGCAGCTTCATGGCAAATTCGTTGATGAAAGCTGATGTCAGTGAAGAAGCAGAACCAACCGATCCATACCTCGTCAGATAACGTTTAACACTAGAAATGCCCAATGGAGTCAAAATGACTCCTTCGGTAGTTTGCTTGTGCACATCTTTTTATCTGCTTGCTTCCGAGGAAAATCCATCTGTGAATTTTCATCATTCCTAGGGCCTAATGCCCTGTTGGAATGGCCTGTGTTTATTTCTAGGGCCTAATGCCCTGTTGGAATGGCATGTGTTTATTTCAACTTCAAATATGATTTTTTAAATATGTACCTCGAATGCCCGGAGGAGTCATTTTGACTCCCTGTATAGAAATGCTTAAAAAATAGTTCGTGAACTGCAGCCAATGATAGTGTTTTTGTGCCTTGTGGCGTAAATTCAGTTCAGAAAAACTATTGTGCTTTTGAAACAGCTTTAAGTCTTTACAGCTGTGACGTATCTGTGCAAAAGCTTTATCTCTCTGTTATCAGTGGCATAGACTATTTTGTTTTATTCAGGCATTTTGTGCCAACAATGCCCTAGTTAGTGGATTATCACCTTTCTTTTGACTTGCTTGTTGTGGTTCTGATTGCAAACACAGTCAAATCTTATTGCTGCTCTGGAGCCGGCAATTTGAAGCAGTCAACGTTTGAATATTTATACAAGACGAGATCTCACACCAAGAGAGGTTTTATCTTTGCTAACTGATGTTCCTGAGGATGTGTCTGAATATGGGGACGAAAGCAGCATTGATGTTGTAGATGATGACTTCATTTCAGCAGCAGGTGAATTTAACTCGTCTAGTGAAGATGAGTTGCAAGACAGCAAAGGAAGTATGTGGCACAGATGGAGTTGTCACGTCTGTATTTCTGTGTTTTTCAACTTGCATTTACTTTTATGTATGGTGTATCCGGGACACAAGCATGAGCTGTTTGCAAAGTGATTTTGAAATTGATGAGAACGACGGTAGAGTATTGACTGCAAAGGATGGCACTAAATGGAAGAAATACAAGTCAGTGATCAGTCCACACGAGACTTGCAGGTTACAATGTCCTAGCCCTAAAAGTTACGCCTGTAGAAACATACAGGCTGGAAGTCCTGCAAGCGCTTGGAATTTATTTACTGACAAGCTCATACTTGAACACATCCGGAAGTGCACTATCCATGAAACTACATTGCTGGTATATCCGTGTGAGGAGTAACAGGATCAGATGACATGCCATATCATACTTTCTGGACTGAAAATTGGGGTGCGCCCTTGTGCAAACAAGGGCTATCGAGGAACCTTCTCAGAAAAATTTTACGTTTTCTCTGCTTTGACAAAAAGTCTTATCGATCTCAAAGGTTAAATAGACAAACTTACTCTTTTTTGAGTTGTGTGAAAGAGGTTCATAGATAACTGTATTTCACGTTACACTCCTGGAGCTTTCATCACTGTGGATGAACACCTTTTCCCCAGCAAATGTAGATGTCGATTTACGCATTTCATGGCGTCAAAGCCTGACAAATATGGGCAGAAACATTGGCTAGCAGTGGACAAAGACGTCAAGTATGTCGTAAACGGGTGTCGGTACGTTGGCAGAGACGAAACTCATTCTAAGGATGAACGGGTCTCCGACCAGGTTATCATACTGTTATTGAAGATGTACCTCAAGCAAAGGGAGGAACGTGACAACCGACAATTATTTCCCTCAGTGAAGTTGGCCTCAGTTGCAAAATATACAAAATCTACCAGCTTACTGGGAACAGCGAACAAAATCAGAAAAGAAGTACCTGCAGTGACGAAGCACATAAAAGAGCCACACTTCACTCCCCCACACTTTACAAATCAGGTGATGCAACGATTACTGTTCAAGGCAAGGCCAATAAAAATGTGGTTATCCTCAACACCCTCCAACCAGCATCACCGTTTCTGATAACGCCAAAAAGATCCCAGAAAAGGTCAAAGTTTACAATGACACAAAATATGGTGTTCATATTGTCAATCAAATGACTAGGAAAGACACGGTTAAAACTTCCACCGGTAGATCGCCTATGCATTCCTTCCATAACACACTGCGGCTATAAATGCATGGATCATTTACAAGGCGGTTACAAAGAACATCACACCCAGAAGAGTGTTTCTTCGGCAGTTGGTTTACGAGCTATCTGGGCCTCGTAGACGAAAGAAGCAACACTAAGAAAAGATGGTTGCCGGAAGAAACAACCGATGAAAGACACACTGAAAACGCAAAATACTGCCAATTGAAGAGCTAATGTAGAAGAATCGCACAGTGGGAACCTGCCGTTGGTGCAGCAGATCACTATACAGAAAGTGCTCTGCAAAAACACGACGTCTGTGGCTGAAAGAGAGTTCCTTACACTAACAAATGCCTTTTTGACAGCCATAATCACAGCACTGTTACCACAAGAAAAGGCAGGGAGTCAAAATGACTCCTTCGGGCAATCTAGATGAATCAAAATTCGGGGCATTCTCGTGTTAAATGCATTTGAGGGCTCTCTCGCTGACGAAGGAAACGATGTTGTGGCTGAGGGTAAAAATGCGCTTCAAGACTTTGCTGCCACGTGACAGCGAACCTCAATGTAAGGTTAGGAAAGAAGTAAAATCTCGGTGTTGTATAAACGCAATAAGCTAAGTTCAACAGAGCAAACGCGGAAGGACAGAATGTCAAAGGAAGCGATGGTTTTGCCTTGGTGCCGTAGCGAATACTATCAGGCCGGATGCAAAATAAGTATGAATGTGTTAAGCGGGATTGTAATCGCCGGAAGTTGCCGACCCATGCGCTAAAGAAAAAAATGACTGAAAGCTGCATGGGGTCCTTGGACGCTCCCGTGAGTTTGCACTAAAATCATCGGCAACTGACAATTTGTTGAACATATTTTGTAGAGAAAAGTTTCGCTTTACTCCAGTCGTGCAACTGCAAAATCAATGACACTTTTTAACGTAAATGTCCTGCAAAAACTTATGAACGGCCTGATTCCACCATTAGAAGTAAAAAGCAGCACGTAACTTTTTTCGCTTTGGAAGGGAAGCTTTTATACCGGCGCTGGGATTTCAACGTAGATCACTCTACAATAAAAGTATTTCTTTTGCAGTGAACATTTCCGTTGTGATATAATGTTGGCCTGAGATAACGAAATGGTTTGCCTAAATTACAACGATAAACTACAAGTATTTAAAAATTTAAGTTTTTTGGATGGTAAATTTTGTGCTGGCTTTGGCTGAAAAATCGTACACAGACACATTGCAAGCAAAGGACAATAAGCCTGTTGAGACAATTGGATGTCAGTGTCTTGCTTCAGTTGAACATGGTCAACTTTTTTTCAGAACTTGTGCATGTGCATCTATCAAGCTATTCTGAAAATGTTTTTCATGGAATTGGCATCCAGCAAATGCCATAATAATGTCAGGGTTTTTTAGGGCGTTTTAGGGACCCGATTCGGGTCCATAGAATTTCAAACCGGCCCCTAGAATCAGAGAAAATTATCATCGGGTCCCTAAAATCAAAGAAAATCGGGTCCCTAGAATCAGAGAAATTGGGTCCGTACAAATCCAAACCGGGTTCCTAACATTTTCCTTAAAAAAAACCTGGTAATATCATAGCAAATGCTTTTCAATTGCTTGTTTCGCTTCATCAATAAACATGTGTAGCATGTACATTTAACTGCGCAAGCAAAGCCTAGAAACGTGATTTAACTATATATTGGGCTCCTATCTTGGGACTTGTGTTGTCACTTGTTAGTGTTGGAAAGACCTTTCTACTTCTATCCAAGTCAAGTATATGTTTCGTTTCAGACATTGTTTTTTGTGATCTTGCTGGGGATACCCAAAACATGTTAAAACACGAGCGCAGAATGCTTTCGCTGTGGAGTAGGTCTACGATTCACTTGACACGTGCACTTGTGAATTATGCAAGTTGTCACATGACACGTGTGACGTGCGCTGATGTTTGCAGCTGTCATGCCCAGTCAAAGTGGTTTCAAAACGTGCACGAGTGAAGCAGGCAGTGAAAGAGCAATGCCTTTTTTTCGTTTGGTCTGTCTAGTCACTCTGGTGCACAAGGGTTCTTAATCGGGGGGCGTAAAGAAATTTCTAGGGGGGCGCGAGCCCTTACATGCTCCACAATATGGAACATTTTTGAACGGGAATGTGTTCCTTCCAAACGTTACGCCAGTGCGGATTTTACGTCACTACATATTATTTGGTTTAGTTCCGGCAGAGTTGGATGTCGGGGTTTAGTTTCGTGAAATTTTTCATACCGAATTCAAGCCTGCATCTCAGGGGCGCAACTGGGGCGACTGTTTAGTCGGCATGCCAAGTCCTTTTAGCGATAACATCTGTGCCCTTCTTGCATTTAAGAACAGCATTGTGCGCGTAGAATTTTAAGGTAGCCGGCTGCATCGCAAAGCGTTTCGCCTAATTCCAGATGAACATGAATCCATACACTTTGCACAGTTCCACGTAGCGTGGTATATCGCTGTGGCTATCTGTAATTCGACGAGTTTTCTGCAATGTGGCCGTACACCTGCACGATACTAATTTTCTGCAGTATTCCCGCCATGTTCGTCTGTGGTGCGACGGTGTATATTTATGACAATTCAACTGCACTTGTGTCACACTCTTGTTGAATGTGACACTAGGTTTATGCTGCTTGGCAGCTACATGCCACGGTACGATGTTGACTTCTCGACCAAAGGAAGATAGTAACTTTGCTTTTTTGCCATCCCATTATCGACACCAAGCTGCTTAAACTCGGAATCGTGTCTTTCACTCACACTAAGCAGCGCGGTGTGAGTGTTTAGTCCACAAATAAAAATAACATTTCTATTTGAATATTCGGTTTATGCGATTAACCGTACTATGTTTTTTTTATGTACGAATGGTTTTGGTTTGAGATTCTGGAAGCTTATGCGAAAACGTAGTAATGGCGTTTAACCGATATACAGTAAGTCGGAGTAATCTGTGTTCACTCTGCAAAGTAGTGTGCCGTAGAAGTAGTGTGCAAAACTATGCAGAGCGAATAAAGCAAAGAGAGGATTTGCAAAAGCTCGCATAAATCTAAAACAAGCAATTGCAACACAGTAAACATGCGGGTTAGAGTGGGAACATGCACATCCGTGAGTACCGGCAAATCTTGCGTAATATCGCGTAAAGAAAGCGTCTTCCATCTAATGTTGTTAAATAATGTTGCACCAAATAGTGGCCAAAAATAGTCAAGTAATAAGTGGCCTGTAATTTTGGATTCAGGACTCTATACAACATACCGTGGCCAGCGAGTGTTAGTAGTCATCACGTTCAGTGCAACATTCCAACTTTTGAAATGTTATGGTGAAAAAATATGTACCTGTTTCTTGAACGATGCAGAAAGTCCAACAACAGACGGTTGCGGGCTTTGATGCAGTCAGATTTATGGGCGTGGGAAGGTATTTTTTCCAGGGGGGGGGGGCAAAAAGTGGATTTTTCCAGGCGTAGCCAAAACTATTTGTCCAGGGGAGGGGCAAAGTGACAATCATTCATTTTACCCACTCGAAACTAAGAAAACGACTTTTTTGCTTAAAATTTAATTAGAAAATGTAAACTTTCAAATTCCAGGGGTGGCAAGCCCCCCGTGCCCCCCTGAGGACGCCCATGGTCAGATTGTTTGTATTCCTTATTCTTTGAACACTACAATCGCATTTTACTTTGTAAATGCGTCCTTGGACGTTGCAGTGTTTGTTTGAGGGCGTGTGCATGCCACAATACTTTCGTATTCTACCTGGCTTTGACCAGGGTTGGAGTCGGTGTCCTACTCTGGATGTAGTGTTGTACCAAGTGTTACAGGTTAGCGAACAATACTGTTAAGAAAGTGTCTGCAACGCAGTTTTTCTACTTCCAAACTCGCTATTAATCGTTCTGTTGTATCTGTTTTTATCAATCTGCATTGTGCAGACTGTGTGTTTGTACTCTACGGACTTCGTGTCTGTGACAAAACCTTTAAAATAAAAAATCAAATAAATTTACCAAGAAACACATTTTTACAACTTATTTAAGGTCAGGGGGGCGTGAAACAAAGGAAAATTACTTGGAGGGTGCGTGGTGGAAAAAAAGGTTAAGAACCGCTGCTCTCGTGAGAGGTTGTATCTGCTCTTTGGAGCTCTTTGGTGGTTTCCTGCATGAGTTGTGATAGGTTACTTTGAGTACAGCTTGGGAGCTGTAGGAGAATGTTTTATGGAATGTTGTTGTAGCATTTTCGCTGAGAGCTGCTGATGCCTTTTTTTCGTTTTAGTGTGTCTGGTGCTGATCGGCGAACTTTTGGTGGTTTCATGCATTAGTTATTATAGGTCACTGTGAGTACAGATGGGCAACTGTATAGGCGTTTTTGCTGGAATGCTGTTGTAGCGTTGTCGCTGAGAGTTGCTAATATCTGATGTGGTATGAGGTATGTTTTGATGATACACCCTGACGTTTTACCTACTACGTACAGTAGATAGTACACAGAGTACACTGTGCGCAATTTACATACCGACTTTTTTGTTTTTAGCCTGTAAATACAAGCAACGTTTGCTAAGACCAGTAATATAATCTAAGTGGTCATTGTTGTGATACAAGGTTTGAAAGCATGACATTGTGTTTTAGTATTCGATGTAGACGTGTACATATCAGTATTTGAAACATACAATTGGCTTACCTAAACAAGCATGTTATAGTTCTGTGATTTTACATCCAAAAAATTTAGGAAACGAAAAAAGTATGCAAAAATTTAGAGAAAGGTATAGAAAAATTTCTAAATCTGGTCTAGTTTTTGTTCTGCACCTCATGAAACAAAACAAGACAAGGCAAAATATCTATACGAATTCAGAAAGCTTACTAAAAACAAAACAACTTTCACCTTAAGTTTCTAACGTAATTACTTAAAAAGTTATGGATGGTCAAGGATAGCGCTGTAACCAACCGCAAACGTGACGCAGCGCGACAGGCATATGGACCTGACCTGTGGGCGCCGATGCAGGGAAAAATACATGACCCCACAGGGTTAAAACCCTTTGCAGGCTTGTAAACAATACTTTGTAAATGCTTTGCAGGCTTGTAAACAATAATTGCATTTTACCTTTATCAAGGCAGTGTTTTTATGTTTGAAAAAACTTAACTTTAAATTGCTGAAATGCTGGGCTAAATGAATCACGTAGGGTGCTCCTTCATTTGTTTACGAGTCTTTGCCCACCTGGCGGCCACAACCGCATAAACATATTCTCTTTAGCGTACAAAGTGGGAGGAAAAGTGGGGAATTACTGTCTTAAATTGAAAATCGGCAAACGTTTCTAAACATACACAAAAATTGGACGTAATTACCTAAAAAACTCCGTTCTTATACAATTATGACCCTCTGATTTTGGCTTTAGTTAGATAATATTTACTAGTGAAAGAAAGTTTCTACCAAATGAAAAACTTATACCAATATTGATAATTTTTGATAAAATGAAGATTTATCTGCAAAACACAGACAGAAGCCATTATGTCTCTAAATGTACAAACCGTACAAGTGAGCAAGTGCTCCTTGACTACAGTTAACGCAAAAAGTTGTGAGCAATGAGAGATGTTCAGAGAGAGTTGGTGGTGAAAAAATGTTTGTCTGGGTGAATTTCAGAAATAGCTAGAAACCTACAGTACCATGAAATGCAAGACGTTTGCCTAGAAACGGCCTATGCACTATACTGCACAGCCTGTTTTAAACCAGAAGTGGAAATGTGTTTCCCTAACAAGACAAACATTTCAGTGAAGACCGTGAGGCAATAAAAGCCACAAAAAGGTGAAGTTTATTCAGTACCGCTTGATCAATACATCTCTTAGTGCGGCTTAGCAGTAGCTAAGAACTTGCCAAATTGATATAGAAGGATACTTGTTTGACTAGGTTGGGATATATGAACAGACGGATACACTTTTGTATGTCGACTGTTCACTAAAACTAGTAGCTTATCGTCATCAAGGGCGTACGCAAGGGCGTTGAGCTTGATATTTTACAAAAATTTTATTACCTTCGCAAGGAGATTAATTGTTTTCGCATACTTTTTGCTTGTTAATTTGTCGTCTTAATGCAAACACCACGGAATAAATTTGCATGCAAATTTCAAGGAACATTGTAAATGGGCTAAAAAAGTAATAATTAGGTTTTGGTGGGAATCTGG
>JGI24159J19872_10011331_pt1 | contig 11676 bp, 8 predicted proteins | sample Ectturendosymbi4_FD_19872 | JGI IMG/M metagenome (IMG submission 19872) | reverse complement strand
TTGCAGAAAATGTTGCAAAAGCCCGACTTCGGATAATTACTTGTCCTTTCAGAATTTCTTCCACACTATGACGAAATAGACTTTTTCGGCCCGCGGCAAGTTTATGTTGATCAATTTGGCCCTTCGAGCTTTCTGAGTTGTGCAGGCCTGCGATAAGCGATATTGTAAGCGTTTGGCCTACGTTGGGCCGGACGTTATCTTGTATTGCTTCTGAAATCTTGCCACACATAATTTACATCATGTAAATTACAGTAGGCTACGTGATGAGTTAAATCCTTTATTTTTTGCGTTCAACAACAAATAAGCAACTTTTATTATATGGTGTAGCATACGGCTAGGGAAACTGTTGACACTGAAAGCGTTTGTGTAATAACCCTAATTTATTTGCAATGTTTTACCAGGCCCGTGACTAGCTTGGGACACTATGGTGGGCAAACAGTTTTCTGGGAGGGGCCCACATTTTTTAAACTATGTCCAATAGTTTTAAGCAACGTCCAACGTATTTTTCCAGGAGGAGTGAAAATTTTGTAGGGGGCGAAGTCCCCCTACGCTCCCCTGGTTACGGGCCGGTGTTTTACCTTGACTGCTTTCTGAAAAACGGAAGCTCGCGTCATGCCGCTATGTTGCACGAGAAATGGTCGCACTGACTACCTACCTACTTTTGCGGCATTAATTATGCAGCTTTACTAATAAGATTCCGAAAACTGTGATGTGAAGTGCACCCAGGGCCGGCCCGAAACAGTTCTGCACCCAAGGCAAGCTTCAGTATTTACGCCCCCGTTACACGTCACACTAAAACTTGCATTACAAGTTACAGTAATGTTTCTCGTAAGAGCGCTTCAGTTAACGCTTTGACAAAATAATGCAAAACTTTTCGAAAATATTTGAGACGCGGAAATTTCGAAAAAGCGGATTCTGTGCCCCACTGAAGGCTGCGCTCTGAACGGTTGCCTAAGTGGCCTATTGGCAGGTCTGGCCCTGAGTGAACCAGAGCTGGTACAATTCCACCCCAGATTTATTTGTGCAGTTGGCAGCGTTAAGTCAAACCGTTCAAGTAAAATTCGTGATCAAGCGAAGATCGTCAAACAAAAAAGATATCAATCTCTACTATGATTGGCATCTTCCACAACGGTCACGTTTGTAAATATTGTGGTGGAACAAAATGACCGGGTCTGGCATTGGCAAAACCTTAGCTTTTATGACCTGCCAGTTACAGGTATTTAGTTCAAGTATAGCACCCACTATTCACTTGACATTTGTAAACTGCGTTTACAGAACGCACGATATACAAGAAAGATGGCGATTGTGTTTGTGTTAGGAATCTGAACTTCTGTCTAAGCATTGAAGATTTGTGTGGACTGTAGACGTTCAAGCACCAAACACACAGTGCATGTTGTCCTCTTTAGGGCAGAACTGGAAAACCAGTACAGTAGAAGGTTAAATCTAGCTTTGGGCACATGTCGAAGGTAGTGGCTTGCCTTCTGGTGACTTGATGGGCTTTTATTGTCGAGTTTGGTGATTGCCAGAGATTCGCGGAGCCAGATGCTTGCACTTCATGAATAATTGAAGAAGAATTATTAATAATTTAATGCGTCTTGTGTACTATTGAACAAAGTGCTTGCCTAAAAGTCACATGACAATAATACAGTAAAAATTAATGAAAAGCAATTTCTGCATGCAATTTTATGGCTATCTTTTTGTCTGTCGCCATTTAAATTAAGGCATTTCACTGCTGTGCAAAGAAGCAAAGGCACCTCTTATTCATCCCTCTCTACATCATTGTTAGCTATTAGCCAATAGCCAGGCTGCAATAGGTCTTCATATATACATTCTTTTTTCCCGTTGGTCATCCTTCAGAACACTTTCCCAGTTTATAAACATGTGTCACAGTTAAGAGCACGGCGGGTAGAGCACGCACGTCTCAAAGTGATGGAAGGGATTTCCCAGCTGCGTCACCCTGAATAAAGTCGCGGAACACGGTAACGGCTTTTCCGACCTCGTGCTTGCCAAGGAAAAGTTTCACATATACGGTGCTGCCAAAGTTTTGTCGCCACTTCGACATTTATCACGAAAAAAAGGGTGGCCCACTGCGCCAGTGATACGTTGCAGGGCCCTAGGGTGAACATACGTCCCGGATTTAGAGTCGTGTAACGGTGTTGGGGTTTACAGCTGGCCCAGAAAATGATATTAGCTGCAGGCAACAAGATAAAGTAAGGGTAGCCAAGGCAAAATAGCACGAACTTTCTATTGTTAGCAAAGTTTTCATAGGAAGTCATAAGAATTTACAAATTGTGATTTAATTCGAGACACTGAAATTACCATCACTGTTGTTTGAAAACTTCAGCACCTGAATTTCCCCATTTTGGTTTGGAAAAATAAAAGAGATCCACTCTACACAGGCCACAACGGGGTCAGGTCTGCAACCAGTGGCGTAACTAGAGATTTGAGTCAAGGGGGGAGAAACTTAGCTAAAGGGGCCCACTGTCCACCGTAAGGGGCCGACAAGTCAACAGTCAGAATAAAAGTTAAGAAATGATAGTGAATCCGGATGCCGTGGATGTCTATACTAGTTAAAATTCGAAAACACCCAGAAAAGCGCAAAAAACAACAACCTACTAACAAAAAAAAGAATACTAAATATCAAGATGTCGGCTAAAGGGCGCCCGGGTTTTACATTTAGCTTGCCAGGGGAGCGGTTCGCCCCCCTGCCCCCCGTCAGTCACGCCACTGCCTGCAACAAGGGATCGACTATTTCATCTGAATGCCTAGATAGTCATAAAGCGAGATTTTTGTGTATTTTAACGGTGGTTATACAGCGACGTTCTATTGCAGAGACCGTTTCGGTCCCACAAAACGCCTTTAAAACACTGAGTGCAAACCAGATATAGATGATTTTTAGCCCTTACGACAAGGCCCGGAAATCGGGAGTCTTAATGCTACAAATTTCTGAGGGATTCCAATTCATTGGGGCTCAAACAGCTGTTTTTTCGAAACAAGCTGCTGCTGCTGCTATTGTAATGAGTCGCCCCTAGAAGTGACCGGTTGTCTAGATACGACTTCACGCCTCTCTTTTGACAATAGTAGGAACATCGTAATGATTTTATTTTGAGTTCTACCGTTAATGGCAAAGATGGCCATTGCCCAGCATACAGTCTTTAAGCAGTTAGAACAGAAAAACTTTGTACAGGTGTCAAAAAAACGATGTGAAAGATAAAGGATCTGCATAATATGAAGGCCAATGATCACGCTCGTTTCGACTCGATGGCTTCATTGCTAGTTAAAATAAACGACGTCGTTTTTTGAAAAATGTCGCAAACCTGAATAAAAGCTCATCAGTTTCCTGCAAAATCAAAATCGACACATTCGTTTGGACACTGTTTGCGTTTGGGATGCGGAGACTTCTCGGATGCGTCTGACTACCAATATTTAGCAGTCAAACTATTTTGTTTGATGTCCGGAGTTCTCATCAAAGGCAATCTCAAGATTGCTGGAGCTTCAGTGTTAAAAAGTTACTTAAAATACCAGCACACAAAGGATATCGTCATTTAAAAAATGGTTTTTGTTCTTCACTGATCAAATGGTGGTTGGCACCGCTTATGAGTTAACAATATAGGCGCTGTAGAGAAGAATATCTTGCTGCATTTTTTCTGGGACATAAATTTATTGTTGTCCAGTGAAACAACTGGTGATGTAAAGCATAATTTTTGACAAGTTATTTGTGGCTTGACTATGTTTCTCAGGAGTGGTTCTGAGCAGCACTAAAAGTTACTTTTGAAGTTAAATACCGAAAAGTGTATAGTCTTCAGTTGAGTTGAAGTCACACAAGCCAGCAGAGCATTTTTTAAAACTGCGTCACATTTATAGGAAGACAAACCAGTAGTGGTGGAAAAGTGTGCGGCACCTGAAACCATTAAATTTTAGCATGATTACGAAATGAGCCATTCTACAAAAAATTACCACAAAAACATTATTCCTGCTTTTAGGCAGTGCATCGATAGTGTGATGTAAATGCACATTAGTATGGCACAGCTCGCAAGAGATACGAAAAGATAAAATAGCTTTAATTTGTTTGAGGGTAAAATCGAGCTATATTTATCTATTATCTACGCTGGCCGACATTCTAAGGTTAAAAACATCATGTGGATCTGTCTCAGGTTTTTCGAGTTGAACCCAATCCACTAGACGATTGTACTTTTTATTTAGTCCAATAATATGCAATGAATGACCGCACGCATTGGACCGCAACATAAAATGGCTTCTTTGCCAATCTGGTGCTTTTGTAAACGCCGTATTTACTGGTCGGCTTTTAGGTGTTTTGTAACGACCAAGCAAGGCATCGTTTATCTAACCAGGGGTTGAGATTTCATAAGAAACACAAATGACGAACCTATAGCACTGTAAGCTATATTGAATGCTTGTGCCTAATCACCCTAAGAGTAGTTTCAGTAAAACTTTTATTGAGAGAGAAGTTATTACAAACACTAAAGAGCACATGGTAATTGACACGTCTTTCAAGCATTTATATAATTACAACGTCGCTAATGATATACCAAACAACCAATGAGATCGCATGGCAGAACTTTTATCTTTTATCAGCGTTTTTCTATTATTCTATTAATCTTTCTACTGACTTGAAGAAAAGCCAACGAATAGTTTTGCATTTGGCCTGAAGAGCTAAGTTAGCAGACTGTTGTTTCCTAGCTGTGGACCTGAAGAGCTGCCTAAGCAGGTCTTGAGCTCACTGGCTGAAAACAGCTGTATTTATACTCGAAATTTGCGGGCAAACAAAGAAATTTCCACGATTTAGTTGTGCGTTAATTGCGTGTCTTAACGTCGGATCGGAAACGAGTAGTGTTTTCCTGTTAATTAAACTGAGTGGTAAATTACTTTCACCTAAAAAGCAATACAATCGTGAAATAAAACAATCGTGAAATACACTTCAATAAAATACGAAGTACAATAAAAATAAATAAATTGTTCAGTATTTTGAAAGACTAGTCTTTCATTTTGAGTTAGTCTTTCTCTTTCATAGTGAAGTTCAGTAAGCGTTTGTCTTTTCTATCCAATCCTGAATAAGTGTCCTTTTGCTATTTGTAGTTGTAACGCCATCCACCCATTGTACACATTAAAGCTGTTTTCTTTGATTGCTTTAAAGTCTGAGAGACTTTTGGATCTTTTTCGTTTTCGGTTTCCTAATAGCTTCTTTTCTCTAATGGATTTCAGTCCTGAGTCTCGACTTCAATCATGTTGGGAATCAAGATACAAAAGATTTCCATTTAGAAAATGTTGGACATGTGTAGAAAAGAATCGAAAAACCTGCGATAATACGTTTTCGTACTTTCATTTTCCGAACATTTGTACAATTACGAATGACTTTTGTAATTAGGCTGCAGTATGATGCCGTTTTGCCATTATGATTCATTTTCAAGATTTTGAATCGCTTTTGCCATTACGTCTGTGAATTATCGCTGTCACAAGTTTCTTGGTTATTCTTTTTGCAAAGAAATTAGTTGATGGTTAGTTTTCAGATGTTTTTATATTCAGAGCTTCATCAAAGACTACGTTAAGATTGCTGGAGCTACAGTGTCAAAAAGTCAATTAAAAGAATATGCGAAGAGTATTGTAAGTGCATTTGAAAATTTGTTTTTTCTTTAAACAGATATCGGATACACATTCGTGAACATGTTTAAAATTAGATCAGATTACTTTCAAACAACGAACGTAACACTTGTGCCAAACTCAACTACAGAACCTTACGTAATTACTGAGATAAAAATTGCTGAAATCAGAATGTAGTAAAAGACAATATTTGCAGCACGCGTTCGGAACCAACAGGTGCAAAAGATACAAAAATAGCTAATTTTTTGGAGATACGATTTCGGTGCCAACAGTCGTAGACGGCAACTGCACTCGAGTCCTTAGGCTGTGTGGGTGACTTCTCCCACAAAATGATCTTCCGGTTGAAGCTAATCCACGGTGGCAGGTGCTCACGTGGTTGTTGTTTTGTAATCCGCGCAAGTTTCTTATTACTAATAATGACATACTGTACACGTCACAAACCGATTCAGCTTTGCATTTCTCTTTAAAACCATCCTCGGCCTCAAGTTTCAAAAAAACGTTGGTCCTAAAACCAACTCGACTCTAGGTTTCGATTGTAAAATTAAGGGCCATATCAGCTTCAAATTACAAGTTCGCGTGCGTAGACTAAGAATTTAGATTTAGAGTTTACTTTCTGACGTTTTGCTGCACTGATGCATAGTCGGGAAACAGAGATTGACTTGCGTAAAATAATAAAATTCTCTTCCCAGCATCATTGTATTTCGTGAATTCGAACATATTGTCTCACTCTGAGCTGCTTCAATTAAAGCGTTGACCTATATTAGCGCGAACGTTCTGAAAGTCTTGGATACAAAAATAAGAAATCGAAAAGTTTCATTTTCATGGATCTATGTTAGTTTTTGAATGTTTTCGAACTGCAATACTGATTTTTTTCTTCAGAAGAGCTTTACTTCTTGATTTCTTTGTTGCCACTCCGGTTTGGTATAGTAACTGCAACAAAGCAAAAATCATGGTATAGTGATAATTGATAGCAAAGAATGAAAGAAAAAACAATGTCATTGACCTTTGGTTTTCATCGCGTTCATTTTGGGAAAATATTTCTGTGCTGTTCAGATGAAGATCTTCGACAGAAATAACGACAAGAAGCTTGACCTTCAAGATATGGCAAAGCTGGTCAATGTTGCCGATAATTTTCTGAGCCAGTTCGAGATTCAGGTATAGTGTTTCAGCTCTGTCTCGTTGCTTCATTTACTGCTCAGTTTGCTTGGTACCTAGTACATCTCGACCAAAAAGGCTGCGTTGGTTTAGTGGAATTCAGTGGAGACGCAGAAAACGATGACGAATTGCTACATTTTTCTATATCAAAAGCTACATTTAGTACAGTATCAGCACACGAGAAATTGCGAGAATAAGCAAAAACGTAGATTTATGTGTAAAAAATATTGTTCACAAATTGCATTAGAGTCAACCTTAACTCATCCTGCGTGCTTTAAGCTTTGTAACAAAAGCGCTTGTCTTAATCTTTGATACATATACTATACGTTTGTTCTAGGATGGATCCCCCAAGGCGAGGAGAGAAGACTTTGAAAAGATCTTCAGTCATTACGACCAGGTGATTTTTAAAACCGTCAATGCTCTTAGTGAGGTTAATTCGGGTATGCTTTTTTGCCATGACTTGCGGCTCATAAAAACTGATAGAAAGCTCTAAATGACATTTGTCAAAAATATCGCGTTTGCTCTGTGAATCGTCTTTCTAAAAGATATCGCGTTTGAGTGGTAAAGTCAACACCTAAACGCGACATTTATCAATCTCATTCGGAAAGGCAATAAGATTTACATAATGCAACCAAAGGAAAGAAAATTACTTCACCAGGCTAAACTGACTAAAAGATTAAGCGATCCTGGCAAATGAAAACAAATTTGTTTCTCTTCATAAGCGTACAGTAGAGTATTAAGCCTTTGTTTCAGAGCAACACCGGTGCACTGGAAGGGGCTGAAGTGGATGGATTTGTCAAAGACATAATGGAACTTATTCGGGTGAAGTTGTTTGTATGACAAACGCAAATGTAGATGTTGTTTCCTAAATATTGATCAAAACTGTCTATTCCCTAGACTGCCGGTAACGTTTCTGATGTGAATGTATACGGCTAGCAATGGGTTTCGGGCAACTCATATCAACGACGTTTCTTAGCTTAGCATTGTTCCTGTGCTTTGAAAAGTCACTCCAGTGTGCATTTTTGCGTTTTTCCTCTGCTATAACCTATTCAATAAAACTCTTTGCCGAAACTGAAAAGAAAACTCAAGCAAAAGAAATGAGGACTAAAATGAAACATGAAAGAATTGCAGTGTCCATGAGAATATTTGCAGAATTGCATCCATGAGAATATTTGCATATTTATGTATATGTCTACGCTTGAATTCAAGCCTAAAAATAGGACAGTCTTCCGCAAGCAAATTTGAAAATGTGGAACGTTTTATATTACCTTCCAAAATGGGACCCAACACATTAGCACTCCTTTCCGCTGCATTGAGTTGTGCAAGAAATCTCTTCCCTGAAATGATTTTAACGCTGAAACTTCAAGTTTGCTGGTTTAAATAAAGTGGTGGAACCTACTGATTTTAATGCTGCCGAAGTAAGTCTTCGAAAAAATTGAGGCAGGTTAAAACATTCTACGTAGGAAAGTAAGCCTATTTCCTTATAAAAAAAACTGGTATCACATTACGATTATAAAGGAAAGTAGTCAAAGGAAATTACATTGTTTACACTCATTTTGTGTGTAGACGGTACTAGATATAGCACTGCATTATGTTGTGGTCTCTCAGAGGTTTTGAATTCAGGACTACTATGGCATCAAGAAGCAATAGAACTCACCAGACGAGGTCATTATATCACCACTTGATTAGCATACAATCATGTAGATGCAATTTTTAGCACGCTTTTCTTTCGTGGTGCTTCACGCGCCGGTGGTTCATGCGACGAGTATGTACCTGACCATCATCCGTCACAATTAAAATTACGGCGCTTTGTAGATTGGTTTGTTGAAAAACTGTTGCTTCATTGTTCAGAATTCTGAAATAAAACTTTTCAAAATGTAGATAATTCGGAAAAGTTAGTTAAACTATCTTCATTTCTTATCAAAATTACCATCAAATTTTGATGGCATCTTACTATTTTTCAACGTTTTGAGTCAAGCGCTTGTTTCATAACTTCTCCAACACAATAAATCTTTGAAGAATGTCACACTTGAAACATCTATTTTGTGGCGCGAAAACTTGAATTCACAAATCTATCCAGTAGCACTCACAGAAAAAGCAAGAAATTTGGCAAATTTTACTGACAATGCAGCAAAAACAAAAGTATGTGTGAGCTCTGGGTTTTCAAAAATGTGATTAGTATTACACAGCATTTTCAGAAACTATATCTATTACGATGTAGAGCCTACATAGGAACTTCAGTTGTTCTTAAAGGGTAATAAAAATTGCTTGACTGAAAAGAGCCCAACATATACTCGAGGGAAACACGTTTCGCAAATTCTCATTCAGGAATTCAACCTTATCTGACCTTTTGCAATGTGCTTTAAGAAATCGTGGCAGGATTGCTTGCCAAATCAATGAAAAAAATATCCTAACCTCTAACATTTTTCTTCACCTAATCTCAAACAGTTTTAAGACTTCAAACAGCCGGACTGTTTCAAGAAATCTTAGATTTGGCCCAAACGCTCTCATGCAACTTTTCGAATCCTCTTCTTGTTGGTATTTAAAAAGAACACCTTGAAGCAATTTTAAAAAACAATTCAAATGTGTTTTGTTTTTGCTTTCAGGGTCCACTCACTGCCAAAGAATTGGACGAGTTGAAAAAGAAGTTGCTGGAACATGCCGATGCCAATGCAGATGGGCGCATCCAAAAAGCAGAACTCGCAGTCTGCTTAGGTGTAAAACTATAAACTGTTGGGAAAGGATGTACATCAGGGATGTAGTGTCCATGAATGCAAGGCATGCACTGCATGCCTTACTTTCAATGAACAAGACTTAATTGCTTCAAACCTTTAAATTAAATTTAAAATTATAAACAGGAGGAAAAATAAAAAATAGGAACTTCTCGTAAATCTGTGTTGTTAAAGCATTCTTACAAGTTAAGTTATTTCTCATTAAAAAAACTTTCGATCGCGTTTGTTTTTGCTATTCATTTCAGTAACGAAATTGGGAAAACACGCTTGCGTAATGGGAAACATACATGTAAAATTTGCGATGCAGTGCATGTTTCCACAGAATTTTTTTGAACATAATTAAGTTTTTGGTGAATATGCGCAAAACTTTTAAAGCTTATCAACTTTTTTGCTTGTGTGTTGTGTCGTGCAAAATGTATTCTATTCAAAAGTGTTTGTTTATCAACGAAATTTCTTGTGTTTCGACAACGGCCAATTTACTTTTCGCAAACACTGCAAAATTGCTATTGAAATCAAGGCATGCAATTTTCACGTTTGCTTTCGCTTCGCGTAACGCCATCGACCTGGACGACTGTACTCGGTCACTCACACGACCTGTTGTTACGACATGCGTGTACTCCGCGTAGCCTNGTACTAGNAGTGGTGAGACCGCAGACTGTAGAATAGCTGTATTTTGTAAAGTTTACGTTTCAAGTTGAAATTATATTATATTGACACAAGGTTGGAGATATGATGGGGAAATAGCTGTTAATGATGACGTAATAATTAGGCTACAAGCAACAAGTTTCAGCTCATTTTCTTATGAACAAAAGCGAAACGTACTCGATGCAGGGAAGCCAAAACCAGGCTTGAAGCTTGTAAAGCAAAAGAACGTTTTTTTAAGAAAATTCGACCCAAACCTGTATGACAAGTTCAACTGGTTATGGGAAGCATTCAACAATTAAGTTGTATCGCTGGCCTTGTCTACGTTTTTCTAACAAAGACAGTTCAGTCTACAGCTTAATAAAAAAGTACGTAACGCCATTAACTGAGCACGCGACTTCATCGAGACACAAACCAGAAATTTCATGCGTAGTCAAAACGTCGTCCACGCTACGCCACGGATGTACATATAAGTTTTGCTTTACTATACGACTTGCGGTCGCTTTTGTCCATTTTGCTTGCAATTTTTATGTCGCATTCTGCGTTTCACCAGTCATAAATGGCATTTAGGCGATAATTATTCTGTAAGTTCATGGCATCCCCATGGGCGTCCGCAAGGGGAGAAAAACGAACATTTCCCCCCTGGAAATTGGAACTAAGAACTAAAAATTTCTAGAAAACCTGAAGTTAGCAGCTAAGTTTCGATTCATTCATTTAAATGTTGTAATGACAGTATATTTGCCGGTATGACACTAACACTGCACACAGGGGTGGATTAAGGGGGGGCAACGGGGCAATTGCCCCGGGCCCCCCGATGCAAGGGGGCCCCCGGGATGAAATTTATTTGTTTCAAATAAAATACTCGTTTGAAAAATTTTCGTGATTCAGAAGCGATAGGTCTACAAGCAGAGGTGGGCAACCGCTACTTTATTAATAGCGTCGCTACCGCTACCGCTATTTGTTAAATTCAACAGCGGCGCTATCGCACCCACTACTGAATAAAAATAGCAGCGAGCTATCGCTACCGCTATTTGCTACCGCTCTTTTTGCTGAACGTTAAAAAAATGTTTGATGTTGTTTTACTGACGTAGGATCTATTTTCAAAAACCTAACCTTGAAATGATTTTTGAAAAAAGTTGTTAATAAAAAACGTGATCTGAAAAAAATAGTCAATGAACAGTCATGATATAGGAAAAATTATTTTACAGTGTACACACATATAAATGAAACGTAGACTGCACAAACGCCCAGAGTGCATTTAGCTTAGTGAGTGGATTGCTAAAGGCCAGTGGTTCTCAACCTTTTTAGCCCATGCACTATTTCTTTATTAGCATAAGTACTCGCGGACTCAAGTAATCACTGACTTGCAACTAGATTTTGTTTATTTATTGGGCACACACGCACTGTAAATCTGTGAGAACCCTGTACTTGTATCACAAGCTTGTCGAAATCAGGAGTTATGGTTGTCAATGCACATCTTAGATCGTCTTCTGGTTGAAGTTGGTTCCGGTACTTAGTTTTAACCATC
>JGI24159J19872_10011330_pt1 | contig 11677 bp, 7 predicted proteins | sample Ectturendosymbi4_FD_19872 | JGI IMG/M metagenome (IMG submission 19872) | reverse complement strand
ACAAGCACAGTGAGTGGGTATACCTTTCACCTTCCATCCATATCTCATGCAGATCGCATCTGTGAATTCTTGTTTATTCAGTGCATATCCAATTGCTTACTTTAGAAAGTAAGTACAACATGTAACTATAAAATAGGATCGTATAACATGAAGTGTAGATATACATATAGATTCAGATTCATTTCAATGGATAGTGCACCATTCGTTTTCATCCAACAAAAAGATAAACATCATAAGCATGTTCATTTAACAGGTTTTCAAAGCTTTTGGGAAACTCACAAAAAAACTAAACAGACAAGCGAAAAAATGCAAACCATAAGCGAACAAATGCTCTAACAGATAGGGTTCCAACTTAAAACAAGACTTCATCAGAGTCAGTAAAGCAATTTTCACAAAGTCAGATAATGATACGCTGCATGAAGCACAGCATGATGCCAAATATTAATAGCTGTAAGTGTAGCAATGTGAAACCACCAAGGATTATAGATAAAGATGATCTAAAAATGGAAATATATATTAAAAACACAAGAAAAGGCTTCAAGGGGAAAATAAAATCAGAAGTGTTATTGCTTTACTAATGCACTGCAAGTTTTTCACTGCTTCGACTTGCAATAACTATGAATTATTATTGTTTAGCATATCAAATATCTCTTGTTTTTTTCTAATTAATTGTTGTGGCAACCAATGTGTTAGGTTTCTATTCAAAGCTTATTACCATTTCACTATTTCTGTAGAACTAGGCTATGCAACGCATGTGTCTTTGGAATGTGCTTTGTATCATTTTCTGGTGTTTTTAATTAGTAGAATTGTGAGTAACAAAGCAACAAGAACAGAATTGGGCATTTCTGTATGTGTTAGGTTTTCCACAACTCTTTCCTGCACTCAGTAATTTTGCCAAGGCAATTTTTGTTCTTTATGCATAACTGAAAGTGGAGTGACATATGGATGAATACAATATTTTGATGTGAAACACCAAATTTTTACTTGTCATATTGAGTGCATCTCAAAAAGCTCTTCAATTTCAGTAGGATTCGTGTATAAAATGATTGACATTGAAGCCTGTTGTTTCATAACATTTATTAGCAAACTCATTAAGCATATTATTTTACTTTATGAAGTTTCATAAGGCAAGTGAACTTTTCCTTTTCTATTTTCAGATCAACTGCTGGTTAAGTCTGTGGATTTGTTGAAAGGAGACAATGTACCAAAACACCACACTTCAGATTATGAAAGTAGTGAGTTGGTTGTAAGACGTGGAATTCCTTTCAGACTTATGATCACATTGTCAAGGCCATTAAAAGATGATGAAAATGTAGATTTTGAGTTGCGAATGGGTAAGGCTTTTGTTTATTAGTAATTTCTATGTTGTATTCATTAAAAGAAAACACATGATGATAAGTTGCCTCTGCGTTGGTCAACAAAATAACTAGGAACACTAATGCGAAATAATTTCTTTAAGCTTTTTTAGTGCATTACCACTGTTTGTTGTATATTGCATTCCATATATGTAGATTGCAATCAAGTTTGTTTTTGAAGAAGGCAAGAACCATTTGATTGCAACAATGTTTTGAAATTTCTGAAAAGTGTTGTCGTGATCATCCTTCAATGGAATTAGACTACAATGACACTTGGTAAAATATTGCACGAATCCAACTTTGGTATTCATCATAAAGTGTGCAATGCAATCTCATTCCTTGAAGTTAAAATGGAATATGACCTGATCAAAACCTTGTGTTTTTAAATGTTGTAACAGTATTAAAGTCATTATTTATTGACACATACATCTTTTTGTTTTTTTTAAAGCATTTCATACTTTTTATTCACTATTTGTTTTAACAACAATCCAAATTTTGTTGAACTCTGTAGGATGTTCAATTGTGTTTTTGGTTGCACCAATTATTTGGCAGATATTTCAAAACTTGGTTTAAGGAACAGCATGAGCGACCACATAATTTTGCCTGCTGCCAGCAGTATTAGCAATTTATTTAGCCCATTAAGCATCTTCGTTTTTTCTCTTCATTTGAGCACTTTGTTTTGCCAGTTCATCAGGAACTGTTTTTTTTTAATGTGATTGGATTTTTAAATGTGATTCACCATATTAGATCTTGCAGAACTTTAGCTGTTATCACTACTCTTAATGTGGGGAATTGCACAAAGTGGCCTTGCAGACACTAAAATCAATTTTATCAACTTAAAAAAATTGTCACACAATGCTTGTTTGAGTCATAAGTGATTGGAATCTTAATGCTCTGGCCTTTCATTTATTAATTAATTGCTTATTCTGAAAATGAAATAATTTCGTGCTAATTATTGTTCACTCCTCTGTTTACAGAAAAGAACGTAGTCTTGTTTACATTAAGCTGTCATCTGACACACACATAAGTGATAATATATTTCATTAAAAATATGCATTACTGTATTATCAAAACAGCAGTGCTAAAAAAAAGCTAGTTTCCTGGGAATCGAACTTTTATTTCCCACGAGCTGTCGTCGAGTTTTGTTAAACTTACTTTACTGCCCACTCTCAATTATGGACTCCTGTGAATAGCACGGGCACAAGGTTAAACGCCAATTAAATAATAAATGCCGGAACAAACGCCCGACAAGCAACGCTTCAAGTTTGTTTTTTGCAAACACGCCAGCAGCGAACTAATGAACCTGAGTTTGCGCAGCCCCTTCCGATCACATTGCGTCCAACTCTAAATTGCCATTGAACTTCGATTGATCAAAACCAGCATGTTTTCCATTCCACCCAACTGACAAATAGGCTGCTTAGCATGACCGCATGCAACAACGCAGGGGCAGCGTTCACCGGTATGGCGATCCGTGGAGGAAATACGCTTTGAGTAGGATGGCTCGACCTCCGGTGACTTATTGTGACGGAGGGAGTGCGCTTTGAATCAAACGGCTCGAGTTGCGAAAACCGCGCAATTAGACATGTTGCGCTCAAGCCGCTCACCAAGCCCAGCTGCAAGCGCGGTGCTTAAAGAAAAGTTCCGCGGAAAATAAAACATAGCCTGTCAAACCAGTATGTCACTGTAAATAAGTACATTGCAAATACTGTAAAATCGAATCGGTATCAATTTTGCGTGTTCGTGCATTGCTTCATTGGAAAAGGCCAATTGTGATTTATGCATTAATTGCAAAAACGGAATATGGATTAATCATTACCTTGTAATTATCATGTAAAACTAAGATGTATCAGTGAATTATGAAGCTTGCAAACTTTTGTCTAAACATCTTTGCATTGGTGTATATTGGCATTTGCTTAACCTGCACAAAATGCACTGTTTTGAATTGTATGGCTGCTTCAGTAGAATACAGAATTCAACCTATGTTATGGCCACCAACATTCGGTAGTGGTTGAGCAATCGTTTTTGGTTACTGTCATGCTGCAAAGTGCTCTAGCTACAAACACAGTTGATAATAGCCCTTGTACATTCGCACAGCGCAATGTCACGCAGATAGCTTGTCCACGACTGTTATTGTGGAGTTTTTGCCAAATTTCTATATAACACTATTTTATTTATCTGAAAAGCTTTATTTTTATCACTATGATTGTGGGTGACGACAGTTGGCTGCAGGCCTTGGCCTGAAACTTGTTTCTTGCATTTTTGAGATTAACGCTGTTGCCCAAGGAGCGCTACAGCGATTCATTCAGAAGTTTGGATTGTACACTCAACCCCTCAATTGAGAGGTGGACACTTAACCACTGAACAATCGTCGCCCACCACCCTGAAATGTTTCAATTAGCTTCTTCTTTTGGCATGCAGGTAGAAGACCTATGTCTTACCATGGTTCCCTGATACGTCTTCCTAAAGTGGATCCAAGGCCTGGTGAAGATATTTCTGGGTTCAACTTGCTTACGTCTGTTGGTAAATGAAGTCTAATACTACCTGTGATCATGAATACATGTTTGTGGTAACAGTGTTTGATTCTACTGCATGTCATCCAAAGTATTATTTTCTGTGTTCATGCCAACTTGAAAAGCTGTGGAATCCCGAGTATATAATTGATAGTTGAGAGCCGTAATCGTACGAAACGGGGGTTTATGTGGCGGTAAACCTCCTAGAACTGCGAAAACCAGAAAAAAAATCAGGTCGGTTAACCTTGAGGGTTAAAACCACAATTCCCGTTGAGTTTTCTGGGCAAAAACGGAAAATCATGGTAATGAAATAGTACTAATTGAAAATGCAAAAAGACAACAATGTGTGGAAAAGGTGGGATAAGGACATTTTTAATGAGTGTCCTGACAATGAAAAAGATTTGGCGGCCTTTCTTATTCTTGTTAGGGGAAATTAAAGACGTTGAACGTACACGTATACTTTTTCCAGGAAAATGTAAAGTGAACATCTGCCGTCAAATAGAAGGGCAATGAAATTTGCTAACTCTTCCTAGTTAGCAAAACGATCAGTGGCACTAAAATTTGTATTTATAAATACCCGACGTCATGGTGCACAAGTTACGTAATTAGATCCTCCTCCTCTCACATGTTAGGCATTATGTTTTATGCTGTTTATATATTCGATGGAAGCAATTTTGGTCCCAGTTTCTCGCAAGTTTGTCATTTCATTCTTTTACTTGAAGCTCAGCTTCGCTTCATTAGAATCGGTTTGCAGAACCGGATATAATTAGGGTTACCGTTCGAGATTACAGTTACTGTTAAAGTTATTGTTAAATTGGACTTTTTTGGACAACATCAAGGACGAGTGTTAATTCCGCGATACAGCAAACGGGCAAAATTTCTTATGACGCTAGTGACGGCCCCTAACAAGCCTCATGTTTACGTCATAGTGTGGTACATCGCGCAAGCGGCAAGATGTCGAAGCGGACACATTCGCCACATTATTGGTGTGTAATGCACGACCTCGGCTAGAAAATCAGTTCTTGCATCAATCTATGAATACCATCCGACCCAGCATTGCGTTTGATATTACCAAAGCAAATATGACGTACTGTTATCCTAAATCATGGTGGCAAACGGTCACATTGAGATAATTAGTGGTGAATCTTTTCGGGTTCAGGTTGCAACGCTTCAGACTAGCGAGCTTAAGTTAACCGAAAAAAGCCTATCTTAAATTAGGAAACACTTCCTTAACAGCGCAAAGCAAAGTTTTGCAATTCACCAAAAACTNAACACAGAATGTGGCAACAATCTTTAATTTCAGTGGCATAGAGGCTGTTGTTGCCTCATAGGGAACAAGTTCAAGTGTCTGTATTTTGTAAAACAATGACGAAATGACCCTCCATTTGTCGAAAAAAAAACTTAAACCATATACAGTATATTGTTGTAAAAGATGAAGGACGTTACGGAATAACACCGTCAAATAAACGCTTTGAAGTAACGAGTGATGCATCTGGGTTTAGATGCAACTGGGTGATGCAACACAGCCGCTTACGGCAAATCCACATGTAGCAAAGCGTTAAGATATGCTCAAGTATGGATTTGTTTTAAATTGACATGTTCACTTGTTAACGATTAAGTAAATGTTTAGATGTGAATGAAGGCTTACGTGTTCGGTAATCGTGAAATTTCGAGCTGAATTTTCCGTTGATGTTTGCCTATATCAAAACGCGCTTCATTGCTGTTTTGAGGAGATTACTGTCAATGCTTAAGTTTTTCTCCCTTTAACACATTTGTGATAAAATTTGGTAAGTTATACTAAAATACAGTCCTACAAACTGTGAGCTTGAAGACATTTTCAGTGCTTCGCAGATATTTTGAACAGGCGAAACTGTGTGTGCGGCTTTACGAATACCAACCTTTCTATATTTGTGTTTTGTTCGCATTCGTTATAGTCCAATGAAATGCATAAAATACATACGTCATTCCCCTATTTGTTACGAACTTTGTTAACGGTAAGATCACTTTCAACACCTATAATAGACATATGCAAAATTTAGTAATAAGGAGTAAACGCAAAATTTAGTAATAAGGAGTAAACAAGAAGCAAAACGGCGTGACAAAGCATGCAGTTGCGCACGAAATTTGCTGTGCTTTGTCTTCAGCAGAAACAAGAATTCAGAATCTTGTACCTAAAATTAGGGTTACCATCTTCTTGGATCGACATATAAGCACGATTAGGAAAAAAGCATATGTAGCTTAAAGTATAACTCAGTGCTAATAATGGCAGTTAGCACGCAGGCCCGTAGTCATGGGGAACATTCAGAGGCAGTGCACTCCAAATTTCGTTGTCCCCAGAAAAAGTTTGCTTTAAACATATAATAAAAACAAAAGTATATCGTCGCCGTAAAGAATTATTTTCACCCCCCAAACATTAAAACCTGGCTACGGGCCTTTTAGCATGGGCATCAGATTACACGTAAATTAACTTTTGTGATATTATGCTGAAGTCACGGAATCTAAGTCCATATAACAGGAAATGTCGAAAGAAATCATTGAAAGCCCAGAAGATAATGAGCAGGAAAGTAGTGTGAAAAAAGCAGAGCTTAACTGCAGAAGTTGATATAAATCTCTAGTGTAGAAAGATTCAGAAATTGAGCTTGGTGCTGATTCTATGGACGCCCGCCTGAGCTTATTGTGCTAGATGTATTCGTAAGCTGAGAAGGTCGTACCATGCGCAACACCTCGGAACTGAATAGCGGACAGCATCCGACAACTTTCGTGACGTTTAATAACGTTTAAACAGTCTTATTAATCAATTATACACTGAAAACCAAAGTAACAGGAAGTTAACCGAAGTACATGAAAATCAACAAAACAGACCGAGTAGACAATGCGCTCACACCAGCAGACGCAGCAAAGAGATTCAATGTACTGCTCTACAGAACGAGCGATGAGGTGCGCACTTAATCAGGATGCCACGTGAAACACTGCGTGCAGGCAACAGCGCTGGAGGGTCAAGTAACAGAATCACACTGAGTCACATCAACTTCGTCAAGTCAAGAGCATAAATGTTTCTTTCTAAAACATGTTTTTGTAAGTGTTTACGGAAATGAAATGCTGGTTCTTTTGCGTTGTTCAGGCAAANATGTGCCGCAATATGCTAACACCACANAATGACCTGTTTCGTGCCATTTGCTTTTCACGATCGTGCCAACAGTAACCGATTTGGTGTTTGCAATTCACTTACTCGTGCTTGTTATCGTAGGTGAAATTCTCACTGTTGATATCTACACTTCGGCGAAAGAAACCGGCATCGGCAAGTGGTTGCTCGCGATGAAAGCGAAACGCGGGAGGAAGCAACTGCCAAGAGTGAACGTCACAAATGATCTCATTATCATCTTCAACCCATGGGCGAAACGTAAGCTTTGACTGCTGCTATGCTTAAGCAACTCGCAGCTCATGCTGGCATTCACCGGCTGCTGGATTTTCGAGTTGGCTGGAGCGCTCGACCGTCTGTTTTATCGGTCGCAATGTGGCCATGCAATGCGGAGCGAGAGTGCATACTGCTAGGTTAAGGCTGTTCTACTTCCTGGAAAATAATTTGCATGTGCGATTAATGGTTGTTACTCTGTTGGTAGTAGCTCTTGGTGCGTGAGCATCACATCCAAAAAAATGGCAGCAGTGGTAGGATGGACCACGTCACACTGACACCTCGGTACAAAACTGATTTATAATTTTCAGATTTCTAATCATGTCTTCCTCTGCACTAAAATGGTTTCTAACTATACCCTTGTTGTTCCATTAACGTTAAATTCGCCTATAGTGGGAGTGATCAAAAGTACCATGAAGTCGTTATCATTGCAGTAAGTATTCAAATGGTCTCAGTACCTTTCAACTTGGGTCAGTGAAAGTGAGTCATTCAGTGTGCGGCTTTCAAGAAGATTGTGACATGATTTTTGGCCCACTAAGGCATTCCAGTCCGGACATAGCTGGCCTAGATTAATTAAGCACTATATCTAAACAGTAGAGTTTGATGTCACTTGGAGATTAGGTAACAAGGAAGCCAGTTGTAAAGTGTAAAATTTGTCATCTGTCATTTGGTTGCCTGAAAGAAATGCAGTGTTCTTGACCACATGACATATCACCGTTAGAATTGCCATTAGTAGTGCTTGTATTTTACAGTTACATACGACATAAGCGCAGTGTTCTGTCAAATTAAAAATTAACCCTTACACATTTCTTTTTCTGATATTAGCTAAAGTTGTTAGACACACAGGACCCTGGGTTTATTCTGCGTTGAACAACTGAGGTATCCACCTAATCTTAGGGCACTAAACGTAGTAAAAGTCACCTACAACACCGCTTTTGAATGATGACCACCGATTACTGCTTGGGGAATTACATGATCTGTGCCCTCGTAATTTCAAAGGCCGGAAGTCACTAAATCATGACAAGCTCTATGATATCACGTCCCACGAATTTCCTTTTTTATTGAACATGCAAGATTAGACATACGATTTACCGATAAAAGGGTCAACGCAAAATAGAGCAACACCTCTACCAATCCAGATTAAATCATTCAGTAATAATAACAAGCAAGCCAAATCTTTAAAATTTTTGCATACTGTTACAGTTTAACATAATGTATTCATACTTATAATCGTCTTGAAAAAAAGACAACAAAAAACGATAATGGTTTGCTTCATGAAAGTGATGAAAAAGGTTAAGCAAGGAGTATGTCCGAAACTTAGCAAGTCGAATACTCCGCCGTGTCAGGCATTGAAGTAAAGTTTAAACCTTATTCAGATACGCTGCTTTGTTTTTACGTAGAGAAATAAATGGAGTGCGATTGTTTCGTGTAAAAATACGTTACATCATCTGGTTTCTTGAGAGCTTTTGTTCGTGTTTTCCTGACACCATTCGGATTCAAAGGCTTTTCGTAGAAATATTTCATGTGACCAAAAGACTCCGGCAAAATTGGGAAAATGTTTCGTTCCGCCAAGTGGCCGTGCTGCTGACTGATGTCCTAAACCTGCATGGTGTGATGCAACAAAGTCGCCGGATTTGCCGCATAACACCCGTGACTGTATTTGACTCAGAACTTCGGCAAACGAAGCAGCCTGCCGACACAGCATACATGTAAACCACACAGGAACTGACTAACATACAGCACAACTCAAGAAACTTATCAGCTGCGGTGCGACTAATTAAATAGTCAGGAGCAAGCAGCCTGTGTCAAACTGTAATCAAACCAAACGCGCACGTTGCACATCAATCGTACGCTACCCAAAATCACCACACATGGCGCGTGGTAGAAGTACAATTTAAATATAAGCTCAGAAGCTGCGCATTGGACGTTCCAGCCAGATAAGGTCCTGAACAGGGATTGCAAGATTGGTTTTAGCATCTATCGTTGCATTGTTGTGCGAATTTCCACCTTTGATGACGAGGCCATAAAATTANCGGTATGATCATTCCCGCATCGGGCTCGGATGGGAGACTGAACAATCATGTCCTTCCAACGCATGATCGGANCGTTCTGTCGTCTTTTAAGTCATTCCTCTTCTCCGTATGTTCCTTCCACCGTTTTACAAGCTGTGAAGTATGTGCAGCCGATGCACAAGCATCGCCTGCATTATTAAATTACACAGGAAATAGATGGACACAACTGCTATTTGAGCAGTGCCGTCTGCATATCCTGCAATAATTTTGGTTAAGGTGCGCAAGCCTGTTCGCGAAGTTATCGAAATGTTGCTGAGAAAATGGTTTTCGGCAGTGGCTGGGTTTCTGTGATAACGTTGCGCGAAAAAGCAAGCTTCAGCCATGCATTCCGATAACGGTGTCAGCAATGTCTCTGTGCTAGCTTTACTCGGAGGGGCAACACATGCAGGTTTTATTCGTTTTACAGTGGATCCAGTCTACATGCACAATGACGCATGGAAGAAAGAGTACGTTTTAAACGAAGATGGCATGCAATTTTATGGAAGCCANCTGGGAATAGGATGGATGGATTGGTATTTCGGACAGGTGCCATAATGTGGATTGGGATCCGGGTTCCGGATCAGCTTGATTGTTGTTTTTANTCCACATCCGGAATCTCGTTTTAAACAGAACTGTTTAGGGACAGTGATCTCGGAACCAGCTTGGAGACTTTTCCTCATTTTTTAAAGAATATCGTCAAATGAATCGCACCTTACTTAAAGTTATCCTACATCTTGTTCAAAATCAAATTGTGACATTTTGTACCACTGCCAATTTGTATTGGTAACATACAGCGCTGTGGCCAGGTCTGAATGAAGATGTATTGTTATATGTTTACGTTGACGAAAGCACCCTTTACTGATTTGTTTTTCAGATAAGATAGGCCACTTTTTTATTGTTTGCTTTCATGAGGTTCGTGCTTCACTTTAGGTGTTCTGCAGTGTGATTTTTCCAAACTTGTGTTAATTCATATTTGGAAAAGAAATGTGGCTCTTTGTCTTTAACTGTTATTGTAAACAGCTGCACTTTAATTTGCTTCCGGTGTTTGGATGGTATATTTAAGCCCTAATCCAACAATACTTGGAAGCTCTACTTGTTTCTTGAGCATCAGTATCAACCTGTGTCTTCCTTTCTATTAATTTGTTACTGGTGCAGTGTGCACAGACAGTACTAATCCAACAATGTGGCATTTAATTTAATTTCTTTTACATATATTCAGTTCGAAGACAGCGTCATGAAAGCTTCGCTGAAACTGTTGAATATGGGAAAGCTGACATACCGCGAACACCGTGATCCAGTGGCAATCGCCAGGCACATGTCGGGCCTGGTTAATAGCAACGTAAGTTTCGCGATTGTGGAAAACGAAATGTTTATCTTGTTGCTGTTGGTGATATTTACTTTTTTTAGCGCTCTTAATCAGAAACGCCATCGCAAATAGGATNGATCGCAGGGCTTGTTTAAGCCAAAACTGGTCGACAACACGAAGCTTTCCGGCTTTTTCACCGGAGATATAAACACTTCCTGCTGTTTCGACTTAAACCTTTTCACAAGGCGCTGCTCATGCATTGAAGTAATAATGACCTCACGTTACCCGGCGGAAACGTTGATGGCCGTGCAGCAGATCGTGTCCGACATCGAGCATTTGTTTGTGTTTTCCGCAATTTTGCCGCAGTCCTCTGCACGTTTATTTCCAACGTTCAGATGTAACGCACTCAGTCCCGTTGCTACGGGGGGCTTCGTTGGGCTCAGCCCTCCCAAACAGAGCACCATGTCCCCCCAAATTGAAATATGAAACACTGGAAATAAATGGAGTAATTATCGCGATTTCAATGTCAAGCCCTCCTGCACAAACGCAAAGCCCCCCGTTTGAAGACTTTCTGGCGACGGTTCTGAACTGCAATGCTCTTCGCTTTCTACTGTTTACCCGCTTCGTCAGGCCTAACCTGAATATCACATTCTTACTCATATCATCAGTACTTTTAATTTAACTCGTAACACTTTTTGTGCTTAGGACGACAATGGCGTTCTGATTGGCAATTGGTCTGGAAAATACGACGACGGCAAAGATCCGTCCGATTGGAGCGGCAGTGTTGCTATCCTGAAGCAGTTTCTTGAAAGCGGCCCTGTTGCTTACGGACAGTGCTGGGTATTTTCCGGCGTGCTTACGTCAGGTAAATGCTAGCGACACAAGGTTGTTACCTTGTTAATATCCCATTGCTCAAGGGCTGGATTCAACTGTTGAAGTTTACCAATGGTCAATGGTCAATGGTTTATTGTTTCATATGACTCAGCCAACAAGCAGAAGCATCATAAAAGCCATCGCATGCAGTAAGCCAACCATTAGCGAAC
>JGI24159J19872_10011325_pt1 | contig 11685 bp, 6 predicted proteins | sample Ectturendosymbi4_FD_19872 | JGI IMG/M metagenome (IMG submission 19872) | reverse complement strand
CTCAGGAATCTACAGTGAATCAGGGAATCTACCATCAACCCTCCTTTTGCATTAATTGTTAAGTTAGCACAAACTGCTCAGATTGACGTTGCGTGCTTAACAGAGAGACACTGTAACGAAATTTTTCTACAAATTGAGAAATTTTTCAAATATCTCCGTGGCCCACCTCAAAATGCTCCCATGGCCCACGGCCCACAGGTTGAGAACCATTGCTATAGATGCTGAGCTAGCAGGGCATGCACTTAAACTTGACGTGAAACTGCATTGTTTGTGTGGGAATGGTTTTTCCCTGTTTGCTGTGCGCATGCCTGTCAAGCCTTACCACTTAGGAGTGAACTGACCAACAACACTTTGCGAAAACAAAAATGGGGTACATTTCTTTATCCTCAATTTTGAATGCCGTAATAGGTATAACAAGTTATTATTAAGTGTAATTCTGAAAATAGTGATGTTGCACAATGGAACAACAATTCAGAATGGGTTTTTTCCGCTGTCCTTGAAAATAGGACAAAATCTTGTTTCTTTTTAAAAAAAACACAAAAAAAACGTTTTTTTAAACCCCCCAAAAACAGGTGGGTTTGGTTTTTTTGAAAAAACCCGGGTTTTTCTCAGCCCTGGTTCCAAGCGAATCAAACCTTATCCCTTACACTTCGTCGCTGCTTTCGTTGCAACAACGAAAAAACTACATTTTAAGTTTAATATCAAAGGGTCGGAAGTTAATAAAAAATATCAGATAGCAACCGCTTGCAACGTGCTACAAATCAGCTAGAGTTGGAAAAAGAATGAAGCAGGGAAGAAAGAATTATATAAACATGGACAATCCTCGGTAGTTGCGCGCTGACAAAACGTCCGATTGCAGCACCTGACGAACGACGTTGTTGCAATGCGTCAACGCAGCCGACACTTGGGAGCGGAGTGCTGTGGCGTCATTGTGCATTCGATGCAGAGCGGTGACCCGTGACCGCACGTGGGCGTCAAGCGTTGTCAGGGCAACCTCCTCCTGAGCGGCGAGATTCTCGCGAAGCCTCGCGAAGTAGTCTCGGACACAAGCGCGAGCCGATTCGGAAGTGCACGAGTGCTGAACAGAAGAGGCGAGTGCAGACGACGGAGGACGTCAACGTAATCGAGATATTTATTCAGGAAAGGGCGCGAGTTTGCAACCCAAAATAATCGCAGTAGATTTTTAAGGAAAAACTACGTTAATACAACATCTAACTTCCGACATAAGCTTGTGCTAGCTGTCAAAACAAGCGTTATAAAGCTTGGCAACCAACTTGTTCTCGTGAAGCGGCTCCAAGCTGGTCAGACTGTCCTCCAGAGCTTCCTTCGACGCGTCCAATCGCAAGCTCTGTTTTTATCACGTGCTCGTTCACTTGCGAAAGAAACGCGTTCGCTCGTTCGGCGGCGTCGCGCGCGACCGATCGAGTGGAGTTCGCTTCGTTTTCGAGCAAGCTATGCTGCAAGAGAAGGGAACCATGTTGCTAAGTCATGTTCGTATAAATCGCGACGTGGCGTTGTTTTGAACTTTACGCTCGCAGCGAAGATACGCGATCACTTCCGTACCACGTAACGACGTTGATATTTATCCATAACTTATGCACAACAGGAGCCTTTGCCTAACAAAAGTATCACAACCGGGAGTGGCCACACAAGACCGGTTAAAGGAGAGAAAATCTTCGCAAGTTTGTATGCGAGAGAGATACTGTGAAATCTTAAATGCAGACTGGAGGCCTAAGCGTTGAAATCGGAGGGGAAATATAACCGAACCCTGGGGTAAATGCGCCATAAACCGATGTTCGCAAGGTGGCAGGAGAGTACGGCCAACAGTTGTCTTCGAGGGAGAAATATTTCTATATCGAACGTGCACGATGAAAAAGGAAGAAATTACAATTCCACTAACGCTGATAATCTTGTTAAAATTTCTAGTGAAATTTGGATGCATTTGGGTTGATCTAATGGTTTAATCGTCCTGTGAGGAACAACCTTTTCTGTTCGCTGATGGGATTCAAAACTAAGCTATTCTGCTTGACAATCTAAATCCAAATCCAAATCGACTTTGCTATCGACTAATCACCGATGTGATCTCCACGTGGACACGCACAGATGAAGTATTAGCTCAAGTGGCAGAGAAACTAAAAAACAACGCAGAGGAAGAGCTAGGTAATCTGCACCGCAATTGAAACAATACAAACCGACATAATGGCGGCAGCAACTGCACAAAGGGCATAGTTTGCTCGCATCAGTGCTGTGTTTCTGCACAGAACGCAAGAGATGGAAAATGCCAAGCAGAATAAAGAATTTCGTTTGTTTGCAAGATTGCTGTACTTATAAGCACAGGAGGCATGAGGAACAAAATGACCACAAACGTACCTTGTGCCCTTTATGTTTTCCGTGTTCTTTGCACAGATAACACATGGCAGGATTGAAACGACAGCTATCTTCTAAGCAAGCAAACTCCAGCGCATGAGTCTGATGCAAGCGGCACATTTTCGGCTGAAGCGGTTTGTCTTTCAAATCGACTCGCCTGTGGCAACAGCAACTCAGTCGACTAAATGCTACTTGTGAGCTTCGTCTGCAAACCGAACAAATTCTAGCAGATGATACAATAACAGAATGCAAAGACGCTTGAAATTATCAAGGGTGAACAGGCATTACACGTACAACCAAAACTAATCTCACGGCATTGCCGTATGAGATGAATACCTTTTCGCCACGCTTTGCAATATGTCCACATTTCACATCTTGAACAGGTCCAACCGAAAAGCACCGAAACGACAACCAAGTGCTTTAGAAACACTGAAGTCTCAATAATTAATGGTATAGGCCGGTTAGTGACTTTAACAGAAATAATCAGACTGATATTAGACAACAAATGAGCTGCTTTCAAAAAATGTCCTCCTCCTGAACAACTTCACCTGTGCTTTGACAGCGTTCTCGTCGAATGCGTCGAAACAGAGCAGTCGTCGCACAAACTCGTGCAGCATACGATGCAGTACACGGTCGCGATGTGCGAATCGTCCTCATCGCAGTACGTCACTTCCTGAGTAAACACCGCTCTCACACAAGTACCAGGAGCACCATTGTCATACAGATAACCAGAGGTGGGTCTTTTGCACAACATGACAACTACGCACGAAGACCAACGATCTAGCAATTTGTAATAGTTTAATGATACTAACCTGACTTGAGGTTCCCGCAGCTCTACGACCCTTCCCTTGCGACGTAGCGCTCAGTTCGCAAAGGTGAGTCACGCCGCCGAGTTGCAGTTTCTCCATGAGTTCAATCAGAGCGAAGTTTTTTTTCAAACCCCAGACGCCGCCAGATCCTATGCCGGTCACTTGCCGATCCATCGGGCACATCAATGATGCCGCCTAGAGCGAACAAGGGTGAGATGAAAACAGATTTGCAAACCTTCATTGAACTGTGGTGATCTAACCTGTCCATGATCTGCACTGATTCAGCATACAACTGGGATTCGGTGGAAAAAGTGAAGGATATTGTGTGCTTAGCAAAATGTGTTGTCGAGAAAATGTTTGCAGAAGTATGAAAGCTCAATTCGTCTTTATTTTCATTAAGCGCACTGCGTAACTTTTGGAACAGAGTAAAACTTGGAAGTCTTGCAGAGTTGTATAATAAGCAGTAACACAACAACTAATCATTTCAATGAAATTGTTTTGGACGTTTTGAAAAACAACTGTTTCAGTAAAGCTGATTAATATTGTTTCTTGCATTGTGTGGAGTTTGTAAAAACTGTATATACGTAATTATTGAACTACTTTCATCACTTCATACCTGATATGGATATGAAATAATTGGTATAACAGAGATTACTTAACTGCAAGCAAACATGAATACACCAAAACATGAAGAAACAGGTATGCAAATTGCAGCCTGGATCACAAAAATCGTTTAATGCTTGCAATTAACAATGATCTCACCTGAATCGGTAACCGATTAAGACAATCATGACAAAAAGAGTGGCCACAAAGCAGCAAACGAGGAACTTTATCACCAGACAAGGAAAACTGTTCACCACAAACTCCACACTCCAGAATCTGCAAGGAAAATCAAATAAATGTATGAATGATTGGAGACATTATCCTGGACCAAATGGGTTCAATCACATGCACTGAAAACTTTTAGACAATTTCAAGGCATAGCATCCATCTGTTTTTTCAGTCATTGACCAATTTTTTTTAATGACCAAAAAAAATGTACTAGTCAATTTGGTCATAATGCCTTTTTCCAGTCATAAAAATTTTGTAAATATCTGAAAACAAAAAAATGATAGACATTTTTAAGTTATTTCAGACAAATGACCGAAATGTCTCTGTGAAAAAAACAGGTACCCACGACATCCAACATATTTGTGAATATAAAAACAACCATATATATCAAATGATTTTGCCGCTGAATCACTCAATTTTCAGGGCCAAGAAGTTTTGTCACTGTATCATCTGCATAAAGTAGTCTCAAAAACAAAGACCATATACACTGTGAACTCGATTCTCCATAGATCTGTGTCGTTTCCTTGGGAGGATGTCAAAGACGCTCAAGCTTGCTTGTGCCATGGTTATGAGGGATGGTAATGTTGTACTCCAGATGGTACATCAATCAAAGCTAACAGCTATAACACAACCATTCCCTGCTGTGTTTAAAATTCAAAAACACAGGTTTTATAGCAAGTTCATGTTATTAAAGAAGTTTATATAATCTCTAAACACATTCAGCAAGCATAAACAAACGAACTTTTTGGCCAATGCAAACAATTTTTTCAAAACTACAAAACTGCATCAAGTAACACATGCAATTTTGAAGGGATGTGTGAAATTTGCACTATATGAACAAAAAGTCTAACAATACATGCAAAGTTGCACATACCCAGTCAGTCAATCAAAGGTTATAAATATGCTTGAATTATCCTACTATCCAACTTTACACAACTTGCTAGAAGACACAAATTTAAGCTATACTCAATTCAGGCAACAGTGGTTCCACCAGCACCTGTCTTTGTCTGTGGTCAAAGGGAACGCTGCCAGCATACTGACCTGTGTGCATGTTTGATCTGATTTTATCTGTTCCCAGAGTACTAACCAGTATTGCTGACCATCGTTTGTCTTTGTTTTGATGCATGGCTGTTGCTTTCCAAATGTTTGCGCGTTCTGAAGTTTTGATGCCCCTTGTGCAGTATTATTTTGATCATTTGTTAGCTACCTTGACTACTGCATAGGCTATGGTGAAGCTATAGTGACATGTTCTACTTCGCTTTTAACTTCTGAGGTTAAAAAACTCCGGAAGTCTGCAAACTATACACAAAAACACTTCCAAGGTATTTCACAATATGTATAGGATTTAAAGTAGTAAGTGGACAACCACTAAAACCCCAGTTACATGAAGTATATCCCACCAGATGCAACTTGCAACATACCATGTACAGTAGCATCATACCTATGGAATTAGTGATGCACATGATACCATTACCAGATTTTCACACATAGATCCTGCAAGAGTGTTACACTCATTTTTTCTTGGCTGTACTTTTAGTTTTCTTAGGTACTTGGCCCAAACACTTGATGCTAAAAAATATTTCATGATGTTTATTCAGCAAAGTTAGATTTTAACTGTAAAATACACACGATCGATAATACCCAGTGACATGTACAACTCTCCAGTGTGCATTGATTAACTCTTGTTTATAGACTATTAAGGTATTGTTATGGAGTTAAAGTCATAAAAACTGAAAAGACAATCAAAATAACAAATCTTTTGAACAATGAAAAAAGATGTCAAAGTTAGCACAGTGATATGTTGCCCACTAACAATACTTGTATACCTTTCAGTGGTCATGGTATTTTTGTTGAAATAAAAGCAATGTCACAGTTATGTAATTTGGAAATTTGTGTTCATAGCATTAATTTCTCAATTTCACAGGCTTGCTGGCTTTACTAATGGTCAGCAGCAGAGCTTGACTGATAGGCATTTTTTGGACAGATACCATTTTTTCATTTTTTATCGCCAATAACTGATGCCATGTATTTGCATTACTCAAACCACAGTTGAAAGACATTACAGTGCATTTTTTTCTTCAATATATAGGCCACATGAACAAATGCAATATTTATACTAGTTACAAATGAAAGAGCAGATTGTGATAATAAGTTAGGAACATATCGCTGTACAACATTGAATTCTGCACAAACCTGGGTCATCAAAATGGCTGAGTCAGCCACCATAGTATAAACCGTAATTTGTTTGCAGGTATTAATCTGCTTACCATGACAAAACCTGTAAAACAAATGTTACTCCATAGAGTGGTTTAAATGTTACTCCATAGAGTGGTTAATTGGGACGATTGCATAGCAGTCTATAGATTACACGCTACTTGATGTAGTTAGAAGGCTACACGCCGTAAAAAAACAGGACAGAGAATTTGCGTTGGTCAATCAGAGATGATGTAGCAACTTGAGCTTCTAAAGACTCCACGCAGAACAACAGCATAGCAGTTTTTATGATTTGCTGAAATGATACATAGCAATATCATTACATCAGCATGCCAATGTATCAGTTGAGCTCTTGTCAACAGCATACAAAATAAGCACACTTCCTACATTTAAATATCTCCTGGTCTCTTTTGAAAACCATGGAACTTGTACATGCAAGGTGTTCTTAATAGAAAGAATGCTTTACATACTTTGCACATGACAAAGCTGCACAAGCAACATACACCATTAAAATAGCTTCTGTGAGCTGAAACTTGATCTCTACTAGGAAGTCTACAGCTGTCATCCTGTTATTGTTTGAATACTTCTGCCGATTTATTTAACATCTCAACCATGTAGTTAAAAGCACTTTGAAGTGATATCATCTTAACTGATGACCACTATAAGCAAAACTACTTCACTTTTTTCCATGCTTTCAATTTGCTGTAATCAAAATTTCAAATAAATACATACGCGCTACTGTATATTAGTATCTTTCTGTTCATCTACCCTTGGCATCAGCCTGGCAAGTGAACTTTTGTCATCACATTCATAATCAAGCAAAATATGATAATTATTAAAAGATCACATAAGCACAAAAAATTTACCATAAGCCACAGCATATTCTATACTGTATTCCTAATGTTTACAGCCGTTTTTAATCAACTCATTTGTTTTACACTACAGATTTCAATACTGTAGCATTCATTAGATAACTTACTTTAACTTTTCATCTTAATAGAATCTGAACATTACAACTGAAGTTACATCTCCCAAAGCAAAAAAACATATCCAGCACAAGACTGTCATATAATCTTATAAAAATCTCAATATTTACACATGTATACTATAACGAAGTGACTACAGATACGCCTGGCCTGATGCAATTCAAATAAAAGGGTCAGTTTGTCATCCAAATGGCGTGGATGTCATAGCCTAGGGGTTATGCATCGCGGCTGCTATGCCAATGGTTTTCAGTTTGACTCTCACCTTGCCGACTTTACTCTTTTTTTCATTACTTTTTTCAGGCTTACGTGTTACCTTTACGGCTTAGTATTACTGTTAGGTTAGGTTAGCATTAGGTTAGGGTTAGTGTTAGCTTAGGGATAGGTTAGGATTAGGTTAACCTTACCTCAGGGTTAGGTTTGCATTAGGTTAGGGTTAGGATTAGGTTAGGGCTACCGTTAGGGTTAGGTTTTATCTTTTATGTTTACTTCGTTTCTACCAAGCCTACTGCAATCTCGTCATGCGTTACTATTACATCACAGGTGGCGCATGAATAATAAGTTTTCAAATTTCAAGATTCACAAGTGCATCTAATAGAAACATAGATAATCTATAGCCACTGCCATATTATAATACATTTAAATTCCAGCGGATGTTTTGAAGAATCCTTAACAAATCTCTATGGATATTCTTTTTCTGTGTAGCTCATATACTTAGTAGGCAAATGGTCTTTAGCAAATGTATCTTAACTCTGACATCCATGGGCTATTTTAATGCATTACGAAGCTACGCATATCATCATCCATGTGATGTGCCTGACTCTGACTATCAGTTGTCTTTCTTACAACAGACCCTTCCAAAACTAACCATTATTTCCTATGTAGCATTTCAAGTTGATGTTCCAGTGTAGGCTATGTAGGCTAATGCAGCACAACCACAAATTGCAACAAGACAGACATGGATGAAACATAACTATAATATCTAAGAGTTAATTCATTTGTATGACTATGAGGATGCATACTTTTTTAAAACCATAATAGTTTTCACTGAAAAACTTTTACAGCATAAATAACTAAATTAAGGTCAGAGCAAAATGCAGTTTAAGTATGATGCTTTGTTTTTGCTTTGAATACCTAAGATGATAGGATTAACAATAATGCATAGTGTTGCATGAAATCGATTTCCTTTTAAAAATTTGCGATTGATTCCTTGCTTCTTTCAACTGTGGGGTGAACCTACTTGGACTATGTGTGCAGTTCACAAAATAGTGAATGTTAAATACACATGGGTGAATACAGATATGTCATGTGTCAATATCAAACATTTAGGTTTAATCGTAGCACAAACTTTTTCGAGACAAGTTTGAGATATTGGTGTAAACGTCTTCTGTTCCAGTAGCACAGGACATACATATAGTGGGGGCTATTGCAATAGGCCCAGAGGTCTAATACTCGTACTACTACTGAGTACTATTAGTTGAATCATTCCATTTACTATTAGTAATAAATAGTATTACTCATTGCTGTACTCTTTAGGAACATTGCATGGCTGTACTAACAGAACTAAATGAAGTTCACCAAAACTGTTTGCAAATAGCAGAGATACACAAATCAAGAATGCTCATGGTTTGTTCAGATGACCCCGCTCTGAGTGCTTGTATGTTTTCATGCAAAAAGAAGCTTACATTTACAACACTGAAATACAAATACGATATTAATATATACCATTACGTACAGAAAAACTCTAGAACTACGCAAGATAAAATCATTTCAGTTTGTGTACGGCATGTTGCTCAAAGGTTCACCATCAAGAGTATCTTCAGATAAACACAATGCAACTCACAATAAAACTATGAGCTGAGAACAACTCCAAAAATTAAACAAAGCAAAGCTGGCAACAATTTTCCGATTGTTGTTCGGATTTCAGCGGATGCAAGCAGTGTTGCCAGATGCTGGTTAAACCAGCCCAATGTCCTCTTAAAACAAGCCCAAAATCAGCCCAACTTACTCCAAACTAGCCTAAATTACAGCCCAAAATTTGCGATAAAACTAGCAGTTTGCAGTGAAAGTAACCACCATTAACTTACTGCAGTTGCAATCTTTGTCCAACACACTTGCAAAGCAACTTTAATGATACAAAATAACAACAGCTAGTAGCATCGTAACGACAATAAAATTGTCATTAATATCACCACACATTGCAGTCGAAATAAAATGCTAACAGAAAACCCAAATGCATACTATAGTATATCAAGCATGTGCTCTAGAGAATAAAGAGAACGTTTCCTGTTTTCTTTATCTTTTGCAATTTGAAAATGCAACATCGATTCGTCAAACTACAATAGAATCTGTTTGATCGGAATATACTACCTAGTAATTCTTTAGGGTGATGTGGGCTTGCATCATTTATAATAGAATGGCAAACAATATGCGCAGCGATTTGTAGGATAAATCTGCAGATTTAACACTATCACATACGCTATTACGGCCCTGCTACAGGCTAGCCAGCATGAAACAGACTGCGCCTAGATGCAAATGCAGCTGCATTGTTTAATGCGTTTAGCAGTTGTAAAATAATTCTTTATAATTTAAGTTATTGTAATCATAATGTGCTCTTCTTTTACATCAGCAGTATTTAAAATATGTTTTTTTTTATATCTGTAAGTGCTTTGTGCATCCACCCATTCAACTTGAGATCCTTTTCTCATTTTCGCAATGGGCGTATCGCTTGTTTAGTGGACCCATTTACCCAGAAAACTTCATGTCAGTGGTTCTTAACTGGCGGGTGCTCCCCCAACGGGGGCGTCAATAAATTTCCTGAGTGGAGCAAGCCCTTATGCGCCCTACAATATGGAAGTTTGATAAATAAATATACCAATACATGCATTAGTTTTACAACCTATTTAAAGTCAGGAGCTTGAATTGAAACAAAGGACAATCACTTAAGGGAGACGTGGTAGAAAAAAGGATAAGAACCACTGCTTGCATCAAATCCTTTATCACACTTCGATACTTGTACACTGCTGTTTAACTAAATCAAGAGTGGCACGCACTCCCGTCTAATACTGATGTGCCCGAGTCATTTTTGTCGAGTCAGAGTCACGAGCCCTTCGAGTCAGAGTCGAATCAGAGTCATCTGAAATTTTGTCGAGTCAGAGTCGAGTCATGACTTGGTCAAGTCAAGTCACAGTCGAGTCACAAGAATGGTCGAGTCACTTCGAGTCATTGGTTTACAAGCTCGAGTCAATGTCGAGTCATAAAAAATTTCAAACTTTTCCTATATATTTTGGCTATAGGTATGCCAGCTGACCTTCAGTGGCTATAGGTCCGCCAGTGGATCTTCAGTGGCTATAGGTCCTCGGTGGACCTTCAGTGGCTATAGGCCCTCAGTGGATCTTCAGTGGCTATAGGTCCCCCAATGTACCTTCAGTGGCTATTGGTCCGCCAGTAGATCTTCAGTGGCTATAGGTCTGCAAGTAGATCTTTAGTGGTGGGGTGGCTGTAGGTATGCCAGTAGACTTTCAATTTAATGAACATATTTGTCTATGCTGTGATGCTAACCCCCAAACCTCAAATCCTAAACCTAAACCCTATCTTAAAGTTTGCCCCTAAGTTAAACCTCAAACCTAACCCCTAAATCTAAACATTACCCCTAAACTTAACCCTCAACACAAACCTAACCCTAAACCTGAACTGTAAACCTAAAACCTAAGCCGTAAATCTGAACACAAAACTGTGGAAACTTTCAAAGAAAAGAAAAAAAAACAGGTCGCATGAAGTGTTCAACCAATAGGCTTACACCAAAATGAAATGCACCTGATCAAGGTGAGAATTGAACTGAAAACCATTTGCACAGTGGACATATATGCAGAACAACCACGATAGTGCAGAACAACCACGATAGTGCCAGGGCAAAGTCAGTATTTTATTCGAACCATGTCACCACCTGCGGACTTTTGGCAGCTTCCTTTTTTGCTATAAATCGGCGACCAGCATGCTGATGTGTTCCCCATCAGGTGACAAAATCGTGCTGAGTGTTGTTTCAGCATGTTTGATTGCAGATTATTTATATCCAAATTTTTGTGAAAGCAATTTGCATTTTACTTGTCTTTTTCAGTCTCAATCATTTCCACAAGTATAATCCAACCTTACTGCATGGTATATACTTCCTTGTCTTTCGCATGCCCAATAAATGAAAATAACCAGAGACGAACATGCAACATGAATATGCATATGCATTGGGATTTAAATCTTGCAGCATTCTAGACTTTTATTGATTTGAATGTTATAATTTTTGCTTAACCAGATTTGGATTGGTATTTATGATATTCTTTTGAACTTCTTTGCAATAAGCTACTACATTGCCTTTAAATGGAAACCACCTTTACCTTTAAATGGAAACTTAAGAAACACCTCCTACATGAAAAAAATTCCCAATTATGAACTTTAGCAACATTTCCCTTGTCCAGAGCAAAATACTG
>JGI24159J19872_10011324_pt1 | contig 11686 bp, 7 predicted proteins | sample Ectturendosymbi4_FD_19872 | JGI IMG/M metagenome (IMG submission 19872) | reverse complement strand
ACACACCAGCAATTTTCGAAAAACCAAAGTTTTCGTTTGGATGACCTCGAACTATCGTGATAAGTTCTTATTCCTTATACAACAGAACTTACTGTACTTTTCGCAAACGATGTTTTGTACCTGGTGTGAGCCCAGGTAGGTAGCCACGGCGGAGCATTCGGGGGCATTGCCCCCCTAAATTTTTTGTTCCCTCCAAATTTTATTGTGCCCAGAAAGTTTTGTTTTAAACATATAATAAAAATAAATATCTTGCCCCCTAAAACGTAATTCCCCCTAAACCTTAAAACCTGGCTACGGGCCTGTCTCAGCCTCAACAAGCAACAACCAGAAATTTCCAATGTCTGAAGGTATGTAAATGCAACTTACCGTTTTAAGGGTGATGGACTGTCTCTTTGCGTCGCAATCCAACTTTTTGCTGGGCTTGTCGTTCGCTTCAAGGGAAACCTTGCTTTTACCTGTCGCCTCCGACTCGGCTTTAAGTAATATGTCGTTTCCAAAGAAGACAGACAGCAGCAGCCACGTCCTGGCGGCATTACAAAACCCAGCTTCCAGCGCGACTTCGGAATTATGTTCGCACAGATCCTTAAACGGTATCGTGGCCGATTCACCGTCCAAAATATAATGTTTTGCCGCGAAAACAAATTGCTTTGCATCCAAGTGCTCGACCACGGTGCTGACAGGATTCAAGTTGTCGTTTATGTCTGAGCACGGCTGTGGCGTCCTAATCACGAAGCAGTTTAGGTTCAGCTTAGATTGCGCGTTCAGAAAATTGATCATTTTGTCGAGAGACGCCGACGCAGCCATTGGGCCGGAATACGGGGAAAAATCAACATCGCCGCCCCCTGCCTTCCAACCGCCGAAGATGCCTGTGAGTTTGGTCGGCAGCCCGGTCGGACTTTGCGCGCGCGGAGTGGAGTTTGTCACGTGACTTGCGTGAGCGACAAATCCACACGATCCAAACGAGAGGCCGCTTGTTTTGCAGTTGTCCGCCGGCCGGGCGGCATTTTTCATGTGGTGCATGATCAGCTGGCCGGTTTTCGAGCAGGAGAAAAGCACATTCGGGTCGTTCCGCTTCCACACAATGTCTTTGGGAGAATCGTGATGTTCCTGCAACAAACCGGACCCAGTAAACACACAAGTGTCAACGAGAACAAACAGCCCGCTGATACTTACAAGTTTTCGCTGCACTGCGATCGCGCGACTGACACGTTACATATGGTGCAATGGTACACTAATGACGAATCCGCTAATGGGCGGTTGCAATAACGCGGTCAGGGGGTTAAAAAGCGCTATCGCTTCCCTCGGACTTCGGAAACACAGGATTTTTTCTGTCGACAGTGCAGATCAAACAAGTAGACAGAGAACAGAATATCTCTGACTTTGTGTTAAAATTTTGTGTTAATCATACCCTCAAAGTGGAAATACTGTTTCAGGAGCAGAAGCTTCGAGTCCTTTCCGACAATTTTTCGGAATGTAACGACAAGACCTTTCTACAACATCTTGCCAAAGTTGATACATTCGGGATCTATAAGTTGATTTTTCACACCTTTTGGCAGCAGGCGGTTGCTGTACTCGTTGCACGCTCAGAAAATCTATGTTTCCCACTACTGATTTGATGGCACAAGGTGAGAGGCAGCCAGAGTGTTTCTCACTTCTATCAACGAAGTGGCCTCAGTAGCGGTGAGAAGACATGTCTTCTGTTAAGTGCAGATACAGTGTCTAGTACATCAAATGGAGCACTGGAAAAATTGTGAAACCGCAATATTGTTCTTGACGTATTACCGTTACTGGTTTTCTCCACAAAAACTATTGCTGAAGTTGCAGAGCTTTTATGTGTGTGTGATTTTATTGGATCTGAAGCAGACACTGAAAAGTGAACCAAACCATTCAAAGTCAGGGCGAACAGTTTAGTAAGTGCAACTTCAACTGGAAAGGTCTTACGCCAGGTAGGTTACGTTGGCGTTACGACTGCAAACACCGTAGTGAACTTTTGAACTCCAATACTGCGTGCTGCAATTAATATATTAAAACAAAACAATTTTTTGCGGTTGTATAAAACAGTTCTTTTTACTCTCATATTCTTCACTTGCAGCTAGACAAACGTGCATTTACTAGATCACAAAACTAGTCTGATAGGTGTAACAAGCTTGAGATGAGCACGAACGAAACTTACGCAAAAATACGCGAACGGGATGTACTTTCTGCGCAGGTCCCAAACGTTAATGCTGAAATCTAACATCATTGTCACAGTAGCAAGTTGATCGAAACGTTTGGGTCTCCATTTTAATGAAGCAACCGAAAATATCGTGGGGATATTTGTTATTTCCTTTTCCTTGTTGTTGTTAATATTCCATATCTGCAACATACAAAACAATAAGCTGCATCTGATATTGTCAATTGCAAAGAAGATGCAAGCAGCAAATTTTTGAAGATCATAATTGGTATGAGAAGAAGTTTTCTTGCAGTCGACAAAGTCTTGCAATCAACTGAAATTACAGAGTAGGCCAGTGGTTCTTAACAGGGTCCCCAGAAGGAATGCCAAAGTGTTTTCTTTTACCCCTCAGATGCACAAACAACAACGACCACAACTTTGACTAATGATGTAGCTGCAGACGAGGGGTCACCAAACCAGTATCTTTAGAAATAGGGTGCCTGGGTCGGAAATGTGATGAACCACTGGAGCAAGCCTTATAATTTGTTTTGATGTATGTTAACAACATCGACTCTTAGAAATTTGCCGTGAAAACGATGCTTAGCTTTGATATGTCTCAACAGAACAGACATACATTAATGATTTGTTACATAATTTTGTTTCCTTTACAACGAACAGGAAATTTCACTGGTTAAGCCCCCTTTTACGTGCAACTCAATGTCATCTTTGACCAACGTTTACAGTGGGATTTAAAAAATTCACCCAGGAGGGTGTAACCCAAGGTGACTGAAGTTTATTGGCAATGTTTTGAGCTAGAAACACATGCTCTTCAAGGGAGAAGTTTGGATTTGGAACGATTTAATACTAACCATAGCAAAGAGGTAAGACACACAACCATTGCATATCTGTTTTGGTTTAAGTTCATGGGAAAATTATCTGTAACATCCACAGGATTGTTCTAGACAGCAAATCATCTTTAAAATTGAACAATTATGTACAAATAAACATTGGAGCAAACCTTCACTATGTTATCTCTACCGCCTGTAGCCAATGTAAGCTTTTTTTCTGGATCAGGGTGCCATTCCAACGTGTACACAGATCCTTTATGAGCAATAAACTGACACAAACATGATGTATTTCGACGATAATCCCATATCTGCAAACATAAACCAATTGTGCAAGGTAATTTTTTTGATGTGATAAAGCACCAAAATATCTTTTTCTGTCATGATTGATGATCATGTAGAAGTAGGCTGAACAGGGCACTGTGCTGCAACAAGGCCTCTTAATTAACACAGGCCGTTCAAGGTTTGAAAGTCGTCAACGAAACTGGTCCGTGTTTTGCAAAGCTCACTGGAATGGAAAAGCTGAACATCCACTGTTACAATGCATTTGTGCCAGCGTGGCACAGTGTTGCAAGCAGTGGCATGTAGATACAGTATAAGAATGTGACAAATTCTAAAGTATATTCTTGACATAGCACATAACTTTAGTGAAATTATGTTGAAGAGCATGCGCAAAAGTTGCAGTTAGTTCGTGGCAATCTCATTTAGCCAGTGGGAGTAATCACAAAGCGATTAAAAAACGCATGCTTTCAGACTGCAGCCAGGGCTAAAGCTGCTGTGCTAGCAAGGTCTGTTGGAAGAACTGGTGACATAATGCAAGGGAGCAAACCCGAACCAACACCTTTTAGTTAAGGTCTTGACACATGAGTATTATTAATAAAATCATTGTTGTGTTCATTGCTGTTTTCATTTCCAGGCTGGAAAGTGGTTTATGGCAAATAAGATTTTGGTTGCGATTAAAAAAGCAAGTGAGGATAAAAAGGTCCACATTATTGCTGCAAAATGATATAATCTTTTCAACCTGATGGTGTGTTCCTCTCACCTGAAAATAGCTAATGTATGTATTTAACAATAGATCATTTCCCACTACACTGTTTACGCATAGTAATGTCCCTATTACATTTTTTAGGTGTGCGAAAAACACTTTCGGAAAACTGAAATTCGCTGGGAAACTTCAGCATTTGATGTGAAAACTAGACGACACCTGTCATATTGTTAAAGGTACCAAGATTGCTACCAGTTGTACCTTCACAAATGCCAAACTGGCCTGATCATTTTTCGGGACCAAGCTCATCATGCAGGCTGAGTTTGAATGAAAGATTAATTGCAAAGAAACAGTTCAATTTATCAAACGTTTTGAAGCAGAGCAGGCATGACTGCAAGCAACAGGCAAATACGATCTCTGCAATGTTTCAAATTTCATTTTGGAATGGCTGTGTGCATGGGATGAAATTCCTGGTGATTGTGAGAAATTAAGCAAAGAAACTTTCACTGTATTGTGGATCACATGCTACGGGTTCCAGGAAGTAGCAGATTATTGTTTGTCAGAGCTTGGATTAAATTACATGCTCTTGGGGAAGTCTCAGACAGATTCTCTCGACACATGTTTTGGTCAATACCATCAACTTTCTGGTGGAAAATATAATATTTCCTTACAACAAATTTATGAAAGTGAGAAAAAACTTCGCTTACTTTCCACTCTGAAGCTGAAAGATAAGGAAACAACATTGGCAAATTTTGATTGGAATGATTTTGTTTGCATACCAAACTATTCAAGTGAGCAGCTGGTGTTGCCATGCGATGATGATTTTTTGAAAGTTGAAGAGTATTTACCCGTAATCACTTATATTGCTGGGTACGTTTGCTTTGCTATAAACAAAAAGTTGAAGTGCATTTACTGTGAAAGTCGAATGACTTGCTGTTGTGGTGATGTACCGAAAATTAGCTTCTTTTATTAAAGGCATTTCACGGGGTGTGGTCTTTCAATTCCATCACCAGAAATGGTTCACATGGCTTTAATAAGGTACTTGGTTATTACTAAGATTTGTGAAAGTGACAAGTATCAGAAGTGTTCTTCCCAGCACGATTGTAATGTGAAATGAAACTATTGCAGTCGGTCTTGGAAGCCGAAGATTTTCATTTTTTTGTGAGGCAAGTGTGAAAGCAAATATGATTCACGTACAATAGTGAATATGGCTTGTTGGATCTGTTCTAACATTCTGCTGAGCAATTATTAACTTGATTTGAAAAATGTAAGCACTCAGTCTAAGCTGTGCAGCCATTTCACGATGAATGTTGTGATTACATCGCTTGTGAGTATGTATAACTGTCGTAATGTGTCATTAACATCAAGGAATTTGTGGAATTCTTTCCTGTGCCTGTGTACATTGTATGGTTTAAATAAGAATATCACAAAATCATTACCGGATAACTACTGAATGTTTAGTGCACGCGAGCCAGACAGACCAACTGTTGTGATGTAGGCACGTTTTTTGACGCACACTGAACGGCCTGTGTTTCTCTAGGTGGCCTTGGCTGCAGCCTACACATTAGCATGCACGCAGACAAAGACACTCAACATTGTTAAACTATGTTCACAATATGTTATGATCCAGCACAAAGTAATAAGTCTTACATTATCACAAGCTACGTGTTGTGAACACACAATTTTTACTACAATATAAAAGGTGATGAATCAAACAGTGAACAATGCCATCAATGAAAGATACTTGCAATCCAGCCTATGTTTTAGTTGCAACCCAATGCATGCACACATAGACCATTTCAGACAAACACAGGTGCAATTAATGCATGTATGAAACAAAGCAAAATATCTAAGCAATAGTAATTAAAAGGATTTGTAACAACCTTGTGAAACTATTCACATACCATTAAATCTGGTTGCAAAACCTTTTTGCAGGTTTAAAATAATGGAGAGCATTGTTTGTTGCGATGAAAAAACTTCTGGCTATAGGCAATAGTAAAAAAATATTTCAAACAAACATTGAACTACACCTGAACATATCCATTGTCAAAACTAGCAGCAAACAGGAAATATTCATGAGGATTGAAGTGAACACTCCTGACCCCATCTCTGCCTTGGAAGGAATAAACACAATCTTTCCCCCTCAAGTCAAGTATCTTCATTGTCCCATCCTGTTGCAAAAAAGTCAAGCAACCTCAAAGAATTATTTAGTTGCAGTATCAGATAAGAAGCTTCAATGAAGTGGTTGTGAAGGTTTCCCATGAAGAGCAGTGGCTGCCAGTTACTACTTCCAACCAAAATAATACCCAACACAGAAAATCAAAACCGCTGTGAGCTGAAGATGCTGTAAATGATGGGATTTGATGATGCCCCCTACTATGCCCATCTTCTCAATAAACCATACAGATAAGCACAAAATATCAGGGATCAGCATCAAAGTTCATAGCCGATCAGTTAGCAGCAATCTCCCCACAACAAAACAAGCTATGTTATTTGAAAACAAGAATGGCTATAATTCCCCCATTGAAAAAACAGATAGACACAATTGCTTACTGAAAAATATATCATGTTCATCTCTGATTGCCACACAAGAACTACTGGCTGGTTGGTCAACAGATAGAGCATTTAATGTTTGCACATTATATCTAGAATAAAGTTTATGGTGCATTATGTCATGTCCACTTTTTGAGAAAAAGTTCTGACAGTTCATGGTTAACATAAAAATTATTAACCCTAGATACCCAACTAACATCTTTTTGAACACATGTGTAAAGTAAACAGTGGTCCTAGAATAACACCACAAAGAACTATAACCTCATTTTACATACAGCTCTCTATGTGAAATAACACTACAAACTGTAGCTTCACTTGTCAAATTCATCCACTCAATCAGATTATCACTTTCAAAATAAATATCAAAAAACCTGTGCTTCAAATATTTTTATTTTTCATAAAATTCTGTTAAAACTGCTAGTAATGTAAAACAAACTTGTTCAACAGAAGCTAACTTTGCTACTGACTAACACAGAACAGCAAAACAACACTAAAACCATGCTAGTATTAGTCTCTATATCACTGGTTTTTAACCAGGGGGTCGTCAATAAATTTCCAGGGGAGAGCAAGCTCTTACGTGCCTTACAACATAGGAAGTTTGATCAATAAATTTACCAATGAATAAATTTGTTTTTACAGCTTGTTCAAAGTCAGGGGGGCTTGAAACAAAGGACAATTACTTAGGGAGTTGTGGTAGAAAATTGGTAAAGAACACTGCTCTATACTAAGCCATCATTTTGCAAAAGTATCTCATAACACATGGTTGAACCTTTTCCCAGTTACTGTTACATCAGAAAGTAATCTTTGGTATACGAACTTATCAACTATGACAGCAGGCTAGGGTAACCTTAACTGAAACACTCAATTTTTTCTATAGATCAATGCATCAGGTTACTAATTACCTGTGAGCCACTTAACAACTTGGAAGCCTCAGTACTGTGGAATGACAGTTTTGTAACAGCTCGTTGGTGTTCATTAAATAAAGCTAATTTTCTATCTCGGTGAGTGGCACTTAGATCCCAGGCTATAACTGTTCCATTAGTAGCACCCGTTGCAATTAGACTTTCATCAACCGGACTCCATGCAACATCTGAACAGCTCATATTTAGACTCTGTAAAAATACATACAAAATAAAATTGTTTTGAGTCCTATACTTATGATTTTAATGAAAAACATCATGTAATGACCACTGATCCTACTACATGAAGAAAACTGCTATATAATGCAATTAACGTCCACTGTACTCATGCTATGAGATCATATTCAGAAATTTTAAGCGTTGCTTTAAACTTCGCTAGTCTGTAGAACCTAGTTAGAAGCAAAGTATATACAAATTATTAGCATATGAAAGCATACTTAGTTTTACCATTGACAAAGATGATTTCATGTTTTTATTTCCCAACAACATGGCATCATAGTTTCGAAACATCTACAATGCCTTAATGCTCCATGCAATACCACAAAATTCAATTGTGGATCATAGTCACAAAACAAACAAGAACAACACTTCATATCCAAATCCACAGGCCTTTAACCCAGGGGTGGGGAACATATTTACGATGATGGGCCACATGAATTGTACGTTATCACTGGCGGGCTGCAAAAATCAATTAAAATCATCCTAATTTTCTACCTTTACATAAATATGAGGAAGAGTGTCTTTCTAAGTACTTGCTTATCATGGAGCTTCATTTTCATGCGATGCTGTACTTTAACTTGAGTAACAAAAATTCTGATGCAGGCCATATCAAATGTTCATGTGGGCTGCAGGTTTCCCACACCTACTTTGACCAATTGGCAGAATACTATAAAGTGTTCTAAGATCTTTACACTTGTAATCAACGTCGGTGAACAATTCAATAACACAAACATCATTTCAAAAACCAACAATTTGAATAAAAACTGTGACTTAGACATGTTATAAGCATTTGTTTTCAATGTGAACAAGTTCCAAAAACAAAGCCTGAATTACTACTCAAAAGAACAAGTGGGTGGTTAATTATTTAAAATATGTAGGCAATAAGTACAAGTCATCCACAATAGCTGAAATTGTCAAAAAGAAAATCTATGAACAGTCAAGCACTTAAGCTCAAGGATTAAGCAAACAAAACGCCATGTCCTAGTAGATTTGTGCATTTCTGTTCTTGTGAGGTTTTCCACAACATTTTTCTGCATATGAAAAATTTACTAAGGCAAGTCTTGTCTAAGTATTACATACAATTCCAAAAGTGACAACTGCATGGACATATACACCAAATGTTTGTCTGTTATGCATGTGTACTTGTCAGAAAGGCCTTCACCTCCAGTAGGGCGAACGTAGATGACCTACTGATATTTAACATACGCCTAATCTGGAAACCATGGTAGTTTTTGACCAGATATCATATGTGATATATAAGATGCAAGGCATTGTGGCAACCACTGCTAAGCATTACAATGGCAGCAAAGTAAGGTGGCTTACATTTTTTTACAGTAGTGTGCAGAAACTGATGAGCGGCTTCTTGACTATAAGCATTTTGTGGAACTACAGTAATACTGCATTTTGTGCATTGCCATTCACAGCATTATTGCCAAATAGGTGGCAACCACTGCCAACAATAATTAAGCTATTACTTAAACAACACTAATTAAAACAAGTTATACAATTACAATTTAATATCTAGCATTAGCACTACATCAACATTGCTGTTTTCCATTTTCTAATATTTTTAACATTAGTGACAGTATCTCGTACATATAATTATAACTTACTTGCTTTCGTCCAACATGCATATTAACATGTTCATGAAATCCTGTTGCTTCATCAACTGAATATATTTTTAGCAGAGACCTTCCAGCAACAACAACCTTAGAATTGTCCTTAGACAAACTTAATGCATTCGCTGATTGACCAGCACTAATTTGAAAAGACTTCTTCACATTGGTTTGGGAATTCATGGCATCCATTTTTCATGCATTCAGATTCACATTATGAACACTTAAGCCACTGCATCATATACAGGTCATAAAAAACATTAACAATTAACATCTTGTTTTACCTTGGGTACCTACAGTAGCTGATGAAATGACATGTGCACCAGCTAAATTCTAAGTGCAAAGACAAGATAAAGGTAGTTTATATTTTGCTTCATGAGGCAAAAGCTGTGCTGGGGTTATTTTGCCTTTAGTCGAGCAACAATTGGTTAAAGTGGTCATGTGACAAGTACGATACACAAAGATTACAACCGTTTAGGTCTTAGGATGAGGGATTGGGATAAGGTTTTGGATTAAGGTTTAGGGATAAGGTTTACAGTTAGGATTTAGCTCACAGCTATGGTGCTCAACCTTTTTTCAAGGCAATGGCTATAGGTCTGCTAGCGGACCTTCATTTTTGAAAACTTATTTATTCACTGCCTGCAACATACACAACAGTAACACACGACAAGTGTGCAGTAGACTGCGTTATGCTTGGTAGAAATGTACTAAACCTAGGCCCTAAACAATAAACATAACCCCTGAACCTAAACCCTGAAGTTAAACCCTAAATCTAAACCTTAAATTAAACCTAACTCCTAAACCCCAACCTAAACTGTAGGCTAAATCTGAACACAAAAAAGTTTTGGAAACTTTTGAAAGTAAAGAAAAACCGGTATTACCAAAATGAAATGGTACCATGATGGTGAGAGCTGAACCGAAAACCATTGGCACAGTAGATGTGGACGCATCTGCTTGACTGATATGACGGTGCCGCTAAAAGACAAACTCAGTCTTTTATTCAAACCGTTTCAGTGTCACTGCCAGCGGATCTATAGCCACTTCTTTCCTTTAAAGCAACCCAAGTTTGCCCAAACACTTTTATTCTTTGATCGCCCAAACACTAATATTCTTTTTGGGTATAGTCCATCCACTAACATTTTTAAAGTACTTAAAGATGTTGAGGAAATTTTTTTCAAAAACATAATACATATGGTGTCAATAGCGTCACCCACTGGTGAAATCTGTATCAGATCTCAATAATACTTATACTGATTTATTGCACACACATGTCATGATGATGGTTCTTATTAGAGATGGCGCAGACAGAAAATTTGCGTTCGCTGTCCACATCGCATGAGCAGCTTCTGTCTGCTGTCTGCTCTGTGACTGCATTTGTTGCACTTTTCCCTGTNTGCGTCTGCACTGTATCACAATCCCCAAAGTTTTACCCCCAACAGCAACAATTGCCATTTATTCTCCCTCACCTGAAGCACTGTGCTCCTCGTAACATTTTTCTCTGGGTGTAAGATTTTCTAGTAACCTTTTTAGTGTCTATTTTGCCACATAGTGTTTATTTTGCCTCTATAGGCAATAGAACTACTGGAGCTATTTCGCCTTTAGTCGAATAGCCTAGACCTATTCAATAGGTCGAAGCGGTGGTCACAATTTATGACAAGTTCAAAACACATGAACTGCTTAGTTGATTGTGACATCAGAGTCCAACAGACAAGTTTTATCATGTCCTTAGTACTGGCAAGTTGTTAACACCTTGTCTGTGTTGCATGAAATGTAGGCTCAACCTTAACCATAAACCCTATCCCTAACACCTAACCTGAACCTCTAAATTCTTATACCGTATTCCTAAACCACCACTGTGAATCAGAGATGAGCACGGATCAGGACTGGATCGGACTGGATCAGGACTGAAGCCAATTTTGGCCGGATCAGGATTGGATCGGACTGCAATTTTTTTGAAAATTGGCGGATCAGGACTCGATCGGAATGAGAAAATTTTGATGTTTTCGTGTGATTATTCTGAACATATCAAAACTCTTAGTTGTGATCCGATTTTACGGATTTGCTAAATGGCAGTGTATATTTTGCCATGAACAGCAAAAGCTCTGCTGGGACTATCTTGCAATTCGAACTGTTTCCGCCTTTGTCCACATACAAGGTTGAATTCTAGTGGCAACGTGAACATAGTTGAGTGGTTAGTGTCCATGACTGCTGTGTGAGTGTTCATTGGTTCTGCTCTCACCCTTTCCTTTGGCCTAGCCAATAGAGATTATTATAATAATATTTTATTGCGGACTCATGATCCATATCACAGACACAAGATCACAAAAAGTGGTTAGCTATACATCAGTGCACATTACAGAAACGGTGTTTGCACATGACCAACATTGAGAGGAGCA
>JGI24159J19872_10011322_pt1 | contig 11688 bp, 9 predicted proteins | sample Ectturendosymbi4_FD_19872 | JGI IMG/M metagenome (IMG submission 19872) | reverse complement strand
CTTTTGTGATATCGTTAATGTAAATAAGGAAAAGCAAAGGCGAAATAACACTACCCTGAGGGACCCCACAAGATATCCTTTTGTATGAAGATTTAAATTCCACTATTTTAGTGCACTGCATTCTATTGTGCAGAAAATTGGAAACGGTTTTAACCATAGATATATGAGCAGGCAAATGTTTGGAGTACGTAGCATTTTTGCCCGAATTTTCCCGAACTTGCTCGAAACGTTTGTGTGCGATTTCTGCCTACACATTATCTTCCACGAAGATCATAAAGACATTTTTTAGGTGTGACCTCCATAAAAGGGTCTTCGTGTGTTTTTCTGCAAACATTGGGCCCATTTTGTGAAGAAAAACAACGTTGGACACCATTTTTGTCCGGATTTTCAAGGATTTTGCCCCAGAGTTTCAGGGACTTTGCCTGGATTGTCAGGGATTTTACCCAGATTTTTAAGTATTTTGACCGGATTTTCAACATATCAAAACTTTTGCGGGTGAGCTTGGATCCCCACCTCCAACGTCACTGGTTTCAACTGGTGCTCTCCATTCAACCCGTTCTTAGCTATGTGCCACTACGTGCAAAGCAACCCTTGAACGTTGTTTACGTTTCCGCGTCGCTCACCCAATGGAACGGCCCTGTCTGCGTGGCTGATTGCACCCAGAAATTTTAAAGCAAACAACAACGCAGTCAAATTACATAAATATTTAGACCTTGTTTTTAAATTGTGCACTTGTTTGACATTTTCTCCAGAAAAATTGCATTCAGATGTAAACCAGCAAATGAATATTTCTAATATCACCAAACGTATCGACCACGGTCAGCTGCAGGCCCGTAACCAGCTTGGGACTCCAGTGGAGACGAAGAGTTTTCTTAGAGGGGCCCAAATTATATGTCGAACACATTTTTTCAGGGGAGAAAAAATTTTTCCCTGGGGGCTTCGCCCCCTCCGCGCCACCCCTAGTCACAGGTATGCTCAGGTGCATGCAAAGGTAGCGCAGCGCTACACGTGATTATTTTTGTACAAATTACGAGTTTCTGGAAAAAAAACATAACATGGTTGCAGAATTTGAAGGCGTAAAAGAAAATAAATTTACTTAAGATTCATTTCAGTTAGACGCATTTTATCAAGAAGACAGAATGCACGCTGTACGTAAATAATGGCAGTACCAATGCCCTCAGCATTTATCAAACAGAACGCATCTTGTTACTTACGTTGGATTTTGCTGCTGACTCCTCTCGCTGTAGCTAAAATTTTTCAATAGTACTGTAGGATAGGGTGGTAATTGATATCAGATGAAGGTTGCAACACTTTGAGACTATTCACAAGTCGGACTCTGGTTACTCGACTAGACTGACTTTGGGAAATCATTGATGAAAAGTTCAAGACTCCATGTAATCGTGTTTGAACCGTCACAATATATGTTTCACAAATCAATATCCATAATTGGTGCTTTACTTGCTAAACAGTAACAATGGCATAACAAATTGGACTTTGAAACTGGATTGTCTCTTGGTTAATGTTTGAGCTTCAGAGCATATCGTACCCGGTTTCATGCGTTTAGTTTTAAAGCTGCACAAAAAATCTAAGATGCTCATTTGAAAGGTTACGGCTATGACTGCAGAGAAAAAGGGTAAGTTATATTTGTATCACACCAGAGTTACTGAAGGGGAATTTTTGCGATGGTCTTGAAATAAGTTTACATCACCATTATGTGGGATGCAGCACGCTGGGGTGCCAGAATCAGCTGCTGAAATCCTTACTCCTTATTCATACTTGCGGTTGGTGGTTGGACATAAGTTTTGCATTTCATATTCATCAAATTCTACACGGAACGTAAACCTCAGGTAAAGGTCGATCATGATATGAATTCCCTAAAACTCACACGTTGCACAACCTTTGCTTTGTTCAGGTTTAACTAAAAGCTGAAGTAGAATAGGCTTCTTCATCAGTCTCGTTGATTTGCACTGGAATATTTGTTTGACCTATACACAAAAGGCTTAATTAACCTGAAAATATTTGGTGCAAATCTTAAGAATTGGGGGAAATTTTACCTATTGCCCTCTTGGCAAAACCTGTGGCTTTGCCAGAGCTTGTATCACTGCGAAAGTTCAATCGCATTACTAAACAGGATGATCTGGTTGAAGAGGTTGACTTTGTTGAAGAAAATCCGTCGTACCTGTATAAAAACGCTATGAAGACGGAAGAGAGAACACGGTGGCTAAAAACATCACGTCAAATTATTTAACAACCCAAAATTTTTTTAATTCCTACGTGTGTGTCCTTAACTGTAGCCAATTTAACTCTCTGGTCGTTTCACCGCTTCTGTGCCCACCTTATGCTATCGTCATGATTTTTAGAAAAATAGAAGCGGAATATTTCTTGTTTATGGTAACGCGTCGAAAACCATCAACAAGCTTCAAGATAAGTAGAGATTAATGAGCTTTACAATTTTTGTATCAGGCATTTGCAACAAGAGAATGTTTCTGCATGTAATATGGTTTACAGTCATTAAGCGGAACACCCGGTTTCAGTTGAGCGTCGAACGTGTGATGTTCCAATTGAGGAAGTGACTGAAGCCAATTGATCGTTCTATCCGCGCCTTAACCGATCTGACCAAAGAAGCGCTTCCCTCGTCATTTCTGATCGAGGCATTTTGTGTTTTCTGTCTGGTCCTTAGGGACTTTCCACTGGGACTGTCCCCTTGGACTTTGTCGTTTTTTTCTTGTAGTGGCACTTACGTGACCACTACAGTCATTTGGAAACTAATATCGCCAGAACGATGTTCATGAATAGATATTTAAAATTTATGAAAAAAACTCTCTACTTACCTACTGTACCTAAGTGCTTCTAGACAGAACTTTAATTTTACAACACAAACATTGTATTCAGTAAGCACCTTGATTTACTTGACAAACGCCAAAATGTCTGTATGGAGGGATCATGCACTTGGGTAAATTGAAAAGAGAAAATAAGTGTAATGCTATATTGAAAATATATGCTGTGGTACACCCATTTCAGCATATTCGGCTTACACTAAAAGACCTACACATACATAAGGTGTACCCTAAACCAGGCACGTTTTGATTGTGAAGCGTTGGTTCTTGTATATTAATAAATGATTCTCACATTTGCAACAGTCACTTTTGCCGCGATGTTCGTTAAAATAGATTTTTGAAAGAATCGACCAACACATAAAAATTGAAAGGTGATTTTTTATGAAAAACGACCCATTTATGTTGTCAATGCCACTTTTAATCAACAAATAAATGTTTTGTGGTTTGATCAATATAGAATATTCCAACAAAGTGAAACATTACAACAGTAGGACACAAACACAAACTATAGATGTAATCGACAACAAACTGCAGATCTATATGAAATATATTTATAAACAGGAAAAACCCTCAAATACCGTAAGTCCCTGCAAGTGAGCACCTGAGCATCAGGCATGTGCACAGCATTATAAGCTGTAGTAGCTGGTTATGAAATGAAATCAAAACTATTTTGTTTTATACGAAATCAAGCACTAAGCATACGTTTCATATACATGAAAAGAAGAGTTGATTTTAAGCATGGAAGTCTTAATCTACTAAGTGCCAACACGAAATTCATCGCATAAAACCTTGCGCCCCGTCAGAAACTTTAACTGGGATGTTTTAAATTTACTTCTGGTGAATTTAATTGTCAGCAACCACTGGTTGGTTTTATCATACTAAGAAACACTTAAGCTCAGGCCTACATTCAACCATTAGTTTACAATTAACCCACATAAGTGTATGGTATCAGAGGAGAAAACACACTTGTTTTCATGTAATGTAACCTTAAAACTCTGGTCCCACGTGCGCCAAATTTTGGCACAAAATGGCACAACCCATTTGGCCATAACTTGACAGCATACTGAGCTACTGAACTGCTCAAACCCTGTGAAGATGCGGAAAGGATTGTACGCTCGATTAAAAAACTGGGAAATTATGGATTTGATTTTTTGTGGTGATGTCATAATAAAGGTAGATTTATGCCTTTTTGGCCCACTTCATCTGGCCGTTGTCTGGAACCGGAAAGGTGCTGGTGACGGGATGCCTTTTGTTGATTTTTTCAAAAAAACAGGTAAATTTTCGTATCTTCAGGAACCTTGATTGGGCTTCTAGGGTTTGCCATCACCAAGTTATGACCTAAAACCTACAATTCATTTTATAACTATTTAAATTAATCTTCAAGGGGATTACTGATATAATTTGCTGCGTTTAGGCCATAATTTTCCTAAACTCCAGAAGACCAATCAAGGTCTCCAAAGATGCGGACTGTTACCTTTTTTTAATAAACAAAAGGCTCCTTCTTGCGGTTGAGGCCGAAGAACCGACGACGTAAAAGCTAGCCCAATCGACTACCAAGATGTGACTTCCCTAACTTGGGAAATGCAGGGATTCAAGGGATTAACACATCAAGCAATTTTCACGATCATTTATTCTCAGGTGGGAGAAACACGTATGCAGAAGTAATAAAAGCGCAAATTTGATGGACCACATGTTTTGCAACTTGAACGAAACATTTTAAATGAAAGCAAAGAATAAATCTGAAAAAGGCAAACAGCGTCAAAATAACTGCACAATTTGTGACATTACTGTTATTTTTTGCATTGAAGTTCAAAGTTTAGCACACCTTTGAGCTCCATTTAATTATCTGCCAAGAATTTGCTAATGGAGCAAAACTGATGTGTTTTTCTTTGAAGACGTAATAATTTAAAGGTAAAATACATTTCAGATTGCTGAGATTGTTCTTGGAACCCTATCTATCACACTCGCAATCACGGACATGGCCCTCGGTTCTAGCGACTCCTATGCCAGCTCTTCAATCTCTGATTCTTTCGGAATTGTGTGTGGATTGTCGGTGAGCTGTGAGCTGAAAAAAAAAATTTTTGTATATGTGTTTATTGCTACGCTGCTCTCCGCAGATAATCACTTCGATATAATGGTAATTGATTATTGTTTCATATGACTCAGCTAATAAACAGACGCAGTACAAAAAGCCATCGCACAATAAGTAAGCCAACAGTCAGTGAACATTAGAGCAATGAAAATACAATGGCAAAATAGCTGATCAATGTAAACAAATAATGGCACTGTGTCGTATAGGATCGGTGAGCGACCATGACGGTAATCTCGGCAACCACGTTTATCACTAAAAAGCTTTGAAAAACAACAGTTGGAGATCAAATAAGAACAATTTGGAAAATAAAAAACACACAAGATGGTGAAGTAAAGTTAGAGATGAAAGCGCATGCCTATGTACACAGCTCAGTGGATGAAATTTAATTGAACGAATTTGGTGTGTCAAAAATATGTTTAAACAAAATACAAAAATAAAGAAGCATAAAAGGTAACAAAAACTCTTTAATGAGGAACAAAAGAAAAACACAGCAAAACAGAAAAAACTATGGAGGGTACTTCATGCCAAAAAGAATGGGATGGTGCGAGAATGACAAAAGACAAGAAAGTAATTATGCATAAAAAATAAGCAAAATTACAAGATAGTAGGACTCCCACTATTTTATTCNGGAGAAGTGAAATCTTGCTAAAGTTGACAATTACGTATCTTTTACATGTAGGANGTGTTTCCTAAGTTTTCATTAAANNNTAAAAGTGGTTGAAGACTTAAAACAGTCTGGTGGTGTAGACCACGCTTATTTGCCAACAAATGTACGGGAACTTGTTCCCTAAGAAGAGCCATCTCTAGGTAAAAACAGGTTGTTAGAAGTTGATAGTATTGTGGAGTAAGAATGAATTGAGCTGATTGGAACAAATAGTTATAACAATGGTTTTGAAGCAGTTTGTTGTGATAAGAGTGCATGGAATTCCCTACTGATAAAGTATAAAGTTAGGGAAGGTGTAAGAAATTTAAGTGCTGGTAAGGTTCTTTAAGAGATGCCGTATTAATTGGTTTTGGTAGTGTTAAAGCTTCATAGCTTTTATGTGAGTGTGCAATTTAGCACGCAGCAACGGTTTTGACGGATTACGTGCATCACTTAAAATGTTCTACAACAGGTGCTGACGACGGGATGTGCTGGTGTGGTGTCTGGAGGAAGACCGGGATCAGATCGTGTACGTTTAAGAAGCTTTTTGTTTCATTTTTCCCGTGGAATCGTTTGCATAAATTATTACTCAGTCATCAGTGAATACACCGTTGACTACTGAAACAAAACCCACCGGATCATAAGTACTTTTTTTTTAATATAAGCTTACTACCTCCATTGTAAAAAAAGTAATAATATTTGTTAGTCTTGCATTAGTTAACTTGTCAGAATTATTTCGATATTAAAACTTAAAAAAAGCATTAAAATGTGGGACAATGAACCACATTAAACTCAATAAAAATGTTAAAATAAAACGAAAGGTTTAAATTGCTGCTTTTACCTAAATTGAAACCTTCAATCAAACACCACGAAAATAAGCATCAATTTCAAAAATCATTTTATGCTAAATTCTGCGTGAATGAAATATCAGCAAAATCCTTACAACAACAACGTAAAAGTTGAAACCTGTTTTTTGACTAAATGTTTGATCCAATTTTTCATTGTTTCAAAATGAAATACCTTTTATGTCCCATGAATTGAAACAAAATGCGGAATGTTTCAACAATGCAATTTTACTTCAATGGAGACAAATCTAAATGTTTTGCCTTAAAAAACGTTGTGAAAACGTTCGTTATCTTACGAAATTGCAACGGTGCAGTTATGCATCAAAAGACGTGCAGTTCGGAACACACAAAGAACACAATGAGTCAAATCCAGGTACGTCCATTTGTAGTTTTTCAGAACGTAATCGAACAAACTGACACCAAACAAACATTTCTACTCGTTACGTTCATACCTTTGGCTGCCCTACCTGCTACTGCGTAATTAAGACAAGGTTACGTTTTTATTTGAATGTTCTTACATTTCTTTTCCATGCAAAATTGATTGTTTTTCTTTTTGTTTTACTAAAAAATTACGAGAAAGCCTGAATGTTCACACAAATCACGGCATTGCTTCAGAAATTTTTCAAAGGTGTTGTTTTCAACAAAGATATTTGGTAAACATATGAAAGAGGTGATTCTGAAAAAGAGATGTGTAAAATATATTTTATAGTAGTCTGTGAAGATCTGAAACACGAATTTAGTCCTATATAAAATACTGTAATATTTGTATTGTGCTGCATATCATTGTTTATCCGCAGCTTGCCAAACATTTAATATCAATATATGATTTGGTAGAAACTGACCCCATGCATGAGTACTTCATTGTTCCGTTTTAATTTTATACGTGGATTGTCATATTTGCAAAACTGCAATTTCAGAGTGTTCATAGCGGCAACCAGCAACATGAATTTTTTTCGAATTGCTTACGTATTTGTTTCAGTCGTAAGTCTAGTTTATTTTGCCATTGCCGATGCTTTGNCATTTAAACCAGAAAAGCTCTTAATTGCTTTTGTGTTCTGCATAGAGATGGCACGGGTCGCTAACAGNCCCGTCTTCGGGCAGTCCGCTAAATGTTTTGAAACAGTCCGCTAGCAATTATTTTAGCAGTGACATCATTCCNGGAAGCTNCAGGCCGCTGCCGTCTGCTCGACAATTNGGCGAAAATTTTTGTTTTTGCTAAGTTTACAAATCTAACAAGGAAATTGTTTTGCTGCTGTTCTCTCCATTATACCGTTCTGCTAATGTTCTGTTTCTCTTGTTTCCATGCAAACCAGTGAACCATGTTATGAATCAATCAAAGCAACACACACTTTCATTTATTGTCTGTCGCTTAGGCAGAACCGTCGCCAGAAAGTTTTCAATAAGGGGCTTTGCTTTTCTGCGGGGGGCTTTGCGTTTGTGCTGGGTGGCTTGAAATCCTAAAAATTGACAAAAACTTCACTGATTTATAGTTTTTCATGTTTCAATTTGGTGGGGGGCCTTGAAGCTTTGTTTAGGGAATAAGCCCCCCACCAAAGCTGCCCTGTGGCGACGGGACTAGGTTTTGGTTTAGGACAAGGTCTTATCCAACTTTCTCTGGACGTGTACCTTCAGCATTTCGATAGATGAGCATGTACCTCTAAAATTTCTTGTGACAAAAAGGCTGTGGAAAATAACAAAAATGTTATTACCAATAAGCATATAATGATTTTGAAAATAATATTCACTGATGTATGTATCTATATTTCGAAATTTATAATATTCACACATATTTTTCCCTTCAATTCTTAACCTCAAATGTACCCTTCAGACCAGAGCCGGATTAACGGGAAGGGGGGCCCGGGGCAATTTTTACTGGTGGGCCCCTATGACGTAATTCGTTACGTCATCGTTTGCAAAAGTTATGTTTCCGTTGATTCGCAAGGTACCCGTTTGTTTTTTCCGGTAGTCGAGAATGTGCTCATTCAAATCACGTACAGTTAGCTGCGAGTAGTAAATACTACAGTGTATTTTTATTAAAAAAAAATATTTCACAGGCTAGGGAGTGACTCGGCAAGAAACAATATTCACCCGAACAATAAGCAGAAACCAGAGATTACAAACAAAAACACCGGAAAAATAACATGTCAAGATAGCCAGCCAGGCTGAGTGTGAAAGTTGCTTCCAAGCTAATGTCTTGATTTTCACCTTCATTTTCAGGTGTTCTAGTGAACGTCACTGCGACGTCAACGTTGCTGCTTGAAAGTTTTCCTAGAAAAAGCGATTCAGTCGCGGCGTTTTAGCTAACCCAGCCAGAACCTCGCGCATTTTCTTCTTAGAAGCTTTGAGTTTTTCATAGATCTTGATGGCATTACAGATTTCGGCATCGCTCAAGCTGTTTCATTTTCTGCTCTTTCATTCTACAAATCAAGTGATTAAAACCTTTTCTGGCGGACCGCGCAATAACATGTGGTGTGAAGCGGCTTGAATGGCATTATATGTTTATGATGCAACACAACGATAGTAACCATCCGATGAAAATTGCGTTTCCGCCATACATTACCCTTTATGACGAAACAAAAGTGCAGTTCGGCTGCGTCTACCTCGAGACTGCACCAGAAGTTCGGGATCATTGAAACCCACTTCTGATATTTTAACATGTCATCAGCTGTGATGTTCTCAGCTAAATTTCTGATGTTTGATGTCATGCCGATAAATCTGATGTTGACTTGGTTGTTGTTTTTGTTTGACATTTCCTCTCATTTTAGGACGAAAATAAAGTAGATTATTGTTTTTTAAGTTCCTTTCATCAATTTAACACGCTAATGTGTGTATGGTTATCGTTTCAAACTAAAGAAGCTCTCTTTGCTGTGTTGAGACTAACATTTTACGTAAATTATAAATGACTTCTCCATTTAATGACGATACTTCGCTCTGTTTGGGATTCAACGTGGGTTATTGTGGTTTGTTGGGTATTGGTAATACAGGGGTTCCCAACCTGTGGTACGCGTACCACTGGTGGTACACGAAGGTCTTCCAGGTGGTACGCGAGTAATTTCAATTTTTTCACAAAAACTTGAATGTGAACAGCTTTCGAGTTTACATGTCGGGCTTTGTTTCTAAAGGATGCATATTCCTGTAGCCTGCTATTCCTATTGCATCATAACATTATGACTTTCGATGCGCTGTTAGCAAATTTACGCCACGCATCGACCAATTGGCGGAAGGTAAACAAAAACAAAAATCTCATTAATTTAGTTGTGGTCTTTTATTGTTATTTTAATGTATATTATTCTTCTAAAATAAACTAAGATTCGATCAAATTAGTTGCTCTGGAAGAAGTGGTACGCGTTTACAATACACAGTGCGCAAGTGGAACGAGATCGCAAAAAGGTTGGGAACCCCTGTGGTAATTGAAGCATTTAGCTTATATGAAACTGTAGCGTAAAAAGTTGATGTTATGTGATGTTGAAAAAGGCAACAATCTGATGTTAACGAGACTGGCCCCAGTGGCAACATTGATTGATACTAAACAGCAGTCAGCAGCCATTACCTTTAGCAAACAAATAGAAAACGTTTTCGTGACATTTGTGCGATAGGCGTGATGCACGAATAGAGAGTCATAACCATGCCAAAAGAACGATTATTAGGAAAAAGTTACCAGGAAAATCAAATATACTTGCATTGAACAAAACCGAAAATATTTCTAAGCTATTCAGCAGTGATCACTAGAACTGGCAGACAGTCAAATTGTAGAGAAATCAGTTTCTGTTGGGGGCCCCTGATACCTAACGCACATAGGAATATAATATAGAGTTGCATTCTTGTATAGCTTCTGAATCACAAAGATTTTTCAAACACGATTATTTTATTTGAAACAAATAAATTTCATCACGGGGGGCCCCTTTGAAGCGGGGGGTCCGGGGCAATTGCCCTGTTGCCCCCCCCTTAATCCGGCCGTGCTTCAGACAGACAAATACACCCCTACTAGCATAGGGGTACATGTACCCCAGTTTGGGAGCCCCGAGTTTAGGATTAGTTGTTAGGTGTTAGGTTAGCGTTTAAGGTTTAGATTTAGTGTGTTACTAGCAAGTGTAGCGAAGCCTAGCACACACTTGTCGTGTGTTAGTGTCACGTTACAGGCGGCGGACTAATAAGTTTTCAAAAGTGCTCTGGCAGACCTATACACATTACGACTACATGTTTTTATTGTCCAAAAGACAATGAACTGAAAACTTAGGTGTTGTTACTTTGCTTTTGAGGTTACGGTATATTACGGGCCACGGGCCGGTCTGGGCCAGAAAATAAGTTGTGTTTTAGCCGGGCGGTTAGACAGACCGGGCGGTTTCTTGTTATCTCCGGGTGGGCCGGGCTGCAAAAGTGTTGGCCCTTGCCACCTCTAGTTCTGGAGTTTCTTTCTATGAGGTTTATTCTGCTTTCAAACCACAACGGCAGCATTATTGCGTGTTTATTCCAGTTTGTTTTTCATAATGTGGGGATACTGAATATTCTAATACGGTACTCATCAAATCAAACTCCAGGAATTAACTGGAAAGCCCAAACTGGAATTGTCAGGGTTGCTTGTGAGTTTCAACAGCAGATAAGCCATTAGAAAAATTGATATCGCTTTGAAGGTGATCACTTCTCTTTGTACATTCTGTTTATGAAAGATTTTTGCACAACTGCAGTTAGCAAATCAGGGGAGCTTTACTAAAATATTGGTATTTACTTGGCGTTGATATTAGCCTTTTGTTCGTTTTTGTTTTCATATTCAGACAACGTCTCTGAAGGGGTCGACAGTGTTTACAGCGACTTTTGCCGGATTCGCATTAGCAATGGACCTTGCATTCGTAAGCTGCTATTTCTGCTCATATAATGTCTGCTACTATAACTACGATGGCGTCAGGACGTTTATTTAAACAATCTTTGAAGTTCATATGCTACGCCGAAATGTTCAATATGTGCACAATCTCCCAAAACTCACCACAAAAATTGTTCAAAAAAAGTTGCCTTGCAACATCGTAGCCATATTCCAAAAAGTGTAATTATGAAACTGGAAGTACAATTTCAAAGCATCTCTATTAGCTGTCCATGAACGAAACATACGTTTTAACTTTATTTAATAATTTATAGTTCAGAACCAGTGCAATCCACGTTGCTCACGCTGTGATCACTTTTGTTCAAATGGTCCTTTCCATTATCCACTTCGCTTATTTCTGCAAACCAAGCTGCTGTGAATTGCATTCTGGACAAGTTATGGTATGTTGCATGAGT
>JGI24159J19872_10011321_pt1 | contig 11688 bp, 5 predicted proteins | sample Ectturendosymbi4_FD_19872 | JGI IMG/M metagenome (IMG submission 19872) | reverse complement strand
CAGTAAGTACACATTTTTCAATTTGGGAGAATCAACAAGAAACGGGCTAAACGATACATGTTGTGAGCAGCTCGGGGTATCTTTTCTGGCCACAACACAGGTACACCTGACGCCTAATTAATAATCCGATGTAGTTTTGTTTCCGAAAGCTTGTCTTTTGTTTATTATTCTAAGAACGCATATGTGCTGGATTTACAAGGCGTTGAGTATCTTTGGTGGTCACTTGCACCGTTAGTACTGTTTCCCAAATAATTTGATGAACTACGAGCAGCAATTTCAAATACAAAATTGTTTTTAATGCAGACAGACTAACGTAGCCCCGCGGAAAACATGAGCATGCAATGTTCAAAGGCCATACAATTTTCATGCCCCGCGGCGTGCTTCACACACAACACCACTTCTAGCCCATCGCACTGTTTTAAACTGTTTCAAGCCATGTCTTTTCCTGTTATGAATCCCTTCGTTTCTTCCAGTTATCGAGGGAACAAGCAATCAAACACTATTACGCTGAAGAGGAAGTTACGCGACGAAACGTCATCGGAATTTTCGTTTCAGTCTGGTGAATGTCGGAGAGTATATTAGCAACATCATGAGCATTTACACTTGAGCGGGCTCATAAGCTGACCTGAACTGGCTTATGACTTGACCATTAGGCGACCAAACGAGCTTCGACACTGCAACCATTCTGTTGGTAGCGATTTTAAACAGTTCTGTGATCTTCTTGACTTGTTACTGCAGTCGACTTGCTGAGGCTACGTTTGGTTCCATATGTGTCAGCTTCGGAAGGAACATCGAGGTTAAGCTTGCATGGTTCAGCGCCAAGCCATTCGCAACATTTGTTCCATGCAGTGATTTGCTGCCAGACGCTGATTTGTGCCATCCAACAGGTAATGCTCAGCAGGAACCTGTTCGCATTAGTCATTGCAGCTCTTGCTGCATGGTATTGGCAGATGCATATTAAACGGGGGCCGCTTTATGGACATCGAAAAAACCTAAGAGGAAGGACTGTTTTGATAACGGGTGAGTTCTTTGAAAGCTGATGTTTAAATCTGATAATAATCTGTCTTTTTGCGTCCAGTGAAAGTGTATCAAGAAACTATACAAAATAATTATGAAAATAGGGTTTCTAGGTTATGCCTTTCAGGTGGATTGGTTGGGTGATTTCAAAAAGTTATCAGCAGCTACGTCTCCTTACGTTATTCCACAATCCAATGAACTAAACTGCATGCTGCTACTGTACATGGTGTTAGTGAAAATTAGGTAATATACTCTTAATTTCCTGTTTCTTCTAACGCTTGACAACATAAGCAAAAAGTACTAGTTCAGCTCTATAACTTTTACATGAATTTTTTTCGGTAAAAAACAAGAACTGCCTACGAGATTATTAAATTTTTGCTTAAATTATGTCACCAGAAATCACTAAATTATTTAAGCGCTGTTTAAGTTGCTTCTTTATTTAGGCATTTACAACTCTACTTGAGATGATCGTTTTTCCAGTTGTTTTGAGTCCACTGCTGAAACAAACAACGTTGTTTCTAGGTCAATGCACTGTTGGTATGTTTTCAGAAAATCCATTTGTATTTCAGGCAAAGTGTCTACAAGTCCAATTATCAGAATATCAATCTCATTCGACCAACTTTCTGTATGTTCTTAGATGCAGATTTTATTAGATGGAATTCTTGCAAAACAGCCAAATTGTTTTAACATGTTTACTTCATAGATCTTTGTACATGGGATAATTGTATCCTGAGAAAACTAATATCACACTCCAATGCTCTGCAGAAAAACAGGTCGACAGCACATCTAACTATTCAGCTGCCTCCGCTCAACTTTTGTTCATGCAAAACTATACATGTATTCACACTCGTGTCCAATCAGCAACGTCGTCGAGGTCAAAATATCCCCGGTCAAAAACAAGGCTTTGCGAGAAAACTAAACTGAAACCCCGTACAATTTTTGAGACGTCTCGAATGAGAGCAATTCAATAACCAGAACTAAGACCTCCAGTTTTTCAGACTGACCCTAAACATAATTTGTTGCAAAACTTGAAGTCGAACTGAATACCACAACAACGCATTTGCACATTTGAGAGTATAAAGTTAAACGCATTTTCACAAAGTTTTGACTTAAACAAACGGTTCCGATTTTAATGGCGCTTGAAAAATCAAAATGCGTATTTTGGAAGTCCAAACGTTTAATTTAGGCTACAGGAGAAAACTTGTGAACACCGCTTAATTTTAGAGATAAAAACTGAACCTGAAAAACCGACGGACATTTGAAAGCCACCGTTATGTTTGCTTTAGGAACAGCTGTAAGGTTAAGGTTTATCTGTGGAAATACGTCTTACTTTCTGTTAGTTTTTATGTGTCGCAACAAATACAGAATGAGAAACCTTATAGTTTTGCACACCTATACAAAGGATCTATAAGTACCTACATTTGGTGGTCTTTTCAGCTATCTTATTGATTAGCGCAGTTTTCAGAGGACGACACACAACCAGAGACAGTTGTCAGATGCAAAGAAAGGTATCAGAAGGTAGCTTCCTGGCAGAAGGCCTCCATTATATTTGTGTTGTTTTTATCCTCCGCTGAACTGCTGGATGGTCTAAGCGCAATTCAACCACAGGAGCATTTAGTTGACTCAGTTAAAGAACCGGAAGCTTATGAATGGCTTGCATGACCGTGAACAGTAAGACAAGACTGTAGGCATCACGGTTACTAAAGTTAAAACGGAATGTCATTCAAGCTCATGTAACTCACATGGAATACAAAGATATACAATAAAGCAAGAAAAAGAGAAGTCCAACTTCTTTTTGTTGCGTTATAGGTGGAAACACCGGCATTGGAAGAGCAGCAGCTTTGGAATTCGCAAAAATGGGTGCAAGAGTTGTGATTGCGTCAAGAAATTTGACAAGATCACAAGAGGTGCGGAAGGAAATAGAGCATGAGTTGGGAAACAGCGAAGTAAGATATACGCTGTATAAGTTGGAAGTGAAAAGCAACAACTTAGTAAAAATATACTGCAAATTTCATGCGGTGATTGAGCGCTTTTCAGCACATTATAGCGATCCGAATTTTAAGATAACCATGCATACCGAATTCTAACGTAATTTGACAATATTTTTAGAAAGATCGGAGAAATTTCCAAATATTTACATAGTTTCTACAATTTGTACGAAAGGGATCAAAGCGTAGTTAGGATTTTTGATTGGGGGCAAAGGTTAGAGTGCAAAAACGTGACTTCAGTATCGCTGATACAGTGCGCAGTTTCGTAAATTTGTCTTGTGAAGAAAAAGGAAGGACAAAAATCTGCAAACGTTTTGTTTTGTTTTCGCAGTTGGATACTTTATTCTTTGAAAAAGGGACGGCCAGTAGCTTTTCTTTCTAACTGTTTATTTTTCTGAACTAAGGTTTTTTTCTTTGGTGCCATATTGAAGTTGTGAATTTTTTCAAACGCAAAGTTGGAAGATCGTCATTTGGCATACAATTGACAGGACTCCAAAAGATTTCGGATTTTTTAACAAAGTTTAAAAAATTGGCCAGAAGATGCTTTTTTGTAAGAGAATGATTTCCATGCCGTCTACTACACTGTAAAAGTCGTAAGAAACCACTGGTTATCCTCATGGTGTCCTTGATGGAAACATCGATCTGGGTGGTGTGAGTACTATCATATCAGATAGGTGGTGCAAGTGCTCTACACCAGTGCAAGTTTGCTTGTGCGGAGTGTTTTGTTGCTGGCGTCCCAATGATGATCTGGCTAAGCTTCTCAAAAGACTGTTTCGCGATGATAACTTAGCATGGACTGCTTCAGCATGGTGCTTGTATGCATGGGCGCAATTTTGTTGTAAAATGTGGAGGAGCAAGATGGTGTGAAACCAATATATTGCGGAACCTATAGAAAATGTGGGGGGACATGGCATATTACATCCCCACTGTCTGAAAAAGTGGGGGCGCGTCCCCCGTGTCCCCCAACTTATTGCGCCCATGCTTGCATAATTTCACGCCAAGGTATTTAAGGCCGGTTAATGTGGAAGTGGCGTCCAGTTGAAAAGGTCATGAAGTTGGCTCCTAGATTCCTTGCAATGGAAAAGTGTGGTGGTATTCTTGTCAGAAGTCTTATTTGAAGTCTTCACTTTCTTAAGGTACTCCGCGATTAATTTCACATCCACTGTCAATGTGTTCTACACTATTGGCGAGCTTTTAATGGGGAACAATAAGGCGAAGTCATCTGCATAACCATACTGACGTGACTATCTTGGAGGTACAGTATGTAATTGATGTAATCATTGTACACCATGCTTGACAGGAAGACCCTTGTGCGCATCCCATTCCTGAGGCGAGGACGACTGCTTTGGTCATCGCTCGTTTTCAAAACCAAACCACGATTTTCTAGGACATTTGCAAAAATGTACCCCGCGTCTATCTAGGATTGTTTGGAGAAGTTGGAACACCAGGCCTTGATGCCAGACCGTGTCATAGGTGGAAGTAAGGTCTACCAGGGTCACACCGGCCTTGCTGCCCTTTTCGAAGCTGTCCTCGATATCGTTGGGCGGCTTAACTACCTGATGCAGGCTCGCAACCAGGGGAAAACGAGTAATTGCAATTCCCGAAAAATTCGAAAAGATTTTGAAAGCGTCAAAAACGTTTTTATTTCTTAGACAAAACAACACGTTGCGATCATTTTGTCCGCCTCCCCGAAAATTTAGCTGGTTGCGGCCACAACCTGATGAGTGGCTAATCAACCGTAGCGGCGACAGTTTGGTGTTTGGGCAGTGGTAGGTACAGAACCGTCGCCAGCTTTTAATAAGGGGGCTTTGCGTTTCTGCGGGGGGGTTGGGTTTGCGCGGGGGGGCTTGACACTCCAAAAATTGACAAAATATCTACTGATTATAGTGTTTCAGGTTTCAATTGGGGGGTGTTGGAGCATTGTTTGGGGGGCTAAGCCCCTAAAATCCCCCTGTCGCGATGGGACTGGGTAGGTCTGCCACTGGCTATAGTATAACCATAGGAAAGCCATTCTAGGACCTTGAATGTGATACTTACGACTGGTATGGGGCGTTAGCTCTTGAGTCTGTTGTCTTCAATGGGCATGTTTAGTGTAGGCACGGAAACTACAGTGGCTCTTTTCAATATCTTTCACTTGGACTGGGCCCTCAGACATGCTGTGAAAAAAGTTTTATCCAGGTTAAACATTTGAACCACAGTCTTTCAAGAATTCTGGTGTAATGTTGTCAGAGCTGTAATATATGAGTTTGGAATGAGACATTGTTGCTGTCTATTTTTGTTGGTATTCGCCTGACAATTATCATTTCCAAGGTCCATCATGTGGAGGCTGTGAGCACGAACCCCATAAAGAGGTGAATCTTGCATTTACGCACAACATTACACGCAGGTTGCAGCATATTCTCTCGATCTGGAAAGTTTCGATTCCATCCGGAAGTTTTCCAAGATTTTCCAAGATAATGAAGAGAAACTTGATATCCTGGTAAATAATGCAGGTTGGTTTTTGAAGTCTGTTGCTTTGGAGAAAGCTGTTTACGCAAAGATCTTGAAAAAATATGCAAACGTCTCTAAGAACTATAGTTTCTTCAGAACCAATCTCGTTGTTTAACTACGTCTGTGACGGATGTCACATAGCGCCGCAACACGTCGTCGTAACCACCAAATGTTGAAATCAATGATCGTGTTATAGCTGCAAACACATTTGGAGAAATGTTTGCAGTGCACAGTACTGTAATACAAATTGAATTTAAAATGTACAAAATGATGGAGGTACTTTTCAGCGATAACTTCATTTGCGTTCTGTGAGTCAGCGTAAGCTTTCTACGCCAAATGCCACATGATTTTGATACGCAAAAAATGCGTGATAGCGCATACTGAAACCCGTGAAGAACTTTACTGGAAGAGCCAAGCTGAAGAGCCGCAACTTGTAGAATTATTAAAAAACGTTCTCTTTCTGTATTTGAAATTGCTGAAGTATGAGTCCTGCAAGTCCTGTGCAACATAATCAGTTGTACTAATAGATGAGAACGTGATTGCGAATAATAGCTGGAAAAATAAAGTGCAATTTTGATCAAAAGTTTTTTTCACTTCATCGTTGTTCAAGCACACACTATTTTCTCTGCTCGGCATGCTATAAGAAAGTGTAGTGTCACTGAAATGCGCTGTTACTACATACTCACAATTTACTTTAGGAGTGGGAAATCTCGAAGGAATGGCATCAAACTGTTGCAATAGCCTATCTGTCGTCAACTACTACGGTCCTTTCCTCCTTACTAACATGCTTGTGGACAAAATGAAACGTCAGTCGACCAGGCGACCGGTTAGAATTATCAACCTGACTTCTTCGATGTACAGGTAACTCACTGTTGTCGACTGGCACAAATTCAAATTAGAACATCAAAGATGTCCACCTGCTGAAATTAATATTAAGATCATAACAAGATTGTTCCTGAGTGTAACTGAGATTCTTTTGGCAAAGTTGCTTCAGAACCCTTTGGACAAGTGTATTGAGCAAAAATAGATTTTCAGCAGAAAGGATGACAAACGTCAAAAACGTTTAATCAGCAACCAAAGAAGCTGCCGGACTTTCACTCGCGAATTGAGTTATCTGGAGAAACTTGAAAGAAACAATTTGTTGCAGTCGCCCTCGCATAAATTGAATTGTATACTTCATTGCGTCAATAAAACAAAAATTAACAAAAAGTATAACCTGCATTATAAGCAGGTGCAGTTTTTGTGATATAAACAGGGTAAAAAATTTTCTGTTGATAGATGGATTCAAGAGCCTAATTTCGATGAGCTTCAACGACTGCCTCAAAACAGATATGAAGCTATACGCAGTTATGGAATAGCTAAACTTGGCATTATTTTGTTTTCGGCTGAACTTCACCGGCGTCTTTCTTCAAGATACAACATTACAGTTTATTCTGTTCATCCTGGTGAGCTGGTTGGTCCTATTTGATTGGTAAGAATATTTTATAATCACATGAAAATTACTCTTGCTTTTGAAACAAGTTTTGAAAAGGTGGCGTTTAGAATGCTATACGCAGCTAATTCCTTGCAGGTCAGGCAATATTTGCAAGCGATTTTCGCTGGTTTGTTTGGTCTGAAACTGATGCTTTTCAGTTAAAAATAAGGCCAAGTCTTACGCCCAAAAATTTATTTCGACCACATAAGCTTGTTTCTCCAAAAACAAGTGGCATTTGTGCGGCACCTATTCCCAAATACAAAACACAAAAGGTTTATTCATTATTTGGCAAAAGTGAATTTATTTCATGTGTAGTTTGTTGTTATTTTTTACACAGTTTTATTCTAATATTCGTTTACGGGAAAATTCTCATGAGAGTTTTTGGCTTAAGCCTAAATCTTTGTTACCTTTTGTTAAGGTGTTGTTGACACGAACATTTTCGATAAAGAAACTGGCATTTGGCGTTTCTACATACGGCTGGTTTATCCTTTCATGAGGTGAGTCGACCGTTTTTTTAAGATTGAACCATTACATGTGTGGACCGAATGAATCCCATGCATGCATTCCATAACCTGTTTCATATTGCGCATAATCTTCTGGATTATTTTAGCTACACAAATGTAATTATAGGTTGGTGAAAAATTTATTACCACTGATTTTATAACTCAGAAAATCTCCTAGCTATTTTGCAAATATTCGAAAGGTACGCATTTATTTGAAATTCAACTGCTCTGTTAATAATCCTTTATAGTGTCTGAAATTGGTGCGTTCACGCACGAGACTTAAATAGCCACAAAAATGTTTCTCTCAAACTGTTGCTGAACTTCTAGCTGATGCCAGCAACGAACAACAATGCCTTCTCTTTGAAATATTTCCGCCACCCGATTCTTCCATTATTCATTCTTTCCAACATCCTCTCATGTGAGAAACGACATAAACCAGCGAGAACATGCTCATTATCATGGGCACATTCATTTTGACTGATTGATTGATTGATTGATTGATTGATTGATTGGTTGATTGATTGATTGATTGATTGATTGACTTTGAGTGAATGATTGACACACGCGCGCGATTCGCAACAGGTTTGCGTGTTCACGCTGTTGGAAGATGGACAAACACACCCAGCTGATCAGCAAGCGGAACAGGCGATGCGTCGCAACTGCTGCTTGCTGCAAGCGACGTTGTTTCACCGGGAGCGAAGCAAATAACCTCATGCGCCGTAGTGAAGGAAAATGACTGCAAACCTGGAGCCACTTGACATAGTCTCAAGAAAAAATTTTCCAAATAATTGACGTCACTTGATGTAGATTAATGTACAGTAAATAGGACGTCGACATCGTTTGGAATTGGGCACTTGGTTCGTAGACGTAGCCAGGGGGGGCCGTCCCCACCAAAATGTTGGCCCTCTCAAAAATGTCTGGCTACGCCACTGACCGGTCACATTTTTTTCGATCTACAGTAGGTTTGTGTTTGATCAGAGCAATTAATCCACGTGTGAGCGATATTAACCGAAGTTTATTGTTATTGGACGAGGGACCGCAAGGTCATCGAATCAAGCCCCTCATAACGCAACACATAAACAAAACAAAAGGCACATAAACAAAAATAAACATAAGTAACCTCAACAAAACTCAATACGTAAACAAAAGACACGCAATACGTCAAAAACGATAACAGACAGCAATGTTATTTAGCACATTAAGCAGTTCAATGGGAGGCACCGATAAAAAGCTGTAAAACAGGACGTTGAGACAAACAGAGCACGTTCGTATTGTTAGCTTTTACTTCTGTGAAAAATTAACCGCGTCGACTAATCAGATCAAAAGAATTGTTTACACTGAACAGAATTGGAGCACACAAGCAAAAATTTAAAGAAGCATGTCCCAGATGATAGCTATATTATAACATAACTTGATCCAGTAAATATTTTTTATATGTTGGACAAAAGACTATGAATGATTTATTTCTCAAGTCTTTGGCAGTATTTTTCCAGAGTCTTGGCCGTGTGTATTGTGTAGATCTTCGTGTTAGAGTTTTTTTCTTGACCCTGTAGCTAGATTGTCACTAGTAGCTATTCTAGTGAGATAACTATGTCTTTCGTTAATATGAGAATAGCAACAGGAGATGAAACTTGGAATACAATTGTGAACTATTTTGTACATAGNTTTTCCTAGTTCGTATTCNTATATTTGATTAATTTGAAATATTTTGCATGAGTGATATAAATCTAGCATTGGGATGTGAGCAGCTCTAGATATCTTACAAATACAGCGTATCGAACAGTTATGAAGTACCTTCAGATCAGTTAAATAAGTTGCAGGGACTTTACCCCAGGTCAAAATTGCATAGTGGAGATGAGGATAAATTAAGAAGTAGACTTTTCGTAATATTTTCATATCAGAAATTGGTTGAAGTTTGATGAGGGCGTGGCAACCTTGAGCTACTTTCTTTTCAACTTACGCAATCTGTTCTTTCCATGCTAGATTGGAACCAATTATGGTGGCTAAGTATTTATTAGGGTTAACTTGTTCTAATGGAACACTACGTCTGAATAAAGTTGTGCTCTTGTCGTTGACAGAAGTCCTTTCTGCGGAGCCCAGACTAATCTTTTCTGCGCTTTAGATGAGGAGGTGGTCAAGCACAGCGGAGGATACTTTTACGATTGCTCAAAGCAGGAACTTAATGCTCACGCCAAGAATGAAACACTTGCAAAAGAACTGTGGGAAGCGAGCGCGAAAATTACAGGATTGAACGACTCGGACATTTAGCGCTCTTGCCATTGCCACAAATGGTCAATTTTAAAATGGACGCACTTCGAATGGACATTAGGAAGAGCTCTCGAAAAAAAGACGTCTTTCGACGCGATGTGTTGCAAATTCAGCCAATGCAGTCAAGGAGAGAAGTTTAAGGGTCAGCTACGCCTTTAAATGCTATTTTTTCATGTTCTGCAAAAGTTAACTACAGATTAGTGCTGTTGTTGCAGTGGTCTGATTAAGTGCTACACGAGGGTCGACCACCCAGAGTGATTGGTGGCATGGGCGTCGGAAGTGGAGTCAAGGGGTCGGCCGAGGATACCTGGATTTTGAAATTTGACATTTTCTAATTAAATTATTAGAAAAAAACGTAATTTTCTTGCTTTCGAGTGGGAAATTGAAGTTTCGCTCCTTTTGCCCCCCCATGGAAAAATATTTTGTGTTGCCACTTTGAAGATCCACAATTGGCCTTCCCTTGGAAAAAATTTTTCCTATACCCATATTTGGTGGTCTGTGATTTTTCAGTTTCGCCGAGTAATGACTGGGTGTTTTAAGTAGGTCTCAAATTAATGTCTGATATATACTGTACCTACACTTTGAAGAGATTTTGCATACCACGATGTTAACGGTTAAATTAATTGGGCTAAGTTGGATGTTAAGTCATAAAAAAATCGATTTTAAAACCCCGCTGAGGTGAAGATTGCCAATATGCGTAATTCATTTTTCAACTAAATTTTATAACGAGTAAGAATACACTTTTTAACCCCTCCCTCAGTAGCTGATTTTTTCTAACCCTTCTGTCGAGCAGTTCTATCGAAATATGTATACGTTTTGTATTTTTGGATAAGGGGGTGGTTACTACCACGATGGCAGTGCATACCTAAAGTGTGAAAGCAAAAGCTGTGCGTGAGGTCTCCAATGCCATTTTTGCATAAGAAAGTCTTGCATTTTGATGGACGAGCAAGCTTCGTATCTGCGTCCCATGAGGGAATGCGCTGATAGGAGACAAGCTGAGTCGATATGTGGCTCATAGCTAATCTCGATTGTTTATATTAACCTGTAAAAGGACCTTTTTCATTTCGTCTAGAGGAACCTTGCGCAGCTCCCAAATTTTTGTAAGGAAGATATGTTTCTTTTTGAAAAAACGTATTTTCGAAACAAGTCCAGTAACGAGTGGCTGGGCAACCGGGCAATTTCCCCCCCGGCATTTTTAATATCATGTTTAGTTGTAGTGCAACAACAAGTTGAAACCATTTTGGACCCACCGAAAATGTCAGCTAGTTGCGACCCTGTTTCGGAATACAGGTTTGCTTTTACGGTTCAGATGGACTTGAGATGAAAAATGCTCGTGTGCTCCTACAACGTTTGGAATCATTTTGGCAAGTATAACCTACATACATAGCTGTTGCAAGAAAGTTTTCTATAGGGGGCTTTGCGTTTCTTCGGGGGGCTTTGGGATTGTGCGGGGGGTATTGACACTCTAAAAATTGACAAAAACTCAACTGCTTTATAGCGTTTCATGTTTCAATTTGGGGGGCTTGGAGCTTTGTTTGGGGGGGCTTAGCCCCCAAAAATCCCCCCGTGGAGACGGGACTGCTTACATATTCAGGTTTTCCCGTATTGTATTTTTTTATTGTATTGAGTAACGTCTTCACTCCCACATGCAAGGCGCTTGAATTTAAGCATGCATCGCAGTAAATTGGAATACGCAAATACATGAACGAAGACTAGGATGCATGTATGGCGGTAGTAGAAAGTATACGCTTGATGGCGCAAATACATTTACTTTGATGAAACACAAGCTTCTGAGACATACGCATGAATGACGTCATCATGCTGATTATAATGTAGTACTGCGATGGCTTCCAAGTACATCGATTTATAAAATGCATCAGGGAGTGGGAGGCTGCGAAGGACCAAGGGTCATCTAGGCTGCAGACCTCCCAAGGGCGAAACTGCTTAT
>JGI24159J19872_10011320_pt1 | contig 11688 bp, 5 predicted proteins | sample Ectturendosymbi4_FD_19872 | JGI IMG/M metagenome (IMG submission 19872) | reverse complement strand
CATTAAGCAACGTTGAGCCTCGATTTAAGAAGATTGTACAAGAAACGCAACAACAACAGAGTCATTAAATGTCTGACTTTATAACTTTTGTAATAATTATTATGCTTTGAAGTGTCTAATTATTTTTTGAAGTGTAACAGTGTAATAACGAAATATTTAATTTTCTGACCAAGCAATTCATAATTTCTCAATTTTTTTTAGTGGGGTTCCATGACAAACGCAAAAGTACATGAGGGGTTCCGCGTTGACAAAAAGGTTGAAGAGCACTGATCTACAGTCATGACCAATGGTTTTCAATCTTTTCTCTTCTGCGATCCACTATAACAACCCACTATAACCCAGCGACTCCCATTTATATCTCGAATAATGCAAGTGCAGTACAGCTGTCAGCATAAAATATCAACACGTGACTCCTCCAAAACGGTTCACGACCCCTCTGGGTGTTGCGGCCCAGGTTGAAAGCCACTGGTCTGGACCTGATTTGATTTCCATGAATTTTGCTGGGGTGTGTTTTTGCAATATTTACCTCAACAAAGTTATTCACATAAGATACCTTCAACAAACTGTGTATTTGTTTTTCTTCTGCTATTTTAAATTTTACGGTGGAAGTTTGTTTTGCAAGAATTTATTGGTGCTTTTCTTGAATTGGCGGTAATGTAAACCAATGAGCAGCCATGCATCGCTGAGAAGTCATGCATCATTGAGAAAGTAGCAACAGAGAAAATATGCTGACGTTTCCCTGTGCATATACTTGTACTTACGCTTGGATGCACTGCACACGGTGCATCCGGTCTCGCAATCACTGATGTGGTGCGAATCTAGAGTCACACTGTGGCAACGGAGCTGCAAACTTTTACTGCAATAGCGAAAAGCAATTCTGCAATTGATGTTTTTCAAACGTTGAGTTGCCTCTTGCTATCACTCACTGCAAGACGCATACTCAATGGCTAATTAATCATTTTCACAAAGCAGCAGTACTAAAGTTGGGCTGAATTTAACATCTGGAGATAAATTTTACTAGTTTTTTTACCAACACTTGGAAGGCAATTTCGCTGCTACAATTACAAGTATTTGGGCAGCAAACATTGATTTTTAACCGATTCTTTATAGTTTATCGTAAAATTTTCATTTTGCACCGTGCTTCATTTCTCGTGATACATGTGAGATGTGAGGATATCTTGTAAGCGTTAAAAATGACTGGAATGTCTTTTTAAAGCCTGTTGGCAAAGAGCAAAGGCGGAGAGAAATCCCAAATAGGCCCTGCTGTAAACAGTATATTAGATCACCTTATGACTATGTGAAAGCTATCCGGTCCACCTTGGCAAACCTATTTTGTCGTCTTGTCAGACACAACCACTGCCGGGGCTGTTGCTACCGAGACTCCGCGACCGACATTCACGGCAATACCTGTTTGGTGCCTGTATGGCTATACTGCTGCTGTTCAAGATTTGAACGAATCAGGCCATGGCTTAGTTTAACGCAGCATGTGAAGCTGTCAAGCTCCAATGAGCGCTCGGGTTGAGTGCAACAAAAATCTGAGTTGAAAGAAATGAAAGCCATTACTCAAATGAGTGGAACATGCTCATAAATCAAGTCTGATGTATCACTGACTGTCTTCTTATGTCATGAATTGTCATTGAAATGCATCATTTCATTAGACTTACTCTTGATTCTGAGCTAACAAAAAACGGAATGGAAGAAATTCTCATTATCTATTACTTCTTGATGTTTCAAGGCGTTGTTAGCACCATATCGTAATATTTTGCACCAAACTTACTTTTCACACACAATTTGTGTCGATTTTCATCACCTCTAATTTGATGTATAATCACACTTGAAAGTGGAATTCCCGGTACCTTTATGCTTCTTTTTAATTGCAAACGTAAGTTACATGTAAACTTTTCCCAAACTTTTTCTGATTTGGTTCTCAAACTTTTCCCAAACTTTTTCTGATTTGGTTCCCAAACTTTTTCTGCTTGCGTACCATTTGTGGGTCCCATACTAATCCCCCTTGTAACGAACGTGCACATGATGCTGAAGAGAGACAAAATAATGCGAAAAGAGGGTTTGGTCAACAAAATGTAGCTAAGGAAAGACTGGGCGTCATCTAGACATTGTGATAAGCAAAAGAAAAAAATGTAAGCCGCCCTTGATTGTAAGTCGTACGAAATCATGAAAATGAAAAAAACAAACTTTATACTCCGCGGCTTACAATCGAGTAAGTACGGTAGCCTACGCACACCACAGTGGCTTTGCCTGCAAGGTCTGCACAACGCGGCAAGCATATATCGCACCCTCGCACTGCCTCGCTTTCACTTATAAATCACTACACAAGGCGAAACGTAGACACAGGGGACGAAACTATCAAAAAAGGTGTTGCCGTTGAGAGTTAGCCTTAAAATATAGACATATTTTCAAAAACGGCCAACAGAAAACATTTTCGGCCAAACGACCTTCAAAAAACGGTCAAAAAAAGACAAACGGCCAACCCAAAAATCTTACGGCCAAATTTCAGAAATTTGGCCGAAAAACGACCAATCTGGCAACCCTTGGATGTAGGCGTGAGTGCAAGCGCCGTATGTGCCAATGTGACTGAACAAACTCATATTGTAAACTTTTCTGGAATTTGTACTGCCGACATCGACTTTTCTGCTGTGTGATTTTATAGTACAGAAACGATAGGCTATGGCAGCACATAAGACAAAAGCTAAATAACTTTCAATCAAGAAAACAATTGTAGAAATGAAGTGATCGCGATAATAATGAAACCTTTAGGAATGCAAGTGTGACGCGACCACCCAGCCAAACTATAGTAAAACGACCATTTGAGTGCCGTCCAGTGGGTGAGTTCCACTATATATACGTATATCCAAATGATATTTTTCAGACAGAATAAATTTTCTGTAAAAGTTAATTTCAGAAAAATCAGCTTTACATAGCAGATTCCCGACCAATATAACACTAACCTAACCTTAGAACTAACCTAACCAAAATTTAACCTAACCTTACCTACCATAATAGCCCAGTTTGATATGTCCTAAATTGATATGGTAGAAATAATAATTGTACTCACTGCAATTCAAGATTTCATTTTTCTGTTCACAATCAAGGACAAATCAGTAAGACTGTTAGTAAGGCCAAGAGCGCGCACTCACTTGTCAATAACCGTTGTTACTCGCTTTCACTTATTACGTATGGTTTTGCGTTCATTCATAAGCCATAACACTACTGAATTGTTTTTATTTTTCTACTGCACTTAGAATATAAAACGGCACTCAACACAATTCTTTTACTAAAAGCACACCTTACGACTTACTAAAGTCGTAAATCGAATGAGTGATTGAGTTTAGCGTGAGCAAGCTTAGAGTTACTTGAACGAAATGTGAACAGAACTAAAACGTGCTTGATACGGTTTAATTCTTGTTATTAGTTAACGTTTTAAGTAACTTGATATCTGCCGGCTTTTCTTTTTATTATTGCGTTTATTCTGTTTTAATGCAGTTATCAAGGACTGTGCCAAATAATGGCGATTCACATAAAAGTAGTATGTACCAAAATGTTCAAACTTGCGTCTTGGAAGTAAATAGTACCACAACTGTTATATTAAACTACCAGTTGACATTGTGTAAGGTCTTTACTGCCATACGCAACCCGCTAGACTTCAGACATGCATCGTAGTAACAAAGAACACACAAATACATGAAAGTGCACGAGGATATATACGTGGCGTACACACCAACTCTAGCAGTCCTGCCTTATAACACCATGACATATTATCCTAAGCTAAAATCGAATTACTTTCACCATTGTTGAGAGCCTTGACGCCACTTAACAAGTCCACAACTTCCTTCGGGCCTGTCTGAAGGACCGATGTTCAAATGACGTGGATATCGCATACGCATCGGAAATCAAAATAAGACAATCGGATGGAATACCTTAATTTTTTAGACCTTGGAGTACTAACTTGTTAATGAGTGTCGGCCAGACCACACGCCATAGAATCAACTACTTTTATGTCAACGAAACAATTTCAATGAGTGAGCACATAGCGGCTACTTATTAGTTCCAATTGGCGATGATATCTTTTCCAGCGTATTGTGTGTTGTTCACATATCACACGTTTTTCGACTTAGGGATTGGAGGCCCCCAAAGTGTTGGGGGTCCCTGGCTGTAGCCCAGTCAGCACCCCCCTTAATCCGCCATTGCTAACATTTACAGGTTTCATTGCAGTAACACTTTTGCAATTGTTCATCAGAACAACTGTCTTCAAATTAATGACAAAGCACTAATCAACATTTACCCTCAAATCTATTACATATATATAAATTCCAGCTCGCCTAATTGACCTTTTGTTCCTCATTTTTGTTCCTAGAGTGCTAACAGCTGAAACAAAGCAACTGTAAGAGCTGCATTCAACCCTACGCAGTCACTCAGGCTTGACGAAGCATGACGAAGGCTAGTGTTTTTCGAAGACTGAAGCAAACTGATCGTAGGACAAAGCAACTGACTGGTGATACAGATCAGGATAGCTTTTCGCTTGGCTTGCTTCTCACACCAAAACCGTGAAGCTGGTGGCAGCTGTCTATCTGCAACCAAGCATAGCGATAACAAAAAATGCAAGATCACTCTCCTTAAAATTTGGCGACAGCTGCAAACATTCCTTGTATAAAACCCTATTTCTATTACATAATCACAACTTAGGGAATAGCTTGTAGAAACCACATCCAACTTTTCCTAGTACTGCAAAGCATCATTACACTCTTAACCATCATGTAGCGACTTCATTACACAGGGGCGGCCTTAATAGAAACATGTAAGAATCGTCATAATTAAGGATTTCTAAACTGCGCCTGTCCAAATGATTATATATACACAAGACAGGTGCTGGAAAATAAAGGAATAATTTGTGTAAAATTGAAAGATATGAAGATATGTAACACAAGAAAAACTGATTTTATTTGTGCAATTACCCAGAGACGGATTTAGAGAGCGCGGGGCCATAGGCCATTTTATTTTTGGGGCCCCACGCAGGTGTGACTTATTTGGCTTCTTGTCTTAAAAAGATTAAAGTATGCGCCTCTTAAAAACTCAGCGCACAGCGTTACTCAAGTAATCATGTTCATTTTCTACCTGGGAAGTCAAACTTTTATCAAGTCACTCAGTTTGTCGACCGAACACACACAACGTGGAAATGCATTCTTTGGGCTTGGTGCTGCCTTCGTGTTCAGTAAAGCTTACAAACAAACACAGCAAAAAATTAAACGGTCGACTCAGAATATACAAGATACTTTTGCCTCACCCGTTCCCCATGAATCAGTCTTCTATAAAAATTTTATTTATTGACTTATCTTGTCCTCCCATTATCGTTGATCCTGGACGAGGTTCTAAAATTCAGTGAGTCTAAATCTTATTCAAGCTGCTCCTTTTCTGCGAAGTGCTTGCGTAAGTCTGCACTAATGTGTTTCCACTCGGCTGGATCCTCAAAAAATGAAGTCAGCTCCCTAACAGCAAAAGAATTTCGTTCCTCACCCTCTGTACAGACGCTTGCATTTTCATTCGTTTTAAAGTAAATTGTGAAGTTATGCCTCTGCGCAATTTCGCAAATTCTAATGAGTCATCACAGGAAGGATTTGCGCGGGGCCCCAAAAGCGCGGGACCTTGGACCATGGCCTATTTGGCTTATGCGTAAATCAATCACTGCAATTGCCTATTTCACTACATGGGCAAAAGCTTAAGTTCAATAGGACCAGAGTGTATTTACAAAACAATGAAGTCTATAAAAAAACAGAAAAACATGATTCTGTTTCACTAATGGCAATGTCGAAAAAAATTCAGAATTTTCTTTGCTCTTAATTGAAGATTTTTCACTGAATTGCAGTGGACATTTTGACGTTGTTGGTTTTAAGTTTTTTCGACTTTTAAAAAACATTTTTCGGGAAAGTAACTTATTCTTTGCCTGTTTTGTATTATTGAATCGTGCTAAATTGCATTACTTTTTGTTATCAAACCTCATTTCAGATAGTCGGTTGTTATTGTTGATGTGTTTATTGCCTTTCTTTGCCTTTTGTTTACATGCTTGCTTTATTTATGTAATTATTTTGAAGAGTTTGGTTGAATTACCTTGCGGTCTCTCGCCCCCATAATAAACTAATCTGCCATAGATAGGTTTTTCGAAATACAGAACAAATCTTTGAAAGCCAGGACGCTTTAAAATGCCAATCCAAAGGATTAATTATTTTTGCAAGATAGCATTCAAATTAACAGCTCCAAACCCAAAACAATACGTACCGCCTTTTTTGTGTGATAATCACGTCCAGCCTGTCAGCTACTGATCATACATGTCACGAAACAAAACCTGATTAGAAGCAGTCTTTCTCAGGCCTATTAAGGTTTTTGAAAACAATATCCTGAATCGTACATGCTGCCAAGATGAAAATCGCAAGGACGCCTTTTTTCGGTAAATGTTGCAGTATAAACCGAAAATAGGTAGTGACTTTCCAGAAAAACCATAAAAGTGAACAAAATTTTCGAAATTTTACCGCGTTTTTTGGGCGTTGCATATGTTTATGCATGCGGGGTCCGTTACACTGTATGCTCTCCGTTCAGGGTGCAGCTGGCAGAGATGAGAAAGTATCAGGACTAGTTCGGACCCGTTCAGGACTGAAGGCAACTTTAGCCGGATCAGGACTGGATCGCACTGAATTTTTTTGATACTTGACGGATCAGGACTGGATCGGACTGAGAAAACTTTAGTAGCTTAAATGTAACTTTTCTAACCATATTGAAAAGTTTATTTACGATCCAATTTTATATTTTTAACAAGATCGGAAATGCCAAAAAATAGAAAATGTTGACAATCCGGTGCTGCCAATTAGTAAAGAAACAAATTTTCCTAAACTGAGCAGATTGGTGTTTAAAGCATAGACTGCCTGCTACCAGTTGCCCAAAACCAATGGTGGTTAGTATTGTGCAAATAATGTGACAAAATAGGTCCGCCTATCTAGAAACTCCCTAATTCAGTGATTTGTTACTATATAAAGCTTTGTATGAATGACGTAGCTTAAGTTTTGATGGCATCAATTGATAAATAAGACTGTTGTGATTATGGTATTGTCTACTTCAGTGGTTTCCAGCCGGTGGGTCTCGTGACCCGACAGCAAAATGGGTTGCAGAGGAGTCTTTTGTGGGGCCGCGAACAGCAGTCTCAATAGTTTGCTGAATTCTCAATTTTTCAGAACTCCTCATATCAACATTTTGTGTTACATCAGTAAGACCGAAACGAGGAGAGATTTTTGTGAAGGTCGTATTTATCTACGTTATCATTTCTAACGGGTTTCCACTATACACAATCAACCTTATTGTAGAAAGACATCGGTACCAGAAATAAGCGCTGCCCAGTGATGCTGAGATTACAACAGCCTCGTAAACATCTGTCCTGCTATGAATACTTGCCAGCTGAAACTCCAACAAAGCACAACCGATATTCCATCTTTATAGTCCCGTACTACATTCATTAGTTTGTATTCGTTATGGTTCAAGCTCATTATTCCAGCACAAAGTAGCGCATAGCTGACAGAAGGCGGGATCTTACCAGCAGGCTTAACAAGTAACATATGATCTTGATGTGCATAAATGTTCAACGTAACTTTCTAACCTAGTGTAATTTGCACTTAAATACGCTTCAAACAAGCGCTATTAGCAACAAATGCTATTAGCAACAACTTATTAGCGGAATCAAATTTTGAAGAGCAGCAATAGCTGGAGTAAAATAAACATGTCTGATATTACAGCTGAATAAGTGAGCAAAACTCAAACAACCACAACAATCATTAATTTCTAATGTGCTTTTGGAGGTGGAGATATACACAGGCATCAGCATATCGGACGGTTAACAAGTGTTTCGTTTGTTCAAAAGCACAGCAAAAAAAACTGTTTTCCGCAATAAGAGACAAACGTTATAGGTAAGAAAAGAATTACTGATTTTGAGTAAGATCAACCGACGTTTCGGTATTTTAGTTTTTCTCAAATTTAAAGCAGTACTTCGGCTGATAAAAATTAAATGTTGTAACCTGGGGAAAGTGAAAACTCTAACAGATAAAAAAGTATAAATTTTAATTTACTTCACTTGTTTCGTACTCCAAATTAGAGAGTCATTTCCGGTCTGCAAACGCCTGTCTCCGCTTACCTTGCTCTGTAGACCACGAGGCTACTTTCGCGAAAGGAATGCTGACACTGTGCAAGTCACTGCCACTAGTCTTAGATATGAAACGGATAGGTATCAAATTCAGTTTACCAGTTTTTGAGAGACCACTGTACTATTCAGTGGGCACTGGGCAAGGTACATTTTTAAAAGTATCGTCAAAATGATATAACTGAAAGATATTTTGCGAAACTATGTAAAAAATTTAAAATTGGCATACTCTAAATAATATTCAGTGAAGGTGAGTGTTCTAAATAACATTCAATGCACTGTTTCGTCTACCCACTACGTTTTACCTTCACTATACAGTTAAACACCCAAACTGAAAAACAAGTCCAACATACAGAACTGCAAGAAATAAACGTGAAGTGTATCAACCGCAATCACCGCCGACTTTTCCCAAATGACTACTCCTATTTTTCCTATAATTTTAAGAAAAAACAGTTTTTTATAATGAAAACAAGAAATTATATCAGGCAAAACGTAGCTGTATAAAAGCTAGAGTATTTGACGAATTGGTTTGATCCAATATACTGAAGAATGAGAAATGAATCAGCCTAGTTATCTGGCCTCATGGTGCCTTCAACGTTTCCATCTTTCCCACCTTGGCACACACCATCGCCGCCGCCTGTGTTGTCACAGCCGGCGTCCTCTCCTTCCTGGCCCGTTACCACGTTCAGAATTCTATTCGCTTTGCGTGGTCCAAGGCATGCCACAAACGCCACGCCGTTAGTCGTTTTGTGATATCGGCATTTCTCCATGCAGGCAGACGGGCATTCGTTGCTGTTTCCAGCTGAAAATAGCAAAATCACAGAAATATTCATAACTTAGGTTACGAGATACGACCTCTGGGCACAGACGTCCCCAATCGGTTTGAATTTGTCGAAATCAAGAGAATAAGGACAGTAAATCGGAATTTTTACGGGCAAAGAAATGTAATTTTTCCGGGAAAAAAACAGGGCAGACAAGGTATCGGTAATTGAAGAATCAACCGTTACAATTTGCATGTAAAGCTCTGAGAAAGTGATGTTTTATGTTTTTGTTGCTCGTCTTATAATATTTTAGAAAAATTACAAAATTCCGTCAAATCCTTTAGGCTGCTTGTTTATAAGAGCAGTCGCACTGTATTGCTTTCTTGCGTTGCATTAACGTTTAGTAATTTATGAATTCCACTTCCCAGTTTACTAAACGAGTGTACATGGTTTCTTTATTCGAATGGTAACGATTTTACGACAAACATCGTACAATACCATACATCTTACAATCACAGTTTACGAATGCGACATAATACGTGTAGACACATTGACACATGCATTGAGTGCTTGTTTCATTTCCCGAGGTGCAATCTCCAGTAGAAGCGGGCCGCACGGACGTGCAGATTGCTTGGCCCCTTTGAGTGCGAGTCTTCAAGTGCCTTGCTCAAGCGCACAGCAACGATAACACAAGCAGGTGCAGGGAGTCAGACCCTTCGATCCGGAAGCGTCGCTTTGAAAACATTGCGTTGCGCCATCGAAGTCGCGTACATATTTGCATCAGTAAAGGCAATTACCGTAAAGTTGCTTGTCTGGGAGAACACAACACGCAAGGAACTTCACCCCTTTGAGTTACAAGCAAGGTAACTACAGATTTTGCACCTCTAGGGGATTGCATAAAGAACGTTATTGGTGAACTGACGTTATAATTCCAGTTTGATCGTTATCGAGAGCGGACGTGTTATTGAGCTCTATGTTGCAGCCAGTTACGAGTCCGTTATGCAAGCAAGGAAGTCGGACGTAAGTTTGGTTTAGACAAGCATTTCATGTGAATGATAACATTTTCATTTTCAAAAAAAAACAACAAAAAACAATCTACCGTTACAAGAAAAAAGACTGCATAACTCTAAATCGTTTTGTATTATACTAAGCATCTAGACATTAAGAATGTAACAACACGAAATCGAAAAAGCACTGAGCAGCCCAAAGCAAAACGCGAGCCAACGCTTACTGACTTGTAGACTTTGATGGTTTCAATTGAAAACGGCTTACATCGCTGGAACAAGACATGAAGCTTAGAGTCAGCGAAATTGAAAGCAGTCTTGATGAAGCGTACTAAACAATTGTAGATCAGCAAAACAGTATTAAAGTATTACAAGGCCACATTGAAGATCTACAAAAAAGTCAAGAAAAAACAAGATTGAGCAAGAACTGCGCTCGAATGAGTATAATCTTCTTTTTCAAGGCATACCTCAAACTGAGACTAAAGAAGTGCAAGAACATACAGAACACCTAGTCCGTTCATTTATTACAGATGCTCTGCGATTTCCACCAGCTGAAATTGAGAAAATGCGGTTTTCGAATGTAAATCGTCTGCCGAAAAGAGTGTCTGCTGTCGAATCGCGGAATAATGATCGTGCTAAACTTGCACCACCTATTGTTGTAACATTTTCGCAAATGAAGGACAAGAATAGTATTCTACGACTTGCTCCATCTGCTAGGAAGTTAAATGCAGCCGTCACGCATCACTTGCCTCTTGCATTTCAACAGCAACGTAAAGCACTTCTAGAGAAAGCAAAGAGATTGTACAAAGCCAAGAAGAAAATACGTTGGACAACAGTCGATTCAGAATATTACTTGTTTGCTGATGATGAACAAGCATTTGCTGACTGATGCAGGTGACTATGCAGGTGTTGTCGCATACATACTTTTCAAGTTTTTGTGTGTTCTTGTACTGTGCGTAATATCTATACATACATTGTCAATTCATCAATGGTTTAATATGACATTTTAGAAATGCCTACGTGTAAAAATGTAATGTCCAACAATGTGTTTAATTTAAATCAAGCTAATTCAGAAAACGTATATGATAACGTGAACTCGGAATAATGTACACTGGAATCATTGAAGGTCAAAAGCAAAAATATATTCTCTGCTTCACGTTAATATCAGAAGCCTATCAAAAAATTTTGAAAAACTGGAGAAACTTCTTGCGGGCGTTAGAACGTTGCCTGACATAATTGCAATAACAGAGACGAGATTAAAGAATTTGATGAATTTTGGTTTCCGTTTGGAGGGATACTCTTTTGAATATCATGATTCCCCAACTAAGGATGGAGGTGTGGCACTTTTCGTAAAGGATAGTTTGGCATATCGCGTTGAAAATAAGCTTATAGTAGACACTCCCGGCAGTGAAAATCTTTGGTTGCAAGTTGACACAAACAGCTCATACACATTTGTTATTGGTGTTGTGTATAGTCACTTAAATTTTAATTACGAATATTTCCAAGATAGCCAGATATGACCATGACCAAGCTTAATGCAACAAGCTCGAAGTATTATATCTGCGGTGACTTTAATATTGATTTATTAAAGTACCATGAAGATAAGCATGTGGAAGCCTATGTACATATTTTGCACAGGTATGGATGTTATATCTTTCCAAATTATCCCACTAGAGTTACTCCAAATAGCTCAACTTTAATAGATCACACATACACGAACAATGCTTCTGAT
>JGI24159J19872_10011318_pt1 | contig 11689 bp, 6 predicted proteins | sample Ectturendosymbi4_FD_19872 | JGI IMG/M metagenome (IMG submission 19872) | reverse complement strand
GGTAATTTCATGGTTTATCAAGATCGATCTGAAACAAATTTACTGCAGCTATTTGGGCACCCAGAAGATTGAGGATGATTTTCTGTAATTTTTGTTATTATTTTTGAGGTCAACATTGTTGATAACAGAAACAAACACAAGCTGTAACGTTTTTTTGTTTTTGAAAAGTTTCCATTGCCCTCAACTCTGTTACTGCTCCCCTGCCCTACCGCTGCTCCGGCGTCCCTGAATATGCATCTTGTGTCAACAAACTTCGCCAAAACGTTGGTTTGGAACCGTGAATGTGAAGTCATATTGTGACGTCACAAATAGCGTAAATCCAGTAACAAGACCACCATGCGTCACTGTTCAATGCTAAAACTTAGAAGGGGAGCATCCAATCTAGCAGTCGCCACGGGCATCACCAGACCTCTGCACGCCACTGTCGGACACCTAGGAATTGGCGAAGAAGATTTCGCTGGGGTGGTGATAGCTCACTGGTAGAGTTCCACCTCTCAACTGGAAGGTTGTGTGTCCAATTCACCGACAATGAGTGTAACGCCGCAGCGCCACTTCGGCAAGATCGTTCGCCTCAACTGCCCAGGTAAGAAGCAATTTCAGGCATTGGTATGCCGCTAATTGCCGTCGCTGAAATTATAAAAAAAATTTCTTGACATATCTCATGCTGTTTTATAATGTTAAGCCTAGTCTTTAGGTAGGCTTATCAACATTTAATTTTGGCGGGTAAAGTAAAGAACTCTGCAAAGATAACTTCGCTCAGTTTCAATACAACGGCTGTTTTTCTGTATAAGGTAATGGTGTCGGAAAATGACGTTTTTGAAGTGGGGTGGTGCATTTGCTGCGTTTTTGTTAGTGACTTTGAGTTCAGATTGTCGATTTGAATTGCTATGGAGTGAATCAGAGCCAGCCGATAGGCCACGTGAGTTTCGTAAAACCCTCCATTGTTCAACGGTTTACTTAACATAGAAAAATTAATTTCAACAACAAAAGCTAAGAAAGGGTGTTTGCTCTCATTTGATGAATTTGAGGCAAGAACCTTAGTCTGGAAACCTAACGCAAAGGTAAACGATATGTTTAGATATGATTGTGGTGAAGGCTTTTAGGGGTCGTTAATCAAAACAGTTGCTCGATTTGACAGTGGCTGCACCGAATAAAGTTGTTCAACTCACTTACCGTCGAAGCTGAGAAGTTGTAATCACCGCTGAGCATTAAAATAAGGCCTACGTTCCGCTTGGCATGGTTTGGTAATACAGTTTTCGAAGTAGACGTCTGTTGCTCACCAGTGCTGTCACCACGGGGGCTTAGCCCCCAAACAAACCTCCGATTCTTGAAATATGAAGCACTATAAATCAGAAATGTGAAGCCCTCTTATTCAGTGTTTTTTTGACAAATTTTAGAATGTCAACCCCCTGCACAAACGTGAAGTCCCGCAACTGAACACCTACTGGCAATGGCTCTGTTGGTTACGTACAAAGCCCAGAAATAGCACTATGAACGTGTAATTGGAAGAGGTCCAAAACAACAGCTAGACTAAGTGCGCAGGTCACGATGAAGACTGCAAGCCAGGGCTTCTCAACCATAGTTTTAAACCTGTTTGAGATATGTTTTCAAAATATCTATTTTTTGGGTCCCCGCACCCATAGAGAGATCCGTGCAAGTGCCGACAGAGTTAACGTTAGAAGCCTTTTATTCATACTAAAAGGACTAAACCACTACTGAAACGTGAAGTGAACAATGAAACGTTCTTTACATCACTGAGATAATATTATCAGATTAGCCTGGTGTAGGTAGTATATATATTACTTTTTAGTTAAAGATGGTGATAATAATTATGAAGTTTTAACATATATAAATGTTTGCATCTGTAAAGTAGCTGAGCTGCCATCACATCCCTTAATTTTTTCGTGTGATTCCCGGGAATGAATAAACTATTAAAGCAGTGGTTCTCAAACTGTGTGACGCTAGAAATTCTCAGGTGTTCCGCGGAACTTTTTGGAATTTTTAAAAAGTTTTTAAGATAACCAATTCGTATTGGTGGCTAAAAGTTCTGCTTCTTTCTGACTTGTTTGACACACTGAACAATTAGAATTCCTGTTTCGAATGGCCATCAGAAAATATAATCTCAGCAACATCAAAGCTATGATCATAAGACAAAAAGTTGACGTTGTGGAAAACTAAAGTCTCAAAGGAAATATTTGATTCGTTCTCCACTCTTAATGAATCCCCATTAAAAAAGGAAATTGTTCCTGAAATCATGAACTAATTGTCTGGAGTACAGCTGTCGCTTCAAAATTACTTCCCTAAGTTTGCTGTTATGAACTTTAGATGGGAAGTTATTCCATTTGAAATCAGTGAATCGAGCAATCTTTCTGCCGAAGGAGAAGAGCAGCTCATCGATTTACGAAACGAACCGTTTTTGCAAGCATTGTTTCCCCAAAACAGCTTGGACGAGTTTTGGCGATCTGCTTACAAATCCTATTCAATGATCAGTGTTAAAGCTATCAAAACAATCTTGTCATTTGCATCTTCAAGGCTCTGTGAATATGGATTTTCTGCTGACAGAAATTAAAAGTAAAAAACGAGAGAAACTTCTTGGAATTGACGACGAAATGTGGGTGTTATTTTGCTTGGCAACGACGGAACCTCGTTTCAATCTCAATTGTTTCCAAAAACAGGCACACCCATCGCATTTAATTTTTTAAAGTAACTTTTTTGTAGTAAGTGTGCCGCGAATTCTTTTTTATTTTCTTAGTGCGCCACAAGCTGAAAAAGTTTAAGAATCATTTTAATGAAGAGTCATGCGGTGAACTTACCAGAGATTAAAAACCAACAGGGAAGAAAATTTGACGAAACATGTCGGGTTCTTATATGCATATGTAAAGAAAGCAAAAAATAGAAAAATTAATAATGCGAAAAGTGGTGATGAGCAGAAAAAGCAAGACTCATATTCGACAATAAAAAACAAGACCCATTTCAGTTTGTGAGTGTTTGACTGTGATTTTCAAGATGCTTCATTAATCCTTATACCTTTAAATGTGCGCGAAACATGATCTTCTTTCATTTTAAAATTCTGTAAGCAAATTTGAGGGGTGGAAAGGGCGGCACTTTTATGGTCGGCCCCGGGCGGCACTTAGCCTCGCTACGCCACTGGTTCCAGACTATCTGCAGTGAACAGCGTTTCCGGAATTAGATCATGTAACTCTCATGCTCTATTATGCCACGTTTGACCACCGTCAAGTCATGTAAAATTTTTAATAATCAATATTTTCTGCCTTCTAATTGCATTTAATAGAAGGAAGCAATGGCTATGTCTGCGCAGGCTGTTACCAATAACTTTGTTCATTATTGTAAAACTCATGTAGGCTATGCAATTTTTGCTTGGTCCGTGACATGAAAGCATCTGATACTGGTGCAGGAAAATTCTCGGATATGTTCGACTTTGTTTTAAAATGATATGAAATTTCTGCTTGTTCAAAAGCGATATATCCATATTTGAAAACAGAAACTAAACGATAAAACAGTGTCAGGCTTTTACCGCAGACACGGTGCTCACTGTATACAAATATTCCAATGTATTTACCACAGAACAGCACGTTGTAAGCTGTGTCGAATGAACGCAAGGCAACTTTTATGGGAAGATACAAGAAAGAGAAACCTATAAGCGCACTTTGCAATTCTTATAAAACAAAACAGTAAAAAGAAGCAATTCAGTAGGCTTGCTTAACCGAAGCTTATAAAAATGTGGTGATGTTTGAAGCTATTTACAAGAGTGTTTCATCCTGCAGAATAATTTTCACGTTCTATCAGTACGACAAACCAGTCTTTACAAAAATTGACTAATGTTGCTGAGGTGGCTGATGCTAATCTTACGGCTTGCTCAATACGTGCGTCGTACCAACCGAATATTTAAATAACATTTTTTCTAATTTGTCTAAGTAAATATTTTACATGCAACTTTCCGATTTATCAATTGTTTGTGAAAGCAGTTACGCGGGTTCATTTCGTGCAAGAAGATTTATTCTTTCTAAATCCACTTTTCTGTAAAAGTGTGTTTATTTTCCGCATAACTGAACTCTATATTGCTCGTTTAGGTTTGGTTTGTGGATTATGGAAATCAATAACAAGGTCATACCGCTCGTTTAGAGTAGAGTTTAATAACAAACTTTGGAAATTTTCCGCAGAAAAATAAGTGCAAGTCTCCGAAAGTTGCTCCAGCAAGTTACAACGGCAGCATGAATATCATAAATCTGAGTTCTTCCGATTTGAAGCACAATGGTGTCAGTTCTCTGGGCCAACATGAGTATGCAACTATTACTACCAGTTATGGTGGTAATGCGGTGACAAACACGAACAGCTTATCAACCATGAACTATTACTCTAATGGTGAGACGATTGCTTTGTACACAGCTGATACAGCGTCGTATAGTTTTTTGCAGAGTGGTTTTTGAAAAATTACAAGGTGAAAGAGGAACATTGATCACTGTATAGACTGGTAGAATTCAGTGGCGTAGCCAACCCAAAAATTTAGGGGGGAAAACATCGAGGGGGGCCAAAATGTTTGTTTTTAGGCGAATAACACTATTTTGTTTGGAAAAACGCCTCTCAAAGCACAAAATGACTATATTTTCTAAAAATGTTGGGGGCATGGCCCCTCTTCCCCCCCTGGCTACGCCTGTGGTAGAAATTCTACGTAATAGTCTGCCCAGGTGATCAAAACATATATTTTCCACAACTTTGAATAAACGCATACAGCTTTGGCCAAGGCAGTATAATCTTTGACTTTTCGCTATTCATGTCTTTCCATTATTTGAAAGTATTTTAAAACAACCCTCATTTATTTTAAGCAACCTTTCTTAGAAAGGTGTTGAGAGATATGANAATAATCTTTTAAGTGCNAGATATTGAAAATCTTTCATACTCGTTCATACGAGGGTTGAGTTGATTTATTTTGGCGACAATTAGTATTCCAGCAAGCAAATCATATTTGCGCAAGGACGCCGGGGCATTGAAAGAACCGGAAGGTTATCTAGTCAATGCCCCTACAAGAACTGTTCGTTGCTTGTTTTTGTTTGTATNACGAGCCATATCGAAGGGTTTGTTTTCAGGCGCGTTTCACTATATCAGTAAAATGCAGTAGTTAGCTGGACTTCCAGTGGGTGGTTACAAATAGCATTAACTTCAGTCTTCGTCTCGAGAAACCTGTGCTAAGCTTTGCTCCACATAATAATCCTAAGAACATTTTGATAGCGTCAGCTGCTCCCAGCGGCGGTGGTGTACACAGACGTATGACAGTTAATTTTCTTTCCCAGGTTTAACTGCATAGTACCTTGCTCCAGATGAACCAAGTACACGATGATAGCTCACTGACACTTACTGGCAGTCTTTTTCAAATATCATCAATCAACAAAGCGCAGTCTCTTCTGCATGAAAGGCTTGGTTTTTGCTCCATTGGGCGCAGCTATGCCTTTTGCAAAAATGGTTTTGCTTTCGTTTGCTCCACACCAACGTGATACTTGATCCGATGTTTGTTAGACACTACTGTTGTATTGAACTTCTATCAAGTATTGCATTTGTATATGAATTTTTGAACAGCAAAGTTTCAAGCTAAACGTATTTGTATCAGCTGTTTGTACTTTTTTGCAAGCTACACAAAACGGATAAATTTCTTGATTGACCAAGACAAGGCTCACTTCAAATTGTGCTCGACAGATGATTGTAATAACTAGCCAATAATCTCACTGAGCAATCTAAGACGAGGAGATTCAGGATGCGATCAAGTTTTGGAGGTTAAAGTAGACTTATGCGCATAGGCTTTGTGGCGGCCGGTAGATGGCGCCACATGTAAATAAATGGTCACCGCTAGACGGTGCCCATGAGTCACAAGTCACTGTGATAGTCACCACAAATGAATTATCGTAATTCACTTATCTCTATATAATGATAGTGCAACCTAGTAGTAGTAGAGTGAACTCAGTGAGGGAGCTCTGTTGCTGTCCTGTTAGTTAATGCCCCGAATTGCCATCTTTCTCAGTAGTTCAAGGCGATGCAGTCAACTGCAACAGCTTGTAGTTATCAACTGATATGCTGCAGCGTTTTGACGGAGTTCAATATAGGCAAGACAACACCTAACAACAATTAACCAAATTGGACACCGTGCGCTAAAACTCATTGCTGCCCGATTCATGACTGCAGCGTAACAGTCAAAGGTTTGTGCTACTGGTGTCAGGGCTGTGAAGCCGAATCCCAAGCAGTTTGGATGGCTGGAGCCGGAGCTAAAATTTTTAGATGGTGGAAGCGGAGCTTGAAATTTGGGCTCCGGTTCCACAGACATAGTTTGTGGGGCATGCGAGTTACAAAAAACAATGGTTATTAGTTTCTAATGGACCAAACTGTTCTGGAGCCGGAACCAAAAACTTCTAGATTTTGGATTCGGAGGCAAAAAAGTAATACGCCTGGTACTGGAGCCTGAAATTTAAATTCAGGTTCCACAGCCCTGACTGGTGTACCTGCACTTAAAAAATAAGCACGAAGGTCACCCGTGAACGAGTTTTACAGCGCTTGTTCTGTACAGAAATAGCTGTTTCGCTTCCAACACAAATTTTGTTTACGGTAAGTAAACATAACAACTAGTGACAGCACAGGTGTAAGAGCAGGCAATTGTTTGGGGGTGCAAAGACGTTTTGCTCGAATTTCCTTAAATTTTCCGAAAGAATTTTTTGCGGCAAGCGTTCCCCCTACAAATTTTCTGGATCATCTGATTTACCCATTAAATCGCCGAAACTAAAACAAGTAACTAGAAACAGTTTGTTGATCTGAGTCAGACTGATTCATGCTTTCAATAACAAAAAAGTGTAATTTCATTAAGTGTCGAAATTTCTGTACCCGATTTTTTGGGAATTTTGCGCGAAATTTTGACAAACCAATACTTTTGGGGATGCGCTTACACCCCTACACCCTACAACATTGAGTGACTGAAAACATTTGGTATCGGGCATTTTTTTTAAAAAAACAAAAAAAGTTTCAAAAACAAAAAATTTTACTTTCATTTCGAAAACACTTTCATTTCGCAAATGTTTTCCAAATAAGAACATTTTCGTTTAAAAAAAAAATTATTTTCGTTTCGGAAACACTTTCACTTTTGTTTGCAATTTAAAATCTTTTCGTTTCAAAAACAAAAACAATTTTACTTTCGTTTCGAAAACACTTTCGTTTCGCAAATGTTTTCTAAATAAAAACATTTTCGTTTTAAAAAAAAATTTTTCGTTTCGAAAACACTTTCACTTTCGGAAACATTCGGAAACGGGATCCTTGTGGCAAAGTTTTCGACACAGTTCTGTGATACTGATAGGCAGTATCGATTTTGCTGATTGGCAGTGACGCTTGTCCAAGTAAAGGCACGGAGAGCCTGTTACACGTATGGAGGTCATCAAAACTGGAGCAATTAGGCTACCCTTCAATTTTTTAGTTATCAAATTTCTGCCTAAATTTCCAAAAACGTTGAAATTTGGCATGCACACGTTGCAACTTTGACAAATGATCCCCAATAAAAGTCTTTAGGCTCCCTAAAATCACGAATTAGCTTTTAACTTTCCAACCAAGGTTACAGGCCAGCATATTCCAGTACTGACTGACTGCATCACAACCATCATACCCATGCGCACAATCTATCCGCTTCTTTTGGCCAAAAAGATACCATTCACCTACTCTACGCAACAAGTTGTAAGTCTTACGTCACAAATCCCCCAAAGATATTTCCCCAAATGTAGATCATCACAACAAGGAAAGACTCAGAATGGTCTACACGTACGCGCAAAATGATCGCGAGCTTCTGAGCCAGACATCGACGTAGCAGAATCTGCAAATCAAGTCTTCTCAAGTGGAAACATTGGCCCTCAAAAGAGGGTGGCACGCATAGGCCAAGACAAAAAACTGATGCGATTTTTTTTCGATTTATTTTGCGAAGTGTTTCCGAAACGAAAATACATTTTTTTAAAACGAAAATGTTTTTATTTAGAAAACATTTGCGAAACGAAAGTAATTTTGTTTTTGAAACGAAAATATTTTAATTTGCAAACAAAAGTGGAAGTGTTTCCGAAACGAAAATAAAAATTTTTTAAACGAAAATGTTGTTATTTGGAAAACAATGGCGAAACGAAAGTGTTTTTGAAACGAAGGTGAAATTGTTTTTGTTTTTGAAACGTTTTTTTGTTTTTTTTTTCAAAAAAATGTCAGAAACAAAAATTTTTTTGGGTGGCACGCATGGGCCACCATATTCATGTTGCCTACTGCAATCATCTAGATCACCATTGATTCGATGCAAAGAGTACAAACACGCGTTGGACAAATACCAACGCCGTAATTACTTCCTATTGTAGGTGTTTGTGTCGTTTAGCAAAGCATATTTTATGTTACTGGGTGAAGCGTTATCAAACCAATAACGGTCTGACGCAGAAGCGTTGAATATCTAACGTGTTGGCGAGGAATTTCTTTTTCGTCAAATGCATTGTTCTATCCTGTGTGTTCTTTTCCAGGTAGTGCTTTACACTAAATAAAAAAATCACTGCTTAATCAGCTTGATGCCGTGTTTTAAACATCAACTGCGAATTTTAATTTTCAACTAAGACCTAAGTTTTTTAGCGTCACGACCAGTCAAAGCTTGGCAAGTATTGTCAACAAAAATGACTCCAACATTCGTTGATGGTTGTTTGCAGGGATGCCGGAACGGGGGTGCATTACGGGGGCATTGTCCCCCTGCCCTTCGAAAGGGGCGACAACGGGGGCACAGGTGGCCTTACATATCAGTCTCATAAGTAATTTCATGATTTATCAAGATCAACTTGAAACAAATTTATGGCAGCTATTCGCGCACGCATAAACTTCAGAATGTTTTTTCTATAATTTCTGTTATTAGTTTTTGAGGTCAGCATTGTTGCTGAACATGTAAATGCGAAAAGAATGACTACTACGGGTGCGCGTTTACACTGAACTCAAGTAAACAGTTTCGAACTCGTGGTACATCCAAACTATGGGCATTTGCCCTTTTCTGGAACTTTCTACNAAGAACCAAAATTTTCTNGAAAACTTGACGTCACTAGCTCGATTCCGATTAATTGATTTATTTCTTGCAATGACAGTTTATTTGCCGGTGTCAAGCGAAATTCCTGACTTGCAAAATTTCTGACGTCACGCCATGTGAGCATGCACAGAGTAATATTCTACATATCAATTAGGCTGAGAAAACTGATGATTAGGGCTTACGGTTTAGTGTTTAGGTAAGCGTGTCGGTTTACGGTTAGAAAAAGAAAAATAATTGAGGTCTAAGATTAAGTCCAATATTTTTCAGTGGTTATAGTTATTCTCGTACTGTAGCTTGTGGGGGGTATCTGAAGTCTAACCAAAAAGTTTCAATTTACACAACATACATCATAAAAGTAAACGCCAAACTTTATTCCTCTACTCTGAGAAGCAAAATAACTGACAAACAGTAATAAGTCAGAAATTTCGCAGAGGTCAGAAATTTCGCTTGACACCAGTAGTTGACATTAGTAGTTGATACCAGTAGTTGACGCTTGACACCAGAAATTTCGCTTGACTACACTCACATTGCCCAAGAGCCAGGTTCACTGTTCTGGTGTCATGCAGTGATGAGATTGCAGATCACTCGTGCCCGCTCCTTAGCCTGCAGGAGCAGATCAGGGTTACCAGATTGGCCTTTTATCGGTCAAATTTCAGAAATTTGGTCTGGTTGCAAATTGGTTGGCCTAAAAATTTTTTTTGATCTTTTGGCATCATCTCGAGTTGGTTGGCCTTAAGAAATTTTTTGGTTTTTGGCTCTTTTACGCTAAAAAATTTACCTCTGAAAGAAAATATAACTATTCCATTTTTTTTGACAACACAAAACTTTTTTGATAAATGCCATATTAGACTGACCCGACACCTACGTCCTGNTGTAAATAATATTTGAGGGATGTGAGTTTCGAAATACAGTAGTTTTTGCGTAATCACTGGAAATGTGTGCACTATGTATTGTGTTGAAAGCACTAAGCAGGCTCAACGCTTGTAGACAGGTCTGTCTCCACGACATAAATGCGACAATGATGTCGTAGAAGTGAAAGTGCCAGGGCCGGCCCTAGCAGGTGCGGGGCCCAATGCAAGACTTAGACGCTGGGCCCCTCTGAGCAGTGCTTTATGACGTCATCGTGTCATCGTGCGCAGTCAACCGTGCTACGACCTTTTTGAGAAAATGGCCTATACGAATATCAAAAAACACGGCGGATTATTAGAATTCATCTGTTTGTAGATGATACCACAAAGTATGCTTTTTATTTGGAGGGGTGTGGGCATAGCTAACGTGTCCCCTAACTACGTCCATGTTCATGACTATTGTGCTGCTGTAGTGGACATTAGCCAGTGTACCGCTACCACTCGTAATTAAGCCGAAAATTCTAAAGGAAGCTCTGCAATGGAGATATGAGCGGCGGGCGCAAGTGGAAAGTTACGTAGTTACCTCAATCAAACCGAACAAGCGAATTGAACCTGCAATGCAATATAGTTCACTCTTGTGAGAGTGAACGCCACTTTCGTTCAAACGACCAGGCCCCTAGCCACGGGGCGAGGCATTCGGGGGCAGGGCTCCCCAAGTTTTTTGTGGCCCTCCCGAATTTTGTTGTGTCCAGAAAAATTTGTCTTAAACATATAATAAAAACAAAAATATTTTCTCCTAAAAATGTATTTTCCCCATAAACCTTAAAACCTGACTACGTACCTGCGAAGAATGACCGACTTGGAGAAAGTTGCTAGCATGAACTGATTACCCTTTCTCACTTTCGGCAACCACAAGCGCAGACGCATCCTTGTTTAAAGGTAAGGTCTGGGCGCACGATCAACTGTACTCTGTATGATGCAATACACGAAAAAAATAGGCTTTACTAGTGAGCAAACCATTCATCCGCCCAAAATTTCCTAAAAGCCCAATTTTATAGTCATTCTATAATGCAGGGATATGGATACCGGTGCAAACTGTTCTTCATGAATTAGAAATATTTCATAACTATCATGCCACAGAATGTAGAAAAAACGTACTAAACGCAATATATAATGCGCATGGTTGATTGATCAAATAGAAGCATATAGCTGCTCAGTGTGATGAGCAGGAACGAATGTGCTGGATGACATTCACAATTTTTGCCTTGCCTAGTTAAGCAGCACTGAAGCTTTCATTCAGTGGTGTAGGAGCTGGGTGTGTCCTTAACGTTGATGTACCCGGACTTTGAAGTAGTGTTTTTTTACCTATTTACACTCGCAAACAGCCAAACACAATGAAAGTTTGGTGGAGCGGCAAATGATAAATGTGAGGACTTGAATCCAACGAGCAACCTTTCGTTAGTTTTTGCTCAGCCTCAAACCATTCGACACTTGCCTGTAAGTGACAACTGGATTTTTCATGCTCAGCTAAGCACACACTAGCACTGGACCAAAAATTTTTTTTCGGAGAAAAAAGTCAGATAACTCAATAGTAAACAAACATGTCAAAACCTCTGTACCCGAATTTTCAGAAATTTGACCCNAATTTTCAACAAATCAAAGCTTTTNGGGGTGCTCTTGCCCCCTCAGCTCTACACCACTGAATGGACAGCGCGACATAAACCTTGAAAAAAGTTTACAAAGAAGCAAAATATCCAATTTTACC
>JGI24159J19872_10011315_pt1 | contig 11691 bp, 8 predicted proteins | sample Ectturendosymbi4_FD_19872 | JGI IMG/M metagenome (IMG submission 19872) | reverse complement strand
TGGGCTTAACCAGCAGGACTTGTCTCGCCAGTATTTCGTGGGGCATTCTGGATATGTGGCGGAATTAAAGTAGCTGTGATATCTCAATTCGGAGAAGTGGTTCCACGTTCAGGGCTCTGAAAATTTCACAGCTGCGCACTTTGTCGCGAAGTGCCACACCAGGGGTGTAACGGGGAGGGCAAGGGGGCACAATACCCCGGCACCGATTCACTGCTGGGCGCCGAAAAGTCCCAACAGTGTCGCAAGTTTTTTTTTCAATACGGTGCATTTACTCCCAAAATATTTTGGGTTCGAAAATGGGGCGCCAAAATTTGTTTCTTTTCCCAGCCGCCATCTAACCTCGGTGCGTCTCTGTGTCACACCGTGAAGTCTTCGCTAAAATCCCATCTCTGGCGCTTGCAACTGAGTTAACATTCATTCGGTCATTACCCAAGATTCATGACCATAGGTAAGAATCGGAACAAAGACTGATTTAAAAACTGACAGCTTTGCGGTGTTTGAAAGCTCCCGTTTTGTGACCACAGAGCGATAGAGCTCACGCAGACTATGCGTTAGTTCTCACTCCACCTTCCGGCACTGGTAACTAGGCTACCATCCCTAGGTACTTAACTTCTCTAACTGCTGCAGTTTATTGCCGTTAACTTGCAGCATACATTGCCTTGGTTTTGTAGGGAGACATAATACCTCGGTGTTTTTAGTGCTGATTATATCATTTTGGCTCGGTCGCACGGAGCAGAAAACCGATCGAGTGCGTGCTGAATACTCTGTTGAGAAGATGCTACAACAATACCAAATTGTTTGTAAAAAGTAAACGGTTAATCTTGCAGCTCCCAACTGTGACACCCTCGTCGACTCGGCTGTGACTAGCTATCCAATTCATGTAGTGTAGACAATGAAAAGGAGCGGTGGCAGGCGACAGCACGCACCCTTGTCGGAGTCCAACACTAACGGTGAACGGTCGTGATTTAACTCTCCCGACATGGACATGAATTTGTGTGCAGGAATACAGTGACTTCACGGCCAGTAATAGACGGCCGTCAACACCGCACTCCCGCAACACGTCCCGAAGCTTTTCATGAGGAACCCGGTCTTATACTTTCTCGAGGTCGACAAAGCATACGTGGACGTATTTGGCATACTCCTAACATTTCTCACAAATTTGCTGGAGAGTGAAATTTGGTCTGTAGTGCTACGGCCTTTTTCAAGGCACTTGGAAACGTTAACGTTAAATTATTTGAAAATTTCCAAAACGCGTCAAGGGCCGCACAAAGCCACATGCGGCCCGCGTGTTTGAGACCCCCTTGTTTAAAAGTTGAGTCCAATGAACTAGAGTTTTGTAGAACCTTTTCTGAGCAAAGAATCTGAGAATTTGCCCTGCACTGCCAATAAGCAAAATTCCTTTCAAAGACAACTGTTTTAGAGACTACGTTATTATTTTGTTCTCAAGAGACTTACCATCATCTTTTCTTACAGGATTCCAAGCTTACGGACTGGGTTGGCGATAAAATAACTGTTTTGATGTCCGTACCTCCTGCTGCTTTCGCGCTGATCATATCCATCACGATTTCTCTTTTGACAGGTGAGACCACTTAGCAAAGCGCATATTGCAAACCGTCTACCAATAACAAGTTCTTCACTGCTGAGACCAGCAGTCACATAATGCGATTTTTTTCCCAGTGCTTGTTGATGGAATTCTAAATTGCGTTAACTCTAGCTAAGATAAAAGCGCAAGGCTAAATGTTCAACCGACAGAAGTATCGAAAATCTTTGTAGAAAAATCTGATACGTCCGCTTGTACTTTTGCCAGAAACCTTGAATTGAGTTTGTGGAACAGAGTTAGTTATTTGCTTGGCAACCCTATTTTTTAATATCTGTATCTCTGACTTGCCGACCACTGTTTCCAAGACGTATGCATACTCTGGTGATCTGAGCTTGTGCATGCTGTTGGAAACTGGTAGCCAGTGGAACTGCTCGATTCCATTGCAGCAGCCCTGCCCACTGGGCATACCAAATGCACAGCACGGAGTGGGTGAAGCAGTGTCAGACCCCGTAATTTATCACCATATAGATGCCGTAAAAAACGTCAAGAATAGTTTTACGGATTTGTTGTTTCCTTCATCTATATTCATGATTTGCATGGGCGTCAGAAGGATTTTTTTCCAGGGGTGCTAATAGTGGGTTTTCCAGGGTGTGGTCAAAAACATTTTCCAGGGGTAGTGGCAACAGTGGTGAAATTTCATTTTACCAACTCGAAAGTAAGAAAAAGCATTTTTCCTCTGAAAAGTTAATGGGAAGATTTCAAAATGCCTCCCTTCACCCACCTTCCGACACCTATGACGATTTGTGCGAATTGTTTGCAATATGTTGAACCTCGATGTTTTTCCTATGAATTTTCCCCAGTCCCATAGCTGCATGGTTATGGTGGACTGTTCCAAGTAAGACAAAATTGGACATTGAATATTTGCACTTATTGCATGTTATAGACTAAGATTTTGATTAAAAATGCAGAATGCGAGACAAATCGGAATATGTTCCTACAAAACATCTTCCTTCTGGTATCGTGTGGATGCTGATACAGCCAATTCTCAATAACATAATGTGGCTGCTAACTGGACTAAACCGTTAAACTTTCATCAATTTCTATGACCAGCCTTAAAATTATTTCAGCGCATGCTGATCCTGCATAAGTACAACTCAAAATGAAATTGTCCCTGCAAACTAGCAGTGACTTTAAGAGTGCGTTTTTGTCCTAACAACGTTCACTCAGCCAAAGACTTCCGCTGGTAAACCTACACCTCAGTTGCTTTCTTTTTTCCTGCAGTCAGAAATCCGAAATTATGATATGAGGCAGCTTTCGAACATGTGCTTGTTTTGTGGTAAGTTCGCTTATCTTATGCAATTTTTTTTTTCAGAATTCACGAGCAACGTCAGTACTGCCAGCATATTTTTGCCAGTGCTGTGCCGCTTGGCGTCGCACGCGGGTTTGCATCCTTTATACATAGCGGTTCCCGCCACCATCTCGTGTTCGTTCGCTTTCTCGCTACCAGTCGCAACCCCTCCAAACGCAATTGCATTTTCGTACGGTTCACTAAAGGTTAAGGATCTGGTAGGTATTTCTCTAACGTGAGGAGTTGAAGCAAAATTTTGATACCCATTTTCTTCCTCAGCCTGCTCCACGCAGTACAGGCTTATGTATATGACTGAGAAAACGAACTAAAAGTTTGTCGATTGTTGTGCCTTTTGAACATCTCAAAAAGACCGACATTTTTTTGCACCCTTTGACTGTGATTTGTCACAACACGGAACCGGTGAAACCCTTCACATTTAGTTTCGTTTCTCTCATTCAGCAACTACCAAATATGCAGTCAAATTATGATAATGAGGCAACGCTCAATCAAAAACGGCAACCAAAAGGGACTAAAATCACAAAGAACGGCCTTATCAGCTTTTTAGAGCAAAACTCATATTTCAATTGATAGGTTATTTGAGAGGCTATCAAAAGTCAAGAACTGGCGAACGGCATGTGTATGGCAGTGATTAAATGAACTTTAAGGAGTAGGCCTACACATGAAGGATCAAGAGAACATCAAAAAGAGGAAGGCATGTTTGCATAAAGTTATGATGACGACATTTACAAACGGTTTGGAGACAACACAGTGGGTTGTTTTTGAAATATACAAAGCTTACAACTTCGTTAATTGTGAGATCATGAAACTAGTTAAGTTCCCTTTGTGGTTACTTCTGTAACTTGGGTGGGGTGTGCACTAGAAATTCCCTAGGTTATGAGAGTCAGCTAACCTATGTAAAGTGAAGTACTTTTGTACAGAAAAACCGTGAAGTACTTTTGTACGTGAAGTACTTTTGTACAGTGAAGTACTTTTGTACTTTTGTACAGAAAAACCGTTGGACTTGCTCCGTGCCCTTTGCGCGTCACAATGCACAGCCAAAAAACGGAGATTTAAGGCATGATTGTCATAATATCAGTTGTTGAAGGCTTTTGGTTTGAGATTATTGATAAAGGTGAGGGATGATTGTTAATATCTCAAAAATCCGGAACAGATAGTCCAACATGCGCCTCTCAAATTGTCAGGCTGGGTTCGATACCCGGTCGGGTCATCATGCCGAAGACGCGGGCCCGGTGCCAATGACTTGCCACCGATGCAGTATCCACTACAGAACCCCGCCACAGAGCAGTACTAATCTACAATCACTGCAATCATGCAACCGAAATATCATTATATAACTTTTAACAAGTTTCGGGTTGTTTCGAGTATGATCCTTTGGATTTTAGGAGTCAATTTCGCAATTTCTTTGAATCAAAAGTGGAGTAAGTTTAAGCAAACGTTTGAAAACAGAAAATGCGAGAAACGCTACGTTCTTCTTTGCTAAATCCCGTAGATGGATGCACGGGTTGCTTCGCACAGTTAGTTTCTGTATCATGATAAAGGCAACAGTTTGTGTTCACTTTTCGTAGAAGGAAAGCTTAATGCATCTGCGGCGAAGCAGAACTGATATTGAATACAGAGTTGGTGTATCTTGCGTTAACAGCTGACAAGACATTCGTGAGTGCTTTTAAGAAGAATCTATGAAAATGATTTCGAGTTGCTAAGTCCGCAAACCACTTTTCCCTGCTTTCACTCGTCAGGTATCAACTGGTCTCATCCTGAACTTCATCTGCGTATTCGTTCTGAACGCTTTCCTCAACACGACCGGTGTTCCAATATTCAACCTTTCCTCGCCATCATCGCTCAACCTGACAATCACCAACTGACCACAGCCCAGCTTTCCAGCATCGCACGAGGTTCGGACAGAACAACACAAACTCAACCAACATCATTTGGCGGTAGTTACTTCAAGCACTGCTGTTCCCGATTCCAATTTAAACGCGATATAAGTACAAAAAAAAAGAAAAGAAAGCGCGGCAATATAACATCCGAACACCAAAACGTTCGACTTGGCGCAGAAGACAGCAGCGATGTCGCGTATCGTCGCTGTTGCGTACATTGCATATCTGTGTTCAAGTACGTGTCGTTTCAAAGACCCATTTTTGTCAAGTTCGTGTTGTTTCAACGACTCATTCAAGTCTGTGTTCAAGTGTGTGTTGTCTCGACGGCATGTTTGAAGCCCGTGTTCACGTGCTTGACTTTTCTGCTGTTTTTTCCGTAGATCAAGTGAATGTATGCGCTTTATGAAGACGATATTTCATTCAACACAGCCAAAACCACATGTGCATTCGGAGATTGGCGCAGCAACTCTGCAACGAGGAAAACTGTTGCTCTGTTGCCATAAAAATGGGGAGTTAGCTTTTGCTTTTCTAAAGGCGGAAAACAGCAGATGCAGGTGTTGGAACATACGATTACAAACAAGTCTGTAACTAGAGGGGTCCAGGGTTTTTTTCTCCCCAGGAAAAATGTGTTGGACATAGTTTAAAAAAATCGGATCCTTCTCAGAACACGCTTCGCCCCCTGGTGTCCCAAGTTGGTTGCGGGCCTGGTTGCAAGCGTTACTTTCTAACCTCGAATGCACGGGAGGCTCCGGTTTTCGTGTTCGTGTCGAGCCAACGCATGAAGACGAACGCAGGGACCTTTGTGGGCCAGATCGGCTTTTTAAACAAGACGTAATCTTGAGCGAATAGGATTTTCTGCGCTTTTTGCAGAAACTCCAATAGCGGGCATTTTTGTTTCGTGGTTGCAAACTTCCCAAGGAAAAACAAGCAAACAATCGTGCTCTGTGACTTTGCAATGATCTATTCAGCTGTTGTGTATTTAGTGTAATAATGACGACACTCAACCGTCGCCTTCCGAAAAGGACGTCGTCATAAAGCCAGCAAAGAATCTGGTGTTGTGACACAAAATGATTTGAAAAAACAACAAAAAACGTTTTTCAACGCAACCACGGACGTGCACCTAGAAATTAAAAATTTTCGCCGAGGTTGAAGAACAAGAGCTTCTTGGAACGAAACGGAACCATTTGAAGTGGCGAAACGAACTGCAAGCGCTTCGACACAGATACCGGTCATTTGCGAATACCTGCTGAGTGACTGCCACATTAGCGCAGATACGATTTAAGAGATGACTGTGCATATATATCGTTTATGATTATGCGGGAACGGTACAACGTTTGAATAAATCAGACGCAGAACGTCTTCTGTTGCCTCAAACACTTGCATCGTACTTGCGCGCAGCCCCCTGCCCGGAAAATCCCTGATGATGATGATATTCCCGATTCGAGCGTATGTAACGGGTTTGTGAGTCAATATCAACTGGCTTGCGCACAAACTTTTGTGCGTCTTTTGTTCTGACACGCTTTCAACACGTCAGTTTATATTTTGTCTTATCCAACGGTCTGTTTTTTTTAAAAGAGGCAATAGACGGCATGTAGTACTGTACGCTTCACCATAAAGAAAGCGAGCAGGGGAGACTGGAGAGAGTTGTTACGATTTTCAATTGAATTAATGTAATCACCAATGTACTGTGCAATTGTTGCCGAAGTTTTGCTTCATCGCTTAGCTAACGGACCCAACAAACAAACCGAGGAAATTCAAATGCTAAGACCTTTTATTGAATAAAAGGTGAGGTGGAGCGACGTGGTGTAGCGATTGAACCAATAGACGAGGTTTTGTACACAGCATGGGTAAGCTGTTACAAGAACGCAAATGTGCAACTATTACAGGAATAAAAATGTCATGGTCCTCGAGGTTTACTGCGAACTTTTACAACTGTGTGATTCTTCAAACCTCTTCTCTGGAGAAGATGTTAAGATAACTGAGTGACGTTTTCTTCATGTTTAGAAATGAAGCCAGATGGCAGTCACATAAATTTTTTAAATGGTATCACAAAAAATTGCTAGATTCTACTAAAAACCTAGCCACAGATTTTCAGCAAAAATTTTCTAAAAACGCTAAAAATCTGTTGATTAAAACCAACTTATAAAGTTAGGTATCAATTTTTAGTCTTGTACCCACTATCAGTGGACAAGGGCAGAAATGTTCGTCTTGTCCACCACACTTTTCGGCCCACAACTTTCCGTCGACGTTTTCAGCTATGTAACTGCAGCTTATACCTCCTTTTGGTATGACACAGTTTTTAAAGTCTTTCAAATGGTCGCACGTGTTTACACAGCAGATTGTAGAATAATTCTCTGCGATAAACAACCTGAGCATAGCTTCAGCCATAGGACTTTCGCAGACCGGCCTTTGCAACTCAAAACTTGGTGTTAACTACATTTGGGAGCACGTAAAAAGTTCTTTAGCTTTTAAGGCTTATCTGAGTGTTTTTCGCTACCAGCATGCCTTCGGTTCATAGGTGGCGGAACCGGGGGGCCGCATGGGCCTNGCCCCCNAATTTTATTTCTGGGTAAGTCTGGCCCCCCACTTTTGAATGCCGAATTTTGCCAAAATAAGTTTAAGTAACGTAATTATGGGTCCATTGTTAATGTAAATTAAATCGTTTAATGAAAAACATGTTGCAGAATTTTGGCAGTGCTTTGTCACTATTACGGAAATATATTATCTGTAATTTGGCAGGATTTCGTAGGCCATGGTTGGGCAAATAGTGGCCCGCGAGTCAAATGTGGCCCGCCACAGCGTTTTCAGTGGCCCGCAGAAGCATTCAGGAAAATCTTCAAATCTGAAAGTTCCTCCAACTTCTCACAGTCATAGTAAATATTAGTGCTGAGGCTATAAACCAAGACTTGCTTCTGCTCTCATAAGAAGGCACGGCCCTCCGCTAAATGTGGCCTTCTCATAGTGGCCCATGAGCAAAAATAATTGCCCACCCCTGTCGTAGGCTTTGTTTAGTAAAAGACACCGTGCACAGTCTGTCGTCCTGCTATGGCTTACCGCATTGGTGTTGTTCAACAATGTTGCCAGATAGTGTAACACAACACAATTTTTTTACAAAAATGGTGTAACTTTACATGTTTATATGTATGGGTATGGGAAAAATTGTTTCCAGGGGGGCCACTAGTGGATTTTTCTAAAAGTTTTTCAAGGGATGGGGGCCAAAAGTGGTGGAATTTGTTTTCTACCACTCGAAACTAAGAAAACAGCCTTTTTTGCTGAAATTCGTGGCCCCCTTCCGACACCCATGCTTATGTGTAGGAGAAAGTTCGTGCCACACCACTAAAAATTAGTGTGATTTCGAGCGTTTTAACACCATCTGAAAAGAGCGAAATTTCGCTGATTCTTATACGCAAAATGAAATATTTGACAGATCAATTTCAATTGTTTTTTTGTTTTTGCATTGGCAACACCAAATAGCGGTATTTTATTTTTGCATTGGCAACACAATTGGCATCCTTACAGACAACTTGCCAGTTGCTTTGTCCAGGGGCGTAACGAGGTTAGATGGCGCCCGGAGCAAGAAACAAGTTTGGCGCCACACGTTCGAAACTGAGGTCTTTCGGAAGCAAATGTACTGTACTGAAGAAAGTACTTCTGATACTGTTGGGACCTTTTGGCGCTCCCCCGCAGTGATTTGGCTCCCCCATAGTGACTCGGCGCCGGGGTAATTGCGCCCCCCTTGCCCTCTCCTTGTTACGCCTCTGGCTTTGTCGTGGATTTGCGTTTTGGTATCTAATGCCTTTGTAGAATGAGTATTCAGTCATGTTACTTCTCTGTGTAAGCGATGTCGTGCGACCTGGGGGAGTGGCACGGCCAAGCTTTAGATCCAGCAGTTAATTAAATTTATACGTGGGTCCTACTTACTGGATCAGGGATCGTTATCACAGAGATGTTCTGTTTAACAACCCATTTAGCTAACATCTAAGTAGATTCTCCTAAGCTTCTTATATCACTTAATTTATCAGATAGTAATATTGTATATTTCATACTTTATTAAACAGCAATAAACAAATAGAAAAACATCTACAGTACTCACCAATTCATAATATCCAATATTGTTCATGCACTTCTCGACAGGAGACCACTCACACTTACATATCTTTTATTTTTTATTACTACCTTCATAGTATGCGATAGGGAGATCAACAATCGGTATAGAACGGTTGCCCCATTCAAGCATTTTTCATCATGAGCATAAATTCGGTCTTTCTGATATTTCACTCTATCAATATTTTACATCGAGCATATAAATATATTATACAAAATACCACATAGTTCGTTCCAAATTAATTACATTCCACAGCTACTTATCCAACTAATTTACTCATGCTACCATACAATCTATCTAACTCTTTCTGTACTGTTCACTGACTGACAATTCAATTCTGACTAGTCACGATTCTTTCTGAGAAAAAGGTAGTCCTCGTTCGCGCAGGNAATATCCATAAATCCACAACTGCATTNGATCGNGCATGTTTGTAATCCACAGGTCTTGATTCGCAAAGGAATCAGAAATCAATTGACACAATTCAGAATTTTATAATACAAATTTCATTAAAACATAAATGTAATAACACAAATAAGTACTTTATCTTGTTTGACAGAGCTTCGTTTGGACAAGCCTATTTTTCTGAATTAGCCTGACAGGGATTTATCCGGACAAGCCAATTTTGCTATTGTGGCACTTTGCCTACAATAGTCTTCTGCCTCAGTTCTGAACATTATTGGCAGGGAGAGTCTTTTTCCGGAGACTGACTTTATGTCCAAAGTCAGCCGTATTGATAGTCGAATATTGCTTCAGACTTTGTTAACACCTCTTTATTTCATGAGCTTTGATTGGCTGCTTTTTGTTAAAGCTTCTTGTGGTTGGTCAATTCAAATAGTTTCTGGAAGTTTCTGGGGTTTGTTGATGCTTGGGTTTTCACCTTCTGGACTTCAGTTCACGTTCCGTTTACGCATTTCCCGTCACATGCATTTCCTGTCATGATTGTCCATTAGGTAGTTATCATGTGCTGTCTGTTGATATTTGACTTTGATTTCTCTGGTGTGACTTGAGGTTACTGTCTTTGAATAACAGCCTATCAGGTTCCATTGCCTTGGCAACGGTTTGACAACCAACTTTTATTGGTTGCCACCTCTTGTCGTTGCTGTTACTTTCGTCAAGCTTATTGGCTTTTTCGTAGAGTTGATTTTATACACAAGACTTTATTGTTCAGGCAAAACTTGCCTGCAACATCTGTTCAAGATGTGGAAAAGTTGTGAGTTTGAATGTGTTTAAGACAGCTGTCAATGCTATGTCATTTTTGCCTGTTTTTTAAGCTGTGTTCTTGGTGTTTTAACAGCCCAGTGGCGACTCCGGCACACGGGCTCCACGAGTTCAGGCCGAGTCTTCGATTATGACTCATATCTGAGAACGCGAACTTGCTCGCTTTGTATATTTGTGCCACCGCCCAAGGGTCGGTCCTACTTCATTAAGTTGTTGACTCGGACTCTTTTCTTTGTAGCTTGTCACTGTTCATATATTTTCATTTCATGTCCGGCCTTTCACGTTCAAGGTGACCTGAATGAAACAATATCGTTCGTAGCAGGCGTTCTCTCAACTTCGTTCGCTCACACTTCACTCGGGCTAATCCATTACAGCCCGAGCTGCCGGACTAGGCTTCACAAAAAGTATTTTTTAAACATAATTAATATCCGATTGCATGTTTTTTGAAGCAATGGATTTGCATAGAACACTGGATTTGAAATCCAAGCCCATGGACAGCTCCCATTTTGAGAGTAATTTCAAACGAATAAAAAATTGTCCAGAAACTCGGCTAATATGAATGAGCCTAATATACTCAGAGGGCTTACTAGCGTTATCATTGCTCTGTGACGTGCGTTATTCAACGATGGAGAAGTTATCATGAGAACTTATCATTCATTGTTACGTTATTAACGTCACAGAACAAAGATAGTACCAGCCAAAATGAGAGCAAATGGAAATTTCAGTGACACAAGCGTTGAACGGTTTTAGTAAGTCAGAATAGTCGTATGAGCCCGAGTGACGCTGTTTACCTGGGCCACCCCTGTAACAGTCTATTTGAATTTCAGGTGGTTAACCAATACGTTTTCATAGTGGTGTAATTTTGTCTAAAATACTGTAATTTATACCTTCATGTGGTGTATAGGAAATGACGTCATATTTCAATGCTTGTGACGTTGCAGTTGCCAGTTCAAACCGCAAAAATTTTCTACAGTTTTGTTGACGTGCGCTTGTGCCCCCCCACTTTGAAAAAGCTTCCGCCACCCATGCTTAGGTTCATAATGTTTTGCTATAATTATACAGTATTATTGCAAACATTAAAATGTTGGCGGACTGGCAGCCAGAGAAGAACATTCATTTGAATTTAAATCCTGCGGATTTTCAACTTTATGGTGGATTTGGATTTTGTAATCTTTTTTTGAACTAATTCGCAACCTTCAATTCTGTTTTGGAACTGAAGATTAATGAATTTAATTTGTTAGATTGCTTCAGTGGAGCTTGTCACATCCGATTAAACCGTCCAGTATGTTTGTAATTGGAGCATGGAAATAACCTAAATCCGTTCTTCTCTGCGGACTGGTGACTTCACGACACCGTGGCTAGAGATTGCACGGGCCGCTAATGGTCCGGATTTTGGGCGGGCCGCTGAGGTTGAACGAGCGGGCCGCTAACGATATTTTTAGCGGTTGGACTTCACCGAGCCGCGACGAGCCGCCCGCTGATGTTGAAAAAACCTTCAAAATTTTTTTGAGTTGAAAGAACCACTCGGTGGCAATAAAAGTGACTGAAACCACTTGGCATTGCTTTGCCGTTGCTGTATTTT
>JGI24159J19872_10011313_pt1 | contig 11692 bp, 8 predicted proteins | sample Ectturendosymbi4_FD_19872 | JGI IMG/M metagenome (IMG submission 19872) | reverse complement strand
ATAATTATTTTTATATTAGTGAGATACTTGCTCCAAAGTTAGGAGTTTGCCAGTTGAGCACCGGCTAAACTTACAAATTTGCGATTTGTTCTGGATAGTGCGAAATTCTCTATATTTGCACGAAAAAGCATATTTAACAATTAACTTACACCAATTCTCTGAAACTGACTTTTCCCTTTCGTTCATAATTGTTTAATTACTCCAATAAAATGTGGGCATGCATACAACTGTAGCGTGCAAATGTAATGGAATACATTTACTTTCTGAGAAACCGTTACACAAGCGCAAGCAGCGTAGAGTTGAGAAAGCTTTGAAAGCAGTTGCTTGTCATACAGGTTGGCGATTAGGGTCTGTTGCTAATGCTTGTTGGTGGTATTGTTGCCACAGTCTCTCGTGCTTTTGGGTATTGCTGGAAAGTCAGGAAGCGCACTGAAAGCTCTCCGTGAAATTGCTAAGACACAAGTGCATGTGCTTGTGGAAGATCACATCCACGAACCATGCAGCAAAGTCCCGCATTTCGCGCTTGGCAGAGTCCTGCCGTAGTTGGTTAGCACTAATAGTCGTAGACCAGGGGCCCCCAACCTTTCTCTGAACATCTGACCCTTCAGCATTTCCACAGATGAGCATGTACCTCTAAAATTTCTTTCCATGGCATGGTTCGACTTTTTCCCAAATATTTTATAATGATTAATTGTAGATAAATTTAGCAATAAGCATATGATGATTTTTTTAAAGAGCATACACTGATATATGTTTAAATATTTGGAAATAAGTAATGTATAAATATATTTTTCCCTTCTATTGCTAACCTTGAATGTTCGCCTTCAGATAGGCAAGTGTTCCCCTAGGGGGTACATGTACCCCCAGGTTGAAAACCCCTGCCCCAGAGCAAATTTTTAATGTAGCAATAACAAAAAAGTCATATTCATTATTACAATTGGAAGTTGCAGTCAGCATTGGAGCAAACAAATGAAACTTATTTATCGTCACGGCCTTAAACCACAGCGTGCTGTTAAAAACCACAGCGTACTGTTAAAGTGTCAACTTTGATAAGCATTTATTGTTTTTATGGTTATGCCGGGATAACGTGTGTTCCATGTTGTAGGAAGCGTCTTCTCTTCTTTTAAATGAAAAGAGTGGAGTGAAACCTTGGAACTATTCTGCATGATTTTTTTACGATTTGATCCATGCTATTTGGCACAGGCGGGGTTGTTCGTCGCAGGGGTGAAAATGATTAGGCGTACTCGCTTCTTCGCCAGTGGTACGCGCAGCCAAGCTGCGAATGAAAAAAAAACTGTCGCCGCGATTCTAAAACTAGAAAATTAGTCGGCAAGATTTTAACAAAAAAATACATTCGGTTTTCATTGCACTGATATCTCCTTGAGCAGTTTATGGAGACTGCTGCGAACACTTTCAAGTAAAAACAAGTGGAAATTAACTATGGATCGTTAGGGCTCTTCATATTCTTATAGAATATGCATCAATGGATCTCAGGCTCATCAATATTTCGGGAGTGATTTCATCGCTTTTTAGTGCAAATGTCTATTCAGCAATTCTTGTTTGTGATCAGTCTAACGTCGAAGCGGTTTTAAACCATGCTTTACTTGTTTCATGACTAAACGTTCGATTGAGATTTAGTTTGGGACAGTGTTTCTCAAACTTTTTTGTTCCATCGCCCCCTTTTCCTTCTCGACACATCGTTGTCGCCCCCAAGTCTCATACCGCAAACACAGGGGTAGTATTTTTAAAGAAAGTATTAATAGCTGAGCGCAGCTGTTAAATAGCGGAACCAAGCAATTGTATTACGCGCTAATAACACGATCAGAGTTCTTGTGAAAATAACGCACGCTGTAGCCGGGGACATAGGCGACCTAGAGTAAAAATTTAACGGAAAGTGCTTTAGCAACAACCGCCAACGATTACCATTGTAAATTAAAATTTGCAAGAAACTAGTAAATCATACTACAGGGCTATTGAAGTTAGCTCAATGATTGATTAATGCTAGTAGTTGAGCGTTTTTTCCTCCTTTTTGTTGCTTTGCCCCCTATCGCCCCCTTTGTTTTGTTTTCCCCTTGCCGCTCAAAACCAATTTCTCAAAGTGGGCGATTCCACCCACTTTGAGAACCACTGGTTTGGGATATATTTAACACGTTTCAGATTGCACTTGGCAAATTCTTGTCCTATTCCACAAAAAATGTAACTTCTGCGTGGAATTTTCTGGTTCTTTTCCTTACAGAAAGCACTGACGTTTTGAAAGTTGAAATGCAAACGTTTCCGTTGCAACAAATCTGATCTAAAGCTTTCGTCTCGAAGTAAGCTGGCTGGAAATGCTAACCCTGTTTGTATTTAAACGTTGTACAGCAAGGTGCCATGGCCGTATTGATAAGCGAATAACCGCATTCGATTTTTTTGTTTTTTTTCGGCAGAAAGGTGCGAATTGCAATAGAATATATTTTTGGTTGACCTGATGTTGTAGAGATGCGCTTGATCGCATCGGAATGGGAGTACCGAGCGGAAGGCAACAACAACATTGTGTTTGCCAACGCCAATTCCCCGTATCTGCTTCGGCTGCCCAAGGCTTGCAATAGCGGAAGTGAGATCCCTGTTACATCATGCAACGAGATGGAATTTTTGGAGAATGTGGTGTATGGAATTTTGGACAAATACTCGCTGCATTTCAGGGCTAGAAAAGTCAGGGTAACCCGACAGTTCCTGGAAGAGCTTTCTCTTCAGTTGCGGAGTGTGACTAGACCAAAGTCACACTGTGATCACAAGCTGGACGAAACAGCTTCTTATGGGATGGTAATGGCAAACTTTTGCAAAAGCGTGTTGCAAGTGCCTGATATAAACGCCAGTGAAGGCGCCTACAATCCTTGTGTCCCGCAGAGCTGCGCCCCCGTAATCAGCATTGAGCTCCGACCTAAATCATGTTACATTCCCTCCTTCCTTCAGCAACCTTGCTCGTTCGTTCAAGGCAAATGCTTTTTCTGCTTGACAAAGATCTACCAAAGACTCTACCAGCCTTCGAAACCGCACACCGAGTATTGCCCGTTTGACCTTTACTCCAGTGATAAGAAGCGAATGAAAAGAGCCCTGCTTGACTTTATCGCTGGACCGCAGCGATACTTCTCTGTTCGAATCAACGACGAAGTCGTGCAATTCACGCAGTTCCGAAACGAGAGTGCACGCTGTGGAAAACCAGTCGAAAATCTAGATATTTTATCTGCAGTTCTTAATCAAGCGTACGATAAAGGTAGTGCGTGCAGGCGCGAGCTCGAAAGTTTCCTGTCGGTTGTCTGCAATATTCTTCAAGCACCGATCGGGGCAAGGGTGTCTTCCTCGGCCTCGGCAATTTGCCAGCCTCACTGTCGCCGCGAGCCGCAAAGGGTATCGTTACCGGGTGAAACAGGACACACGTCGTCCTCAACGAATGTTCTCCAACTTTTGAGCGACATACAGAGCATGAGGGACGTCCCAATAAACGTCATAAAAGAAACTGACGAGAAACTGCAACAGCATCTAGTTGAACATCCAGAAGACTCAGCAATCGCCTCACTTGACGCACCCTACGACGCCGAACTCTGGAAGACATCTATGTGTCAAGCACGCCACAGTTCTTGCTGTAAAGCAGCGGCAGAAGACAAGTCCGTCTTCTTACGTGAACAGGCTCAAACAGAAACAGAAGTTTTTGAGCTAGCTTCCCGGCTTCGGCGGTTCATCGTTGCGCGCATTTTCAGCTGCTGCTCGTTGATTTTGTCTTTTCAAAGACTTCAACGCGAGCAAGCTGACAATTTTCAGCGCACGTCGCTCAGCAGGAGCTTGAAATCGTTCATTGTTTCCGATGAGTTCGACAACAAGTACATTGCAGCGATCGCGATACTCGACTTGTACAAAGATCCGCCTCATCAGATTTCCAAGTACTGCCAAAGAGATTTAAAGATATTGTCGAACCTGAACCGATGTTTTTAGCGGCTGAGCTTTGTTTTCGTACAGTTGTTTATTAAATTAAAATAGCTATGCGTTCCAGAGTTTTCGCAGAAAGGCCAGGGGTCGTGAGGAAGAAAATAAACAACACAACGTAGGATGCACTTGACTGTAGTTGGTTTACGAGATCAAAAGCAATATTGACTCTCCGCAAATCCAACGAAAAGACAAATATGCAATAAAACATCTATGCCGCTGCAGTGTAACACGTTGCTCATCCATCATTTGATACAAATTTACTGCAAACCTGAGTTGCATTTAAATGTCAAGCCCAGCTGGTGCAGAAATACTACAAGTACTCACAAATATTCTTTCCAAATTAGTCAACGCAAAAGCGAAATGGCTTCCATGCTATAGGTCTTGCTTTCATTATTTTCAGTGACTCCGGATCTTCCTGTTTTGCTAGCAGGCACGCATTGCGTTACGCCTGGCTTTGGTTGTCCGAGTAAAGAACAATGGATCTGTGCGTGAGCCACTTCTAAGCAGGTATCGAATTTTGTGAGTATGCTACAGTTCCTTGACTGTGAACGGTTTGGGTTTTTTGTCGAAGGCATTCCCCAACATTTTATGCGGAAAAGTAGTTCTTATGTGCTACTGCAATGCTGCTTACTTAATTTTCAGTGCAATTATGAATATTTCAATTTGCTTTTGGTTCTGAAACATCTGTTCCCTATTAGTTTTTTTGTAACTCTTTTTATGAACCTTTATAAGCCGCCGAAGCTGCCTCCCATTCCTTGTAAGATTTTGCTTCAGCAGCTCGTATTTCACCAGAAATGTTTTTCAAACTCATTTCGACATGTAATTGAGCTGTCAAACAACTTATTTCAAAGTCAGGCTATTGGTGTCCTTTTCATTCCTTCCAGACATAAACGTCCAGTTGACAAACGTGCTGTTCATATTTGTTTAAGGCACCTTTGTCTCCAGTCTTTGCTTTGATATTTGACTGATAGTAAACGTAACACAGCGCTTGCCCTCACTGTGTATAGTGTTGTGGACTTGTTTTGCAAATTGTTGCGAAAGGAGTACTGATGGTTAAGAGCTGTCACGAATTTTCCGAATCTAGTTGGTTAATCCCACGTGTAATTTCACACGATGGCTAATAACGGTTTGAAATCAATTTTCTTTTAGGTTTTCTGAAACAAAAATATGTAAACCTTTAGTCTGTTGAATCTCTTCAATAAAGGAAAGGGTTACTTACATAAAAGCATAGGCTTTGCTACAATGTACATTTGAAAGTAAATCAGTGTTTACATAAAATTAGTTTTTCTAGGAAAACTAACAACAAAATAATTGCCTAAATTTTCCATTGGTTGGAAATTGGTCTCAATGTGTTTTTATTTTGGGGGAAAACTACTTGTAGGCGGTAACGCTGCCCTAACGTAAAGTTCCTACACTATCTACTGGTCAGTTTGTCACCGTGTTCTTAGCAACCGTGTTTAACTTTAAGCATTTACAAATGAAGCATTGCGTTGATTAAAAAACCCTTTGCTTTCACCCACCAGCTGTGGAGCCAGCGAAAGAGCCTGCGTGGTGTTGTTTCTCGGCGCTTGATTCGGATGAAATAACTACGTAAAAAATAATTCATCCACCGATTTCAGCTACGTTTTCATTAGCTCTACAAAGTCACAGAAGTAGTGACGAAGCAGCAGTGAAAAAACGTTGCATGCGTCAACAATTGTTGGCACGTTGCGATAATAACAGCAACACGTGTTCTGATGCGACCAGGTCGAAAAGTCGAAATTGATAGTTGGAAGCTTGTCGAACCTTTCCATCGTTTGATTTTCATACCAAGTAAAAAGTTGTTTGGAAAACTATGCAGACTTTTGTCAAATGCATTAAATCTTTTCGATACTTTATGAATGGCAAGAATCTCTTGACTTCACAGACCAACTGAGTGCAGAGCTTGTTTTGCGTCTTTTCAAATTCATCAGCTGAACCATTAACGTTACTGTCAACGTGCTTGTTCAGCGGTGTTACATTAATTTGAGATCGTCCTTACTTGCTTTGAGTAAAATCATAGAGACGTTCCTTATGGTGTGAGGTGCTCTTACCGAGACGCAGCTTGTGCATGCTGCCACTTTTTTTTTGAAATAATCACATACCACCTGGTTTAGCTAATCGCTGCCACGCTCTTCTGCAGGCGCTAGCGAAGATTTTGCTATGGCACTTAAAGATGTTTAGTGTTATGCCTTAAGTGTTTGTGGTTCGAATAAGCATCACTTATACTCAGTCCCGTCGCCACGGAGGGCTTTGGTGGGCTTAGCCCCTCCAAACAACGCTCCAAGCCCCCCCAAATTGAAATATGGAATACTATACACAAATGGAGTTTTTGCGTTCAAGCCCCCCTGCACAAACGTTCAAGCCCCCCTGCAAAAACGTAAAGCCCCTATTGAAGACTTTCTGGCGACGGTTCTGCTTATACTTCTGCTGCTTTCAAGTTTTAACGGAATTGCTGTGTTAATTACGTTTCAAACTGACTACTCTCATTTAAATTCGAAACGCCTTTTCAAAAATTTTAGCGATCCTTAATATTTTCTCAAACCAAGAAGGCGAGCAACCAGGGCTGCACCAGACACCCTCATCCCCCAAATTTTTGAAAGCATGAGCAAGCGAGAGGGGCTCCCGTAAACCATTCTAGACACTCCAAAGAGAGTACGAAACAAGTATAATGAAATTGTCTTTGAAAATTTTAAAAAAGGTCGTGCAAATGTGCATAACCATCCGTTGTATGCCTGAAAATTTTGTAGAGGTAGTAATTTTATGGTTTACCACCTGTTTTCTGAAAACTAGCAATTGTAGAGGTGTCATTACGCAATGTCATCAGTGACATAAAGAGTATTCTCAAACATTTAGATAAGTCCCTGAATATCAATAATTTTTGTTAAGAGCATATTGGTTTGCGTACAAAAAAAAAACAATCCAATGCTTGTATGAGCGTGGGATCGGTGCTTTTCAAAGAGCTGCTCTGTAAAAGTGCTTTATATGGGCATTGACGTGTTCTGCGAACATTTTTATGGAATCACGCATGCGTAAAAACACCTGGTCGTAGTCATTACCGCAGTGTTTGCTTTTCTACTGCGATTCTTTGAAGTACGAAATGTCTTTGGTTTACAAGCTGTTCCTGATTTATTAGCGCATGTGTTTTTCAATCACATTTGTTTCGCGTTTCACTTTCGTGTTGTGCAAGCGCCCATTCGTCCCTTGCTGTTTGCGATTGGTTTGATTCACGTCCGGCTGGTCAGGGTGCGCTGCAATGTGAGTAAAAATGAAATGAATCAATCGGCGAGGACGTCATGCGACAAGCCAAATGAAATTTGGTCACAACATTGCGCAAACCAATTATTTGAAAATGACNTGGTCAATTTCCAGACGGCACCGTTTTTTAATTATTATTATTTTGTTTGAAAAACAATGAACAACATTTGCAGAGGCTGGTGCATGTNTTGCCGAGATTGTGCAAAAGTTTAGTTTGATATATCTTACTACTTTCCATGCGTGTGTAATTATAGTTTTCTATTTTAAATCGAGTTTTTCCGGATTTTTTTTACTGTTGTATGTCAGTCAAGCTAGAATTCCTCTTCAGTTCACTATGGAAAAGACGACAGTTTTCTGCCTTAGCGGGCTGATCATTGAAGCATAGAACAGTACTACTTGGTAACACCAAGCTTTTTTTACGGTTGAGCGATCTTCCATTTATGACGAGCATACAAGACCATTTGTATTCATTTGAATTATTGCTTTTGCTCGGTTTTTACTACGGATTTGCAAGTCTTGGAAGTTATACTTGTTTTGAAACAACAATATTTTTTCGAAAGAAGCTGAACGAACTTTGTTGCACTAAAAGAAATAAACAGGTCTCGATATTTGAGGAAGAAAGTACACAGCATTCTTTGTAACGTCTACTCTTGTGCAATTTTGTTTTTCGTTCCTTCTTCCAATCAGCAACTGTGTTTGATGCCTCTCTTACTTGCTCCACTTGCATGATTACCAATACGAACTGCGCCACTGTGCTTATCAAGAAGTGTTTTACTGTCTTATAGTAATTCTTGCAAGCGGATTTCATTCACATGAAATACAAGAAATCTCAGAATGCGCCTCCTACTCACAAAATCCACAGATAGCTATTCGCATCTGGGAAGTTTTAGAATTAACCAGCCATGACTGAGTCACATCTGTTGCCTGCAGAAATGTGCTCGATATCGATAAATGTGAATGGAACGACGGCAAAGTCGGACAAGCGAACGCAATAAATGCCACACCTTTTGTTGAAGACAGATCGTGTTAGCTTGTGCAGTTACTATGTGAACATGTGCATTAAGCCTCTCGAACAAAAACAGGAGGTTGTTTCGGAATGTGTTTCACCAGTTTATATATACCTACATATCAACGAAACTATTGCTACGGGTATTGCGCATGTTCACGGAAAAAGCTATAATATCCGAGCTGAAAATCGCAATACAATGTCGATCGTTAGTCTCAGCCTTGCAAATGAAGCTCATGCAGTGGCGTTGGTAAATAGAAGTTAACTTCAATACACAGGTTGAGCTTGATGAAAACGTTCAATGATGAATGCTCAGCACTCGGTGTTTCCGGTTGCATCATCAGTCTTACTACACACGTGTTGCTTGCTTGTTGACTTCCGCCTTAATGAAATTCCTAGCATTCTTTCTCTTTGTCCTTTGTATGCGCCAGATGGCAATACATTTTGAAAAGAAGAAGAAAATAAACTGTTTTTCATGAGCAGGTTGTTTGCTGAAGGAACACTGTGCCTCAAAATCGCATGAAAGGCTGAATCAAACAATACACTACCAGGTGCCAGCAACCACCGGGTCGTACAGAACCAAGGTCTAATTTTGCAAAAATTGCAAATTTTTTTATAAATTCGCCATGTTTGCGTCTCTGTGGAAAATCCCACAGTTAGCGTAAGGTTTCATGATTCCCAGACTGTTTGCACCATGCTAGGTCAAAAATGTCAATTTCTTTTTCAATAATTGGCAAAAGTTTGCGGCCAAAAGCACCCAAAAAAACAAGAAGTTCACCAAGTTTCTTCAAAACCACATATGTCATTGACTGTCATAATCACTAGGTCGGAGCATCTTACTGCGGCTAAACAAGCCCAGATATATTGCTGAATCAATGCCATGGTGACTTACGAGTTGTGATAAATTTGCATGCACCAAACATTCGTTATTCTGTTGACGGCCAGTCCGCAAAATAATGCCAGGTTTAAACCGGTCCGAAGAGCGAAAAACCTTCCGTTTCCAGAACAGTGATAATAAAACATTAAAGTAATCCCCAAAGTTAATTTGGTTCTTCCGTAACTTTCACAAAAAGCCGTGTTACGTGCATACGCGCGCTTCGCGAATGCATTTTCCTTCTTTGAATCAATGGCACTGCCTTTACAGAAAAACGCAATTTGCGCGCGGAACTGAGGAAAGTTTTCAGGAACTTTTCTTTGAAAGCGGATAAACAAGTAAATGTGATCAAGAAGCGCGTGCATAGGTCAAAACCGTAACAGCCGCAAGAAACGTTTTCATGTGCAAAAACGGCTGTATCTTCTTTATGTCAGCGACACAAGTCCTAAAATTAAAAACAATATATTAAAAACAAAAAAGTACTCTTCGAGACATTTTTTATTCAATTTTTCGAAACTAGTTTTTCGTAAACACTAGTTTTTGTGCAGTTCAAATGACTGTATTTATTAAATTTCTCAATACTAGACCAGACTTGGGATGGGGACATACAATGAAGCAGNTGTCTTGCGTATCAACAGCACCCTGCCCGCCCTTGCCATTAGGCATTAAAGAAATAAACTTGNAACGAAAACGAAGCACTTTTGCACAACCCAGCGACAAGTCGAAAACTGTGTTAGCGAAAGCGACTGCGTTTGTTTTTACCTGAGTAAAGCGGGGCAGCTTTCATGCGAGAATGAACTAATAGAACACTAGTATTATTACGAAACAATAGAATCATTGCAACTATTCCATACTACAGGCTGCAGTGGGTAAAATTTGGCAAGTAAATCCTGCAGTTCAACCAAGAGTAAAGCATTGTTTTCAGTGGCGTAGCCAGCCCAGAATTTTGGGAGGTGCCAAATATTTTGACTTTAAACAAGCAACAGTAGTTGGTTTGTGACATCGCCTCTCGAAGCACAAAATGACAAGATATGCTAAAAATTTGGGGGTGAATGGCCCCTTTGGCGCACCTGGTTACGCCTATGATTGTTTTCTTTAAAATATTTTTAATTTCAGTTTCTACTTCAATAAGCACCAAAAGGGGGCACATTTATATCAAAGGGGCGCCATTCAACGGGGCGCCACAGATGCTTGAGGGGGAAGTTACAGTCATCATAGATGTTTGAGGGGGAAGTTGCAATATACAGCTACTACCAAAACGTTTCAAGGCTGTAGTTTACATTGCGAAAGTTTCAGCAAACCAAGCGACAGTTATCTACTGCCAGTGGTGCTGCTATCTTGTTAAACATGTTTTATGTTGTCTGAAATGAGAGACAAGATCCACTGGACAGGAAGGCCATTGCTTGTTGTGTCATTACTAGTCAAAATTCAGGGTATCAGACTTCAAAATAGTATTTATGCATAAAACTATAAAGTGATAACAAAACACAAAAACGTGAAGGTATAAATTGTTGGTGATGTATTGTTCAACATCCAACAACATACGTTCTTTCACGGGATCCCGATTCCCACCCGTAATTAGTAGGAGCCATGTGGTCTTGACTTTGCTTGTACGCTTGAGCTAACAGTTCTTATTTCTCATGACGTTTGTGCGTATCAAACTTCCGTATTTTTTCTTTTTGAATATTGAAGGAGCAGTTAAAGCAAAAACTAGTCGTCAGCTCTGAGCATCATTTCCACCATAGGGCCATAGACTTAATGGGTTATATGGATTGAGTAGCGATGGAAACCTCCAATTTTGTTTCCATTCACACATTGTTGACAGTGCCGGTTCTAAATCATCACGACGAGTAAAGGAGTCAGTTACCATTTTCTATTAAAATTACACTTGCTTCGCAAAAAGTTCAAGTAAACTATAATTAACAAACTTTAATCAGGTTCTGCCGGCGGTAAAACATAAAAACACGTTAAAAACTTGCCAACGCTTCCACAATTGATGCAGCTATCTTCATCAGGGCTAGAAACGAAAAATAAAACATTATTATGAGGGGGGGATGAATGGCACTATTTGACTGCGAGGTTTTGTAGTGCCAGGGCAGGAGTAAAGAGAATCTATATGCGTATGCCTGACTCTCGCACAAAAGCTTCCACACGCTTCGCAGCGGCTGTGCTACGTAGGAGTTCTGGGGTGAAAAAATGTATACCAAGATCTTCGGCTGCGTGTTTCAGACGTCGTCGCGCCTCTGAGAATTTGGGACAAACTTCAATAAAGTGTTCTACAGTTTCTGGTATTTCACACTGGTCGCAGAGCCCGTCAGGATGAAGACCAATACGTGACATATGATGATTTAGGTGGCAGTGCCCTGTGCACAAACGAAAGATTATAGCAGAGAGGGAGTGGGTCGACAGAGAGGACCGCAGCAGGGCAGGAAAGATAACTTTGCATGCACTTCTTCTTGTGTCGGTCCGGTATTGAATTTTCCACGCGTGGAAAGAGTGCTGGTACAGATATGGCAGCATATCAGTAAAATTCAATCGGGTATTTACCCGTTTGTAGTGAACACATTTGGGTG
>JGI24159J19872_10011312_pt1 | contig 11693 bp, 8 predicted proteins | sample Ectturendosymbi4_FD_19872 | JGI IMG/M metagenome (IMG submission 19872) | reverse complement strand
TTTCTTTACGTGCCTTAACCTATGCTACTAGTATAAACCCCTACTGTTTTCGATTACCTTTCTGATGCATTTTAGATTAATGGCGCAGTGCTTAAAGTTATATTAATAAAACCATGAGTGAATGCAAATTCGTTTGATGTTAAACTGAGCGCGAAGTCGAACGATAAAGGGTGAGTCTAAGTTTCTTCAGTGTAAACTTGGGCGTGCCTAGGACACATCCCTATTAAATTAACCAGTGCTCTTGCGGAATTGTCCTAAATAACGAAATTCTGCGTTACACCCCCCACCACATATTACAACAAAACTGCGCCCATGTGAAAACTCGCCACAGCCAATACTGCTTTGCAGTGAGTAGGCCTACTAGCCCAGACGTCAGAACTAAGCCTTAACGATTAAGACTTATTCCAACAAGCCTTTCATAGAGGTGTATCTAACAAGCCACAGAGTTTTATGCTGTGTGAACAGAAGCCTGTTTGATCAAGCTATGCACTCAGGGACATTGGTCGCACTCACAATCTCACACTATAATGGATTTTTCAAACGTATGGAAGCACTGCTACCGATTCACTCATGCTTCTTTTCACAAAGTATGAAACAACGTCTCTTAGAGGCAGTTATGCAGTCGAGACTGTAATCTTCGAGACCGAGACTTGGTTAAAATTTCCAGACGAGCCGAGACCGAGACTTCATCGAAAACTCCAAGACCGAGACTCGAGACTTGAAGTTCGAGACAGAGACTCGAGACTTCAGAATTTGTGGATTTTGCCGAAATTTATCTTAAAAACGTCGTTATTATTTCTGAATCGAATTTTTTTCAAATTTCTGTAATTTTTCCGACATGTTTTGGTTGCTTCTCACCTGAAAATACAACAAACCAAAAATGGTTCAGTTATAGAAATTTTATTAAACCAATTTTTTGCAATATTCAAAGTCTCGAAACCTGAAACCTTCGAGACCGAGACGAGACCTGAAGCCTTCGAGACCGATCCGAGACGCGCAAAATGGGTCTCGAGACGAGTCTCGAGACTCCATCACTCCTTAGGGGGCCATGCCCCCCAAATTTTTAGAAAAAGTAGTCATTTTTCGCTTTGAGAGGCGGTATCCCCAATAATATACTGTTGCTCGCCTAATATCAAACATTTTGACCCCTCTAAATTTTCTGAACCCCCAAACATTTGGGGGAGGGCAAAAATTTTGGGGGGCCAAAATGTTTGATTTTAGGCGAATAATACTATTTTGTTTGGAAAAACGCTTCTCAAAACACAAATGAATTACTATATTTTCCAAAAATTTGGGGGTCTATGGCCCCTTTGGCTCCCCTGGCTACGGCTATGCGCCACTGAGTCACTGCATCGCTGCATTACCTGTCACAGTTGCCTGAGGTCAACAGTCACATGTGGGAAAGTGCATTAACTATCGTTAACCTTTACTTGAAGTGAACCTTTGAAGATTCGTTGCCATGTTATTGTTACGCAACAAAGAGCAATAGCAGAACAATTCTCTCGCATGTTTCGTAACGTTTTGAGTCTGCAGACGGAGTGGACATGAGTGATCTATAGCTCATTACTGCATCACACTTGAACAGTGAAGCTGGGGAGCATTGGCTTTGTAGCAAGGTTTTTGAGGAAATCTCCTGTTTGTAATTGCTTTTATCTTTTTGCGACAATTCGATCTTGACTTGTCATTCAGTAGCAATGGCCACAACAGTGACGCACACAAGCGAATCATGTCACAATATATTTGCACAAGAAAACTAGTTTCGTGTATTAACACATCTTCAGTTCCGGCTCTTGTGCAACGTGAGTGCCATGCTGGTAAACAAAATGTTATTGCAAGTATTGAATCAATTTAATCGGAATCGAGATGCTGACGTTAGATTTTCTGTAAATTTTGGGTTCTCTGTCCCATTGCCGGGGGAAAATGCCCGATTCACCCCTTCTGCGGACGCCCATGAATGTAGCCCACCGTACCTCTTTGAAAAACAAAATGTCCTTGAAAATATTTCAAGTTATCTGGCAACCCTAATGCGCATATGGCGTGAAGTCAGAAAATTTCGCAAATGAAAAATTTCGCCTGACACCGGATAGTAATCATCTCTATCGCTCATCTCTGTTGGACTTTCGCATGAGTTACTCTGCAGCGACACCCCGCGAAGGCGGAAATTTCGAAATCGATGACTACCTGTATCGCTGTATCAACACTCAACAGGGGTACTGGCCCGGAGGCCCCGGAGCAGTGTTGCCAACTGGTGTATATACATACCAAATTTGAAAAATTTGGTATATTTTCAAAGTGCTTGGTATATAAATTGTTGATTTGGTACATTTGACAAATTTGGTATATTTTTGTCGGAGGATTTAGGTCTATTTGAGTTTTTTAACTAAGAAGTTATTTCTCATGTCATATTACAAAACGTAAACAGAGAAAACATAGTGGTGTTGAAGGTACATAACATATGTGAAAATTCAGTGATGTTCTTTAACATGGGAATAAGCCTGCACTTTTGGCAAACGGAGAATGAGACTGGAAAAGAGCTGAGAAGTTCTGAAAAACACAACCTGTGTATGCGCTTTTTGGTCAGCCAGTGGTATCCAATGTTTGGTAATCTGCGTATGAGAGTGCCAAAAGGTTTAGAGAAAAGTGGTTGATAGGGTTTTACATGGCTTGCAAAGCAGGATTCTTCTGGTGCTTTGTATCCTTCCTGCAAACTCAGAGTTTGCAGTTTGAAACTGTGCAATACGAAAATTTCAAACCGCAAAGCAGCTAATATACAGTACTAATTATACAATATAGTAATACGGTAGACCACCAAATAAATGAAAATGCGGTTGCAGGTGGTGGAGGTTGAATTTTCCAGAAGTTAATATATCTGCCACTGCTGAAGTTAAAAGAGTAGAAATTGATCTTGTAGCTTTAACTTCATGATCATCATGATGACTGGCCTGCTACCATCCACTGGCACCATTCTAAACAACAGGTTTACCATAATCTACTAGCTACGGACCTACCACGCCACAGAAGACCAGTAGTTCAGTATGCCGCAAAAACCCAGCCAGGCCGCGGTCTCTTGCAAGGTGCAGTAGACACCTGTACTACAGGTGTAGTGTTTAGGCCGGTGGTTTAGAAGCTCCCGGGAGGCCCTATACCGTATACCACAGGCCATTCTAAGACTACAGTTTTCAGACAGACTCGTGGATTTTCGGCATTAATTCTAATGCGGTTAGCTTTAACGAATCTTACCTGGAACAAAATTTGACATTTTTTTAAAATAAAAAAAAAATTTTAAAAAATTTCTCTTTCAGATTTTGCAGTGTAGAAGAAAGGTTGTGATTTCAGATCACGCGTACCCATGATATAGTTAGTGTGAGGATTGTTTCTTTGCCATAATTACACCTAGTCATTAGTTCTGAAACAAGTTTTTCGTGAAGTGGGCCCAAAATCAAAGTCTTGGCGAAAAGTGGGCCGCGACATCAAAAAGGTTGAGAAGCACTGCTTTAGCACTTATTAGGATGGTAAATTCATCTCAGTTTATGGCTACACATTGATTGACATGTAAATTAAGTTGTTCAGATGTGTTAAGAAAGATCTATCATCGTGTACTTGTTTTGCTGTTAAGCTACAATCGTGATTGAGGAACATTGCCATTTAATAAATTGCTGATAAATTTGGAAAAAATGATTGGCTTTTTTGGCCCCTTGCCTTGGAATTTGCCTCTTTTCTGAACTAGATTTGGCCCTTTGGCCAAAAGTAGATCTGGTAACCTTGGTTATGCCTACAGTGTCACCAATAGTATTACTGCTTCTGATGATTTGAAAGAAATTTCTATTGTCTTATGTTTTGGCGACAAATCTGACATTAATTTGGCTGTTGCTTTTATTTTCTGCATTTCTTTTCCTTTTAGGATGCAAAAAGCCAGTCATAATTTTTAAGTTTTTTTTTCATCAATCTCTCGAACCCGTATTGTTCTCTGCCTTTTATATATTCAATTGTTTCTGTAAATACTTTCATCACCATGTTTCTACTGCATACTACTCTGTTTTTGTGTGAACTTTGTGTCTGGTTCTCATTATTTGCTTCAATGGTTTGTTTTTGTGTCATTTTCTTTTTGCTCTCTTATTTTCTACGTACCTGGTAATAATACCTTAAAAAAATATCTCTTGGCCTCTTGTTTTTGCATTTCAACGTTTCACCTGTTAGCATTGCTTGCAAATTTCATGACCGACTTTGCATAGTGCTACATCAAATCGATTTCCTATTAATAATTTGCCGATAGCCTACAGTAGATTCCTTGCTTATCTAAGATGTGGGGAGTAGGCTAGTTACTTTAACCCCCATGTGTCTGATTATCGTTAGAAACTGAAGAAGCTCTCTTCGCTACGTTGGGATTAACATTTTATGTTAGCAAAAGAAGCATTTAGCTCAGTGTTTCTCAACCTTTTTAAGACACAGACTATTTTCAGACCAGTATAAACCTTGGCGGACTCAAGATAGACTAAGACTATGAGAATGATACAAACACTAGTTTTAGCAAATTCAGTTCATCGCCCACATTCACAAATTTCAATGAGAGTCTTGTCGCTGAGTTTGTTTCACAAGTTTGTCGAAATGAGGCCCTGTGCTCTTCAAAGCACACCTCATGTCGTCTTCTGGTTGAAGTTGGTATCGGTGCCTGGTTTCAAAAGAGTTATATCGTTGAAAAACAGCTTAACAACGGTATGTAGTTGGAAAAAACGATTTTGTTGCCTGCCGACACAGATCAGAGAGATTTGGTTCCATTGTCTGGACATTCACTCAAAGTTGACTCAGACTCTGCAGTTGTTGACTTTGCAGCTCAAGCTGTTGCTTAGCAGTGCAATACAGTTCATAATGAACCTGCAGCTCTGGTACATCAAAAGGGACTTCGCACCCAGGTAAACGTTTTGATGTAATTGTGAGAAGGGATATATTTATCCATCTCAGAGAGATGTAGTAAGGCGCTCAAGAAAATTTAACAAATGCAGAGCAAATCAATTTCTACCTCTTATGCAACTGCGTTTAATGCTAAAAACGCATATATTATTTTTTCATTTTCAATTCGATGGATACCACAACCGTATTTTACTTTAAAATGCGATGGTCTTGGACACATCAAAAAGTATTTTACCTTTTCCGTGCATGGAGCTGTTTATCTGATCCAAACGTACAAAAAATGAGTTAAGAATATTTGGCAATCAACTTGTCGATAAATCGTTCAGCAAAGTTGCACCGGTGCATTGCGCGGGCCACTCTCTCCAGCCAGGATCTTTCCTCNTCAGCCAACGGATGTTTAAATGAAACAAACGTCCACAGTGTTCTGCCCTCATCTCGCCACACATAACGAATGCGTAAGNGGCGGCTTTTGATGTGATTAACAGCAGATGAAATCTATTCAAAAACTATCAGATCTTCTTAAATTTCTTCTGTCTGATTTTTTTCTCAGCGAAGAAGACAATAACTACCTAAAGATTTTTGTTTTCATTTTTCATAAATTCATACAGTCTTTTTGATTCTTATCGTGATCGAGTAAGCACCATCGGCACCAACAGACATGCTGTGAGTTCACGAAAGCTGATGTTCCGTAGTGAAGGAGTCTACTTTCTTGAACATTTATTTTCTTGCAGTATGTTTGGCAAGTGGACAGCCAAAGAGAAATTGTTCCATGTAGTCCCCAGTCGCACGGTATTGCACAAACACCATGAACTGTGCATCGTTTCCTAAATCTGTAGTCTCGCCCAACTTTGAAATAAGATTTCCACTTTGCTTCGCAGCAGCAATAATTTGTTTCAGAATATTGACTGAAAGTTTCTGGATGGGCCAATTGATGGGGTTGTTTAAAGAAAAATCATAGCTAACTTATAGTTAGGCAGGTGTGTGCAACCTGTAGCCCATGGGCCAAAAGTGGATCGGGAACTTAGGTTTTGCTAACTTCTATGAGAAATATAGTCTACTGTTTACTTACCCTATGACCACATCAGTTCACCTGCACTTGGTATTTTATCCAGACCCCATTGCTCCATAACCAGGCATTGCGGTTGCAAATCTTAATGTCAGCCCACTGACATGAAGGAAGTATTGGATGTGTTATCGGGTTTGCAGATCATGGCCCTGCGCGAGGCTTCACTGGTGCCTAGTTACGTTGGGAAAACCCAACTAGTCTTAACTAACGAAATAGTGACAGAACTCTTCAACCTCAGTACCCAACTGCAATTCTGCCTAAACCTGAACCGCTGTGCTATCCACACCTTATGGAACAATGGCGATTTAATCAAACAAACACACAGAGAATGCAGGTTAAGGGTATTGCCAATCTTCAGTGGGCAGCCAGCGATTTGTCTAATCCGCAGAGCTTGACACATGCAGCTGCGGCCCATGGACCAATCAAGTTATGTGGATTTGGCCCGGCAGTGCTGCTTGGTTGCACACCCCTGAGCTGCGGCATCACTGCACACTATCCTGGTTATTTTCACAGCTGCTGGTTTGACCAAGTTCTTTCCTGGTGTATAATGCGCTTTTGCTCTCGCATTTTTTCAAACAACAGAAAAAGAAGCATGCACTGATTTACTATGGGAGTAAGTTTTTACTCCTGAAGTAGATGGATGATAAGCACAACTTTGTGTTACCTGGAGTTTTTCTCTTTGAAAAGCTCAACGATTTCGTCAATGTTTTTTACATATTTTTACTTGAGATGCCGACATAGCTTCTTTGAGAGATCCGTGAGCAAGGACTTCTAAGCATAACACAAACTGTGGCTGGATTTCACCGTTTGTCATGACTGAAGTAAACCCAAGTTTCAAGTAGTTGTCGTTGTACATCCACAAATGCCTGCTTTCGTTTAGCAATTATAAACTAAAACAAACTGCAGTTTAAGTAACAACTTCAAAGCTTGAGCTGCTGACCACGCTACCTCAAAAGTATAAATGCCTTGTGGAACAGCAAATTTGACTTATTCATGCTGGTTAGGTGCATATTAATCGCTGTACGAACAAAAATGTTGATGGTATGAAGTTGATACAATTATTGTTGTGTGGGGGTATTACAGCAAACTTGTTTACCCCTAGTGCTTGCGGACTCATCCAAAGCCTTCTGCGGACTCATTTGAGTCCACGAACTCGGGATTGAGAAACACTGGTTTAGCTGATAAGAAACTGTAATAGAAGCATTTAGTGTAGGCTATATAAAACTGTAATGTAAAAATCTGATATTAAAGAAGGCAACAATCTGATATTAAGGAGACTGACCCCAGTGGTGACACTGGTCACCATTAGTTAGGTAATGGTTGTGTTTTTTTCATGCATTTTTGTGATTCAAATAACAAAGTAACACGAATGCAGCAAAGAAACAACAACATAACATCATACAGCAGAAATTTATTTTATGTCGATGAAAATAGAATACATGAGAAGCTTACGGTTTAGCAAGTTGATGTTGTATATTGTTCTAACATGTTTGAATTTGAATCACAAGCAAAGGGTTGGCGAGAGACCATGGGTCAACTGCGCAGCCAGTCTTGTTGCTAGCACAAATCAATGTTTAATGAAAAGCGTTTCAGATGTTGTAAAAAAAGTAACAATCGAAAATGCATGGAATCAACGTCAAATAAAATAAGGGTCAATTCGTAGCTAAATACCAAATGAGAAAATGGCATTAAAAACATCTAGGCTACTTGTTACCATGCATTGAAAAGGAATGTGTGGTACGCATTAAAGCTGTCTGTGGCAACAATTTGCAAAGATATGCACAATCACAAACACACCTTGTATAAGGTACTTTTACCTACCATGCGCAGCTACAACATGCCGCTTGTAACGCTCTCTTAGTATGATAAAAAAGAGACAGCACGAACGAGAGGACTTGACAACTGCTGAGCCATTGCAAGGTTGGCCTACTTGCACCAACCTTGCATAGCCACAACATGGCAGTTGCAACCCTCGTGAGAATTGCTAAGTCATTGCATTGCTCAGGTTAAATCCCAAACTGTACCTCAAGTACAAATCGTAACCTAATCCTAAAAAACCTAACCCTATCCTAAACCTAACTTAACCCTAAACCACAACATAACCTTTATCCTAAAACCCTAATCCTAAAATCCTACACTGAAAACCATGCATCCGCAGCAGCAATGACTCAGCAGTTCTCATGCAAGGTTGCTGCCATCATGTCACTGCCATGGCATCTTAAGTGCCAATGGTGAAGTTAAGCTACCTTATGCAAGGTGAAATTGTGATTGCGCATAACTTCATAAATACTCACCTCCAACATCAAATATTTTAATGGAATGGGTGCAATAATCTAATGTTGATGAACAATGGCTTGTTTAAGTATGTATTACAAAATTTAACAATAATGCAAGGTATCCATAAACATTTAGTACAAGGAGTATACTGCTTAAACAGTTGCTTGCAATCAGGGTTGTGGAGCCGGTACGCAAATTTCAGGCTCCAGTTCCAGGCATCTAATTTTTTGGCTCCGGCTCCAATATCTTGAGGTTTTTGGCTCAGCTCCAGAAGAACTTGGTCCAAAAAACAGAAAACAATGTATTATATGTATAACTCTCTTGAACCGGAACCCAAATTTCAAGCTCCAGCTCCACCATCTGAAAAATTTTTGGCTCTGGCTCAAGCCATCCAAAATTGCTTGGGCTCTGGCTCCACAGCCTGCTTACAATCAAGGGCGGCTTACATTTTTTCCTTACTTTATTATTGAAAAGTCTAGATGACGTTCAGTCTTTCCTTGTTCCACATGTGAAGTAATTGTCATTGATGTTCAACAATGATTTTCCAGGTTTTTTTGGCCAGGTCTGTTGTTTTGTGGATATTCAAAACATGATGTAGGTGGTATGGTAAAGGCCACTGCTGTCTCCTTATTTGTCTTATATGAACTTTTAGTAAGTTTGCTGCCACTATAATAGGTCTCAAGGATGCATGGTATTCAAAATTCTATATTTTGTGTGAGTTGTTGACAAAGTTCTTTTGTAAACTGTCATTGTTGAAAAATGCTTTATTGCAAGCAAAAGCCTTCACTGATAATGAAAAGGAAGAGGTGATACTGAAATTCCTGAACAGTTTCAATTAAATATATATTTTTCTGTGCAAGCATTGCATTGGCACTTTGGGGAAGGGTGAGTATGTTTTAATTTCATCTGTTTTTTCAGGTGAGCACATAAACAAAATTGGTACTAAAATTAGTGACAATTCTTAATTTTGACATTCACCAGTATGATGACATCTGTTAAAATTGGTAATGGACCCTATCGAGCCACGAAGTTGGTGAGTTTACATTTTTTATATATTTGCTTCCAGAAAACTGCTGTGTTAATAAGGATAGGAAATAAAACAATGCCACTATTGTGAAAAGATTATAAGAATTATGTAGTGTTGCGATTGGAAATCCGGAGTGGCATATGCCCAAAGCTTCGCACTGTGACAGCAAGCAACAATAGAGATCACCTGATGAGATCACTCTATTATTGCTTGTTCGCGCCACATACATATATTTTTGTTCTTCGCGCACATCCCGTTCATGGTGAATCACGCAATCAACGCAACACCACCGGAGAGGTTGCAACAACATCCCCTCCTTTTTACAACGAATCACACCGATCGCATGTTCTTTGTGTAAAGGCTGAACTCCGCATGACCTTCACATCCTGGTCACAGCACCATTTTGTTGCGATCAGAAATCCGGAGCGGCATGTGCGCAAAGCTTCGCACTGTGACAGCAAGCAGCAATAGAGATCACCTGACGAGATCACTCTATTATTGCTTGTTCGCGCCACATAGATATATTTTTGTTCTTCGCGCACATCCCGTTCGTGGTGAATCACACAATCAACGCAACACCACCGGAGAGGTTGCAACAGTAGTTATAAAGGACAACTTTAGTACATTATTTTTAACAAGTATATGTCATATAACTTGTTCATATTGGAGCTTAGAAAAAGTTACGGTTTTATTTTTCAGTATGTGAAAAAAATATGTTAAGTCAGGTGCAGTTTTTTTCAAACAGTTTTTATTAATCCATGGTTAAAAATGTTTTGCTGATTCATGACTTATTAGTTCGGAATCCTTATCAGCTGGATCACTACTCCAGGTTAACAGTTTTGTTACGAGGATATGATTTATTGTTGCTTAGTTGGCCAGTTGGAAAGAATGCAGTGGTACGAACACAACAGTTTTGCTCACTGGTTATGTTGCATTGTAATTATAGTTGCTAGTCTTAGCATGAGCTTAGTTTAGATCAGTGGTTCTTAATCTGGGGTAAATTTACTGAATCATAAATTGCAGCAATGCAAATTTTTATAAATCCTTCTAAACTGTAAGAGTATGTTAATTTCGTATTTTTAATAAATGACTGACAATGAGTGTATTGAGGTTAATCTGGTACTCAATAAATCTGGTAATCTTGTTTGCTAAAAGGGTGAGATATGTAAAAAAGGTTAAGAACCACTGGTTTAGATTGATTTACCAAGTATGAGTTTGGCATGGTCATGTGAAACGCTTCTGTGATGCAGAAGACACCTGTTTTTCTGAAACTACAACATGATGCAATTTAATGGTCTCAAACAACACAGGGTTTTAACATGCTTTTGATTTTAATAATTTGAGTGTAACTATTGCATTCATAAACTACTTCCGTTGCAGCATTTTCAGTCTTGTTACTTGAGAACGACCCTTCATCAAAGCAAATATTACTGAAAATAGTCCCAGACATAGGCAGCAAGGGTCTTAAAGATGAATCCACCTGGCACCAAAGGTGTTAAATCTCACATGAGACACTTTCCTTGCGTCTCATTGCACTACCATAACTTGCCAGCCGATTGAGCTAGGGAGCTGTTCAAACACTCTAAAAGATACGGGAAGTCTTCTCATTTGGATTAAAACAATGGAAATTTAGAATTTGTTTTTTTGTGGGTGATGTCATAATAGGGGCAGGTTTACATGTTTTTGGCTGAGGTTACCAGGCCCTGAGTACCAATGCGAAGAGCCAATTTTTTGACTCACGTTTCCAGTGGAAACTAGGCTATAATACAATTCTTTAGAGCCTTCGCTTGGCCACCTAGTGTTTCGGGTTAAAAAATTACGGCCTAAAAACCACTTTTTTGGCATAAACTCCCTCATTGGTATTTTGCACAATTTTTTTTGTCCGCTCCCACTCTATAGTGCCTGCACCAACAAAATTTAAACCTTCCCCGCATCAATTTGAGAAAGCTTGACCACTGCAGCCCCGCAGACTTTTAACCAATGCCCACTCCCATGTACCCTCCCAAACTCGCACTTGCTGCCCACCCCACCTTCACTGTTTCTGCCCTAAACAAACATGCACTTGTCACTGTGTCACCGCCTTGTCACTTGTCACCGCCCTAAACATGCACTTGTCACTGTGTGTCTAAAAACCACTAAAACCTGATGCAATGTGTTTTATCGCTGGTGGCAAGTTATTGAGTGGTTCATTTCAAAGCCAACAGAAGCTCTTGAAAAATACTGTAAAGTGAAAATGTGAAACCTTTTGGTCAACCTTGAGCGCTTCTTTCTCAGCTTTAAGATTGTTAATTTTTCTAATTTTTTTTTCAGTGGAAAGAAGTAGTACAACTCTTTGAAACTGGAATGCCAACTAAGAAAAAACGCCATCTTTTCAGATCTTATGAAGAATGCTTCACTGCCAACGAAGCTGTTGAT
>JGI24159J19872_10011309_pt1 | contig 11694 bp, 5 predicted proteins | sample Ectturendosymbi4_FD_19872 | JGI IMG/M metagenome (IMG submission 19872) | reverse complement strand
GTTTTGTGCTTAATATCACGTTCAAGGTCGTTTGATTGACATATACAGCAGATAATTTTCAGCCAGCAAAATTTTAAAAGATTTGAAGACTTTCTGGCGACAGTTCTGACGATATTCGCAAGCCTATGTTGGGTTTGATAGGGTTATTCATAGAAAATTAATCTTCATTTCCACCGGAAAATCACCATGCAGGAGAGACATTTATGCCGGCCCCCCAACTTTTTTCCTTGGCCCCGCAGTGGCCCTCCCAGTTTTTTCATGCTAGAATCGCCACTGTTTACCGCTGACACTTCTCTTTTGACGCTCGTTTCTTGATATACTTGACTAAATATTACTTCATTATTTCCACAATACACATCTTCTAATCTAACTCGAAAATTAATTACAGAGTCTATGCTTGCTACAAAGATAAAATATAAACGCATGCTCTGTGGTGACAGAGTACTGCAGCGTTAGCCTAGCCTTGAGGTTAGCTATTGTAACGTTACAAATTGTAAAAAGATATTATTACCCCCTAATACAGGGGTTCGCAACCTGTGGTACGGCTAGGTGTTCCAGATGGTACGCGAGTAACTTACATTTTTTCACAAAAACCTGGATTCACAGCTTTCTATTTTACGTATCGGGTTTTGTTTCTAAATAAATAAATTTTCCTGTGGCCTGCCATTCCTATTGTATCGCAACATTATGATTTTCGATGCGCTGTTAGCAAATCTACGCCACACATCGACCAATTGGTGGAAGGTAAACAAAAACAAAAATCTCATTAAATTTAGTTGTGGTCCTTTATTGTTATTTCAATGTATATTATTCTTCTGAACAAACTATGATTCGATCAAATTAGTTTTTTTGGAATAAGTGGTACGAGTTGACAATACGGGTTACCCAAGTGGTACGAGATAGTAAAAAGGTTGGGAACCCCTGATCTAATAGTTACATATTGAATCGACGTGCACTTCAATGATGTGTGACATGCAAGGGCTGTGTGGCTAATACAATGTATTTATGACTTTGTGTAATATACGGCGTACAGCGAGCATTCGCGGGCCGCACAATAACTGTCCGCGGGCCGCATGCGGCCCGCGTGCCAGTGTTTGGACCACGCTGTGCTGAGCTATTTTTATATCCAGCTGAGCGTGGTAAACAACTTTTGTAACATGTACCGGGTTACGATTGTGTTTTCAATTTAATTCCATTTTATATATCAATGAAGTCAATTAATGTAGCAAAATGGTTATCAAACAATTTGAACAAAGCGGGTTTAGAGTAGCTACAAAGATTTTACGGAATAAATCGAACTTGCAAAAACATTTTATGGATTATGAAAAATCCACACATTTTTCAAACGCGTTGAAAGACTCTAGCGTTTATGTTTATCAGCTGCATACGTCAAGCCTCTCACGAATTGGACAACAGCAGGATCATGTCTTACATATGCGCGAAATCTTTGTCGAAGACCTACATCGGAAGTCGGTCTAAACTTTAAAATTTAATAACATTTAATATGGTCCGCATCAAAGCTTTCGTTACCCAAGTTAGAGCACAACATCGCGCCACAGCGAAACTCCATGACAAGCAGACACGAAACCAGTAAGTCATGAGAAGTTTCTCTGGCTCCTTCTCATAGTTTTCTCTTGTTTTCCTTGGGAAGATAAAGGTAGTGTTTTAAGATGAAATTAATTAATTTTTGCGGCCCGCCAGCGATATTCCACAATTCATGCGGCCAGTGATAGTATCTAGCAGGGGTGCCCAAACTGCGGCTCGCGAGTCGCACGTGGCTCTTCGAACCTTTGCGTGCGACTCCTTAAGCTTTCCAAAAAATTATATACAGTATTTGTTTTTTACTTTATATTTCAATTGCAAAGTGTAGAAATATTGTAAAATCGGTACTGTGGTAGCTAGCGTGCCGTACAATATTACTTTTGCAAGTCGTTGCAGAAAGAATTATGGTGTCACAGAAGTGTAGATTGCAAATAAATTTGTATTTTTAGGCTTTTATGTTACGGCTCTTTGTAACTTGGGTTTTATGATATCCGGCTCATACATGGAGCAGGTTTGGCCACCTGGTATATAGCTTCCCCAACCCTGTCTTACAGTAGAACAACGTCGCTACTCGGCTTCAATTGAACGTGTGTTGGTGTACATCAGAACCGTGTAAATATACAAAGCCCAGTCGTATTGGCGGTCACGATGACTTCTTGCTCAACGGCAATACTGGCTACAAACAGCATGCTGCAGATCGTGCTACGTATCATTGAGATTTTCACAAGCACTTGCGCGGGAAAGTTATGGCATGTTGAAACAAACCAGCCGGCACGTACCGACATCAATCACGAGTTAGGAAACCCCAATTCGTAAAGCGGAAAGATTGTATCCACTATACGTGCAAATAGCGAAACTCGGGGCCGGCCTTAGGCCGATGCGGCCGCATTGGGCCCCATGCATCTGGGGGCCCGCGCCATAATGTTTAGGTAGATTGTTCATTTTTTCCAGATGCTCCTTGCGCTCGAGAATTCAGTACAAATAGCTTATAAATCTCATTGTTAACAAACAACCCTCTCGTTAGAACTAGCCATGAATTTCCTCTATTATCGAACGTTAGCAAACATTCTCAATTCTAATGTTAAGACGTTATATGTGCGCTCTGCCATGGTCGTATAGCACGGTTGACTGAACACGATGACGTCATAAAACTATTGCTCAGTGGGGCCCCGTGCCTAGGTCTTGCATTGGGCGCCGCACCTGCTAGGGCCGGACCTGGCGGCACTGATATAAAGTAAAAGCTTGGAACTTCACTATCAAAACTTTTAAAACTTGTCAATTCAATTTAAAGCAGTCTTTTCATTTGTCGGCTTAAGTTTGAACACGATTGCTCAGAAGAAAGCGAGACAAATACACATTTCATGGATGATGGTTTAAAAACATGGGGCATTAAAATATTTAAATGTTGAGACTCGGTTGTTGATGGCCCGCCGTCTATTAAAAGTTCTGTCTATGCAGTGCTATGGCGAAGACGCAAACCCGCACTGGGTATCCTCCATCTTAGGTTGAATTATTTCACGGCATCTTTTCTCAGGGCACTTGGCATGTTCTTTTCCGGCATGGCTAAGAAGGAAATTGACCCGGTTGTTAGTTCATTCCATCCTGTCTCCTTTTTTTGCGTATGGGCATTGACGATCCAGTTTGTCAAACCTTCGGTGCCGGTCCAAAACGAAGTTTAATGAGTAATACCATATTGCAATTCATTCAATTCCAGAGTCTCCTCACTGAGATATTTTGATTAACTGAGAGGCAACATCAACAAAATTTCAAATAGCTCAAAAAGACATTCCAACTTCAAGGCACTCACTCAAAGAAACCTCAAATGAGTTTTGACGTTGCAAGCTTTTACTGCTTTTCAATAATTTTGTGCAAAACATGGCCAAATATTTATCACCCATCTTCGGATTTTTTGCTGGCACAACTCTATTATGTATTGCAATATTTTGAATTGCAGAAAAATTTATTAACTTGTTATTTCAAGGATCCTATTTGGCTGGTTAGCATTCTTAAACTTATACACTTGGAATCATTAGAAACCTTGTGTGTTTGTTTATTTATTTAACTTGCGCGAGTCAAGGAGTTCGATAAAAATTTGTTGAGGCTGCGGAAGTTTCTTTTCACACTCTTTACACGTAGAACCACAGTCCTATTCATCAATCCAGCAAAACAACTTACTGCTGTGGAGAGTGTTTCCGTCTAGTTGAGCTGACACCATTCCTTGATCTGACATTTGAAGAAAACGGGACGGTCGACCCTTGCTGCTTGCGACTGTACGCAAGCTGATGGGGACCAATGACCGTTGCTTTAAATTGCTTGCGCTTCTCTTTCTTCTCGAGCAGCAAAGCTTAGTTTGGAAAACGTTTTGTGGACGTTTTCTAAAATTGGAAGCAGTGGAATTCATATTTGAAATTCCTGGACGAATTCCATCAATAAGGTTTGTGCTCTCCCAACCAACCGAGTTGCTCTCAGCATGAATTCCAGCTTCGGGCATCACTGTTGTTTTATCTTTCCTGTTACCATCAGAATCCATCGTGGTCGATGGAAGTATTACAAACGAAACGCAAACTATGGCAGCAAAAACTCCAGTAACAGTCAAACCACTTGGATAAAACTGCCGGTTAGATTCAATCCTGACAACAAAAAACCTGCCTCGAATAGAATCGGTATCAACAGTCTGTTGACTGCTGTTTTCACTCACTCCTTGCTTCGACAATCGCACACAGTACTGCAGCATAATGCTCAGGCGTGCGGTGAAGGTGATCCATCGTTCTTTCAACTGCACGTGCTTCTCCGTTTCATTAACTAGATGAGCTCTTTCTCAATTAATCAAATTATTTCCGGCAGTAGCAAGCAGGTAACGGTGTCGCCGGGGTCACGTAATCAATTGACGCAATGCTGGGAAAGGCGTGTACAATTAAGGCAGCAGGTATAGATGATTACTTTATGACAACGCAGAATTTCTACGATCATTCATTTATTAAGTATCTCTTACGCTGAAATCAGACAGCTGTGCGTTGTTACAGCAGCTTTTACGTAACAGTTGTTAGCAAAAGCGCAACTGAAAAGTACGTTGTTGCATGGAAGACAAATTGCAGTAATATTATCAACAATTCATGTTTTTGCTGCCGGGGCTTTCACCCACGTAAGGATATTTTTGCAACGCGCAGAGTTTGTGTGAAGTTGTGAGAAAAACAGATTGTGAATAAAAGTTACCGGCTTAATTTTCTTTTTTCAATCACGTGAGCGATAACACTTTTATATGATAACCGCTTCGTCTGCGTTGCATAGAAAACTAGGAACTTGCGAGGAACCTTTAATCGAAGGATAGAAATTCAAAAATATTTCAGGCAGCTTTTGCTCACTGAAGCATTACTTTTGTGAAGTTGTACAAGCAAAGTTTTAGGAAAACAACTTGAAAGATAAGTGAACTAAAAATTGTGTTTAAACCCATTTTAGGTGGTGCTGCGAGGTGCTTTTGTGTTGTAAGAAATGATCGGGAAACTCTCCACAAACCTAAGACCTCTCGATAACCTCGTAATTGATCGTTTCTCTTTTACTTTTTAAGAATTATACCAATCATTTTTCCATATCTCAGACTCGTTAGTCAACCCATTGCCTGGTCGTTTGAGTTTTATCACAAAAGCGGTTGATGTGCAAGTGAATCAGCATTGTACGGTTTACTGGGGTTTGAGCGTTACTGCTCTGATAACGTCATCAAACGTTTAACATTCGAAGTGAAAACTTTGCACAGTGCCCAGAGACAAAACTTTTGCATAGGTTTTTATTTTTCTTATATGGGACCACCAGTGGCGTAACTGACAGGGGGGAAGGGGACAAGCCGCCCCCCCCTGGCAAGCTAAATGTAAAAACTGGGTCCCCTTTAGTTGACATTTTGATATTTAGTATTCATTGGGTTGTTTTTTTCGCGTTTTTCGGTGTGTTTTCGTTTTTTAGTTAGTATAGACTTCCACGACATCCAGAGATTCACTATCATTTCTTAACGTTTTTTCTGAGTTATGGCTAGTGGGCCCCCTACGATGACCAGTGGGCCCCCTTCAGTTAGCTTTCCCCCCTGGTTCAAACCTCTGGTTACGCCACTGGGGACCACACCGTTGTACTTCTGGCTGCCACGATAGCACCAGAGGCTAACAGAGATGTCACTTGAAACGCAAAACGTTTCGAACTTGAAATCAGCAAATCTTCCGATAGCAACTGTTCCGTGCAATGTGAAGTGCAAGCGCCTTGCATCATATTGACCGGAACAGTAGTTTAAGTCACGTTTATGTTTTACAGTTTTGATAATGATGGTCATGCTGCGTTGGGGATAATAAAAAAGGAGCCGAGGATGTTTTAACAATACGTGGGTTCCACGTTCAAGCTCCGTTTTAAAAATTAACGCCGGAGAAAGAACAGTCCTGGACTTCGAGGCAAAGTGCTGCACACTGTGCCTTTTCAGAATACATGTTGACTGCTTTGCGTTGGTGACTGCACATACTGTAAACAATCTACGATCTATGCTTCACTGAACATTGACATGACGTATGGATTTCGATTTGAAGATGCTGATCATAACATATCTTACATTTCTTTGAAGGCTGGACAATAGAAGTAGTGTCAGTGCATGGGAGTGTTGTGGCGATGAAATCAATCTATTGGTGTCAGTGTTCCCTCTAAGCCTAAGGTGAGCAAATGCGCAGTGCCCATAGACCATTTGCGCAGTGAAATCTCATTCTCGCGCACTATCAGCAGTCCAAATTTAATATCTTATGCATACTAGAGTCCTGCGTGGGTTGAAATTTTTGTCCGCTACCGTCCCGCACCCCTAAAATTTAAACCCGCAAGTGTTGCCCGCTCCCGACCCACACACTTCTAACCCGCCCCGCAGACCATCCAACCCGCGCCCGTCCCGCACTTTTTCGGTCTCAAACCGCACTTGTCCGAATACTACTAAAAACTCATAACTAGAGCAAGTTTTTGTTGCTATAAAATAGTGAGAAATATGCATTTATTTTTATCAAAAGTTGCATTTATGCACAAGCATTTTAAACGGCAATGATTTACTTACACGATTTATTTAGGCTACATATAATGCTACATATTTCCAAACAGTATCTGGGCAGAAATGGCGATCTTTTGTCAAGAGTTTGCGTAGCATGCTAACTTCGCTCCACACGGCATCAACTTGCTTGGCTATTTAACAATTTGGCATACAGTTCTGGAATGATGTTTGGCAGGGTCATTTCTACAATTACTGTTAGGTCACTATTCAGTTCGAATCGGTTTATCAAAGAGAACAGAACTATGATGAAATAGTTCTAAAGCATATTTTGTATATCACACTTTTACATTTTGCACAATACTTCTTAAAAGTTGCACGCAAAAATGAAAAAAGTTGCAATATAAAATTCCTGGAACCAGCTTAAAACATCGTACTATACATAAATTCTGAGTATTTNGGAAGCTGTAAAAATGTTACAAAAACTTGCCCTACTCATAACGNCTGAAGACAAGTCCAACAAGCAGCAAAATCAAGCNGCTCATTTTTTTCATTGGCAACCAAACCACAAGTTTTCCACAGATCTGATCGTTCGCAGTCAACAGATTTTGAGGCGACAAAGAATACCAGTACAAAGAATAATTTCTCATCCACCTCGCGCCCGCCCGCCCCGCACCGCCCCAAGTTCAACCCACTCCCGCCCCGCAGCAAGTTCAACCCGCGTCGGCACCCGCCCCATATATACGAGTACCCGCAACCCGCGCGGGTTAACCCGTCCCCGCGCAGGACTCTAATACATACTGCACAGCCTTTGCAACGTTTGAAGCGCTTCACTGTGTGTGCGTCTGCATGGTTGCGCAATCGCATGCGCACTAAAACAAACATTTGCGCAGTGTAAAATTTTCTTAGAGGGAAGTCTGATTGGTGTGAACCAGAAAGCAACAAACTGAACATTATGTGAAGGGTAATCTCGTTCTGAAGACGATACATTAAAAATCTTCAATTATCTTGCAGATATTAAAAATTTTTGTTAGGAATTCAAAATTTATGCTCAGTTTTTGGAGGTCGTTCTCACGTTTCTAACCTCATCGTGGCAAGCCTGATGTGAACAAATTTAAGCTTTTGTCTGGTGCTCGCCTTCTACATGTATTGTTATCAACAATACGCAAAACTGGCACCTACATGTTAATAACGTAAAGTGTTCATGCACCATTTCTCAACATGATCTCACATACATCGAGAGACATCATGAAAATATGATTTGGCGCTCCTGCGTGACAAGCCTTGACGACAGAAAAGTGGAAGATGTGAAAATCGACGTACCTGTTGATATGAAAATCGCGACACGTTTTGAAATTATGTGAAAATTGACACAGAATCATCGTCAACAAAACTTTTGCCTCCTTTGTTGTCATGTAGTCAGTTTAGACACATATCAATTATTTTGAGGCCAGTCCAACAACAGATATTTAAGCAACCGTACGCTATCTGCAGATTTCCCAAAAAACAGAGCCCAACAATTAGGCCCGCAACCAGGGGAGGGGTAACCGGGCAACTGCCCCTCACTCCCGAAATTTTCAAAAGCATTGTGAAAGCGCCAAAAAGTTTTTTATTTGTTAGGTGCAACATCAAGTTATAATAATTTTGTTCCTGAAAGTTGCAGCTGGTTGCGGCCCTGTCTACAGCATTCTTCATGCCTTCATCATTGCAAAGAAATTGAAGCGAGAGAAACAAACCTCTCTCCCTTTAAAAGTTAATTAAAACCATTAAAAATGAATTTGGATAGCATCACTGCTGAAAACGTTTAAAAAATTTGTAAAACATTTTGATTTTACATTCTGAAAACTCTAGGAAAATATGTGTGTTGTCGCAAAGCTCAATTTGTGAATCGAGATTTTTTCTAGTTAATTAAATTCAGTACAAAAGTTACATCCTTTGCTGTTTTGAAGAGAAATTGAAAAAAACGAGTCGGATAGTACAAACGTCAGGTGTTTCAATTTTCCTTACTCTTCCTTCCCTGCATGCATGGTGCTGTCGGCCGGAAAGCCTACTTTCCGTTTGGATTGGTAATAAACCCTACGCTAAATACAAAGTTCCACCTAAATCTGCATTCCTTGAAAGTAAGAGGCAGAAATCGCACAATGCAAAACGCTTGATCTTTCCTAGGTAGATGCCAAGTAGCTGTTCAATTGGCCGATTACTCTGAATAACCTTCTCATCCAACACGTCCTGCGCAAATGAAAGCAAGAAGGTTTCCGGCCGCTACCTTTCCTAAAGCCTGCTGCTGGAATATCGCATATGTCAAGCACGTAATTGAGTTTGGCAATAATCGCCCAAAGCCGTCTTGACAAAGAGCTATTGTGATGCGCAACACGCTGCAAGCGAAATCAGAGAAAAACTGCTGTTTACCGTTTCTCCCAGCGTCAAGCACAAACGCCAAAATGATTTTGACTCGGGCGCAACGTAAGCAGAAAACGTACGCGAACGTCATTCGCTTCGAAGTATTAAGAACTGCCTAATACAGCGATCAGTCCGGTTTGTACTTAGCATTGCGTTTCTCATCGAACAAGTACAGTTTGTTTAATTTCTGTCTGATATTAAAAGTATAACATTTTGTCACTACATTTTTCTTCACTTGAAACATCTTCAATTAGGAAAAAGTCTCCACAAGGGTGACGCAGCTTAATCTGCCCGCAAAGTGTTTCGCTAGGAAATCGATTTCGCGTCATTTGCGCATCTTCAGTCCTGTAAATTCCAAGAAAAACGGGTGAAGTGGTGAAAACACCAAAGCAAGACTTAGCGAAAGCATACGAACTGTAGCTTCAAACACAGGCTATGAGCATAATGCTGTTATCGCCGAAACCAAAACGCGGAACTGACGTCAGTTATGAGTCACAAAAACATTGTTTGGCTATTGTGGCCAGTCCAGTTATAAGAAAAGGTGCTGGCCACCGCTATTTGACTGTAAAATACATACATAGCCTGTTTCAGCGTTTTCCTTGCTCATCTAGTTTTTTAAGTTTTTCTCTTGCTTCAGCACATTTCCAACATTTCTCNAAAACTGAGNAAGTATTGATTTATACCAGGCGTCTACAAACTCTTTTGCCAAAGGGCCACAAAAGCTATTACACAACAGTTCGAGTGCTGGATATCTTAAGTAATGTGATTGTTTTGTGTTACATTCTACCAAATCAACAAATTTTTCGAATATATATTATTTTTCATCATTGACAGAATATCTTCGCGGCCGGATGAAGAGGCTTAGCGGGCCGGATTTGACCCACGGGCCGTAGTTTGGAGACCATGATTTATACCAATAATAGGGTTGGCTGAGTGGTTGACCCGTAAGGTCTTTTACCAACCCTGTTACCCCTTTTCTCAAATATACAGTAGTTCACATCAATTTGCAGAATTCCTAAGTCCTCGTTTGTTTTTTCATTTTATTTTTTATTAACATGCAATGCATTTTACTGCTTTTGGTGTTTTTTTCTTTTAACTGCAATTTCTGTCGTTTCGTGGCGTGAGTCGCAAAAATGCAAGAATAAACCTAATTAGAATCCAAATGTAATCTGCAAACACTTGCCTTTCTTGCAATTTGACTTTCGAAATTTATTTGGTGTCAAAATGAAAGAATTGTCATTGGTAGGTAGGCCTAAATTTTATGAGTCTATTATTTGTGTATACAATTCAAGACTATGTTTTATTTTTACTGATAGTAAAAATCTGTTAGATGTCGAGATGGGCATCTGCTGTTGTACCAGTTTCCCATCTCAGCTTCTAAGTTACAAGCAACTATTGCTTTCGATCATCGTCATACTGAAGCCTTGCACAACGGGGAAAATGGAGATTTGCCAAAAGCATTAAACAATTGAATGGAACGGATAAAAAGTTGGATGAAAATGCACATTATTTAACTAAAGCATACAAATTGTTTATGTTTTATTGCAGTTCATTTTCGTTTGAGTTTTTACGTACTGTCATTAAAACATTAGTGCAGAGCTTTATCCGTCACGTTCCAGCAATCATAACATTGAAACTCAGGTAGTTGTCGTTTACATATAATAGTCTCAATACACATTTTAACGGGTATGATGGCTATCAAACTTTCGACAGCCTGTAGTTCTATTTTGGCAAGTCTTCTTCAGTCCATGGTTTCATGCCCAACATGAACTGTCACAGAAGGAATCTAGAAAGACAACACTCTGTCAATGCATTCAACATCAATTACAGCCTAGAATTACGCACGTACAAACAGGGCCGGCCTTAAGCCGATGCAACCGATGCGGTTGCACTGGGCCCCGCGCCTCTGGTGGCCCCGCGCCTCTGGGGGCCCCGCGCCATGTGTTTGGATAGTAGTTTATTTTTGCCAAATACTCCTTGCGCTCAAATTCAGTAGAAACGGCTGATAAAATCTCATTGTTAACAAACAATGCTCTCGTTAGAACGAACATTGACACAAAAGATGAAAGGTTAAGCCCGTAGACGTAGACCTTCTATTCGAGTCCGAAGATTCCAACAGTCGGCCATTCAACCAGTGATTTTTGATAGTAATCACTGATTCAACCATAGCAGCAAAAGGAGTTATATTTTGCAATTTTTGCTTGGTCTGTACTATGGACACTGAACCGTGTCAGACTGTCTGGGCAGTCGCCCAAAAGATGTTGAGTAGCATGAAACGCTAGTTATGCCAAACAGCTTGCTGGTCGTTGTTCTGAAAAAAATTGCACGCTGGGGTCTTCGCGTTGGGAAAAATGTTTAGCGCGCCAAACCCCCAAACATTTTCATTTGTGATGGCCCTAATGTTAGCTTTATCGGAAACTATGGGATCCTGCGTCTTGACCCAAACCACTTTCAGCAGCTAAGCGAGATTTTCCAATCGCTGAAAACCCAGATAAGTTAGGTAGGCAGGACTTTTTCAAGTTGTTGTTTGCAACGTAAATTATGCAATGGATGGAACGTAAATTATCCAGAGGTGATGCAACTGAAATGGCTGGTGCACTCAGCTGGAAAATTTGGATATTTTGCTTTTTTGTAAACTTTTTTCAAGGTTTTTCAATGTCGCGCTGTCCATTCAGTGGTGTAAAGCTGAGGGGGAAAGTGCACCTCCAAAAGTTTTGATTTGTCGAAAATTCGGGTGAAATTCCTGAAAATTCGGG
>JGI24159J19872_10011308_pt1 | contig 11694 bp, 7 predicted proteins | sample Ectturendosymbi4_FD_19872 | JGI IMG/M metagenome (IMG submission 19872) | reverse complement strand
CCCATCGTGGAAAGTACATACTTGAATAGAGATATGTGCAAGTTTGAATCATCGCAAAAAGACGAAAGCAGATGGCAGTCGTCTGATTCCTCGAAAGCATATAGAAACACTAGTGCTTTTAAGTGTGAGCTTTTTACTTGATTAGCATGTTGCGCAAGTCAATGCGTTTCCCCAACTTGCCAGTTTTGAGTTAGCTAATTTTGTTTTGTTTAATCTGCACTTAAATTTCTTTGCTTTCTGCAGGGAAAGGCCCAACTACTTAACCGAAATTCCTCCTTTAACTGCATAGTAATACAGATGAATTTACAAACACGGAATAGCACATGAGATGGCATTCTTCACGAAATTACTGCATGCTGAAGGCCTGCAGTTTAAAAGTTCAATCTTTGGATGGAAGGTTTGTGCATGTTTAAAAAAGGACGTTTTTCAAAAAGTATCAAAGATTCCACTATATTTGTGTCGTTTCGCACTCATCAGCAAACAAACACTTATCAGATGCCTGGAAGATTTTTCTCCGCAGGATATCTTCATTTTATATCGAAAATGAAATATCACAGCCACTTGCACAAAATGTCAACTAAGTGGTCCACTGATAAGACCGCAACAGTCCAAAAGGTGCCGTACGGAAAATGGTAAATTCGAAAACTTTCTATGTAACAAAACGAGTATAAAATACTGGAGATTTGCGGCTAACATTGTAGTCGATGTAAATGCTGGTTGTTCCTTATTTCATTGTATGATAAGTTTTGTATTTCGGCAGTAACCTGCCTTAAAAATTAATCCACATGTAGACATCAGGAAAAATTAGAAGACAAAAAGTAAGGGGTCATCAAAACTAAGAAAATTAGGTATCACGACAAAGGGTTGAGTCATAAAAATGTAAAACGTATGGTGTTACCAAAAACAGTATAATATGCAAGTAATTTTGCATCATATAAGTACATCAAGATATTTCTGCTCATGATGATCGAAAAGCACTAAATTTTTTGGTAATTTTCAAAACGAATAACTTGTTTCCGCGACATTCGTGTGATTATCAAGACGCTCCAATCGAGTGAGTTAACCGGCTGCGTTGTTTTAAAGCAGCTTGTTTTTTCACATTGACCTGCCATGAATACCTGAGGATTCTGGACAAACTGAGGGAGGGCATGCCACTTGGTGCGCCCGTGGTAATTACTCTGCTCATTCCACTCCTCTCATACGAAATCATGTATTTTGTTTTCAACACTGCTTTTCTTTTTTTGCTTGTTTTTACCAAATTGGACTGTTTGTTTCCTTACATTGCAATTTGTTATGTTGCTATTTTTTCCTTTTGTACAAAAAAGGTTGTCTCATTTGGTAAACTACTTTTCGTTAGCAACAGGTCAAGTCGTGGTCCTCAATAAAATATTTCTTCCATTGTTGGTATTTCGGAACGCGCTAAGCACTCTAATCTCCATAATATTTTGAGAAAACCATATTACTCTAACAAATTTCAAATACAGACATTTTTCAACAATTGAATTTACCTCTCTGTCTATAAGACTGTAATGCAGAGTTTTCAACTTTGATAAACAACTTGACTTTCACAATGCTCCTATTTTGTAGCTCATGAGACTGGATTATTTCACACTGAACAGCAAAAGTCAGCATCCTCAATAGGTAAGCTAGCAATAACATCAGTCAACACGGGTTGCTTTTATGATGTTTTAAATGTTTTTGAACACTTTAGACTCAAATGCTCTGTTCAAGTTCTCCCCAAATGGTATCCCACATTTCACATCAAATACAATTCACTTTCATTTGTCTTGCATGTTCCACCTCATGTGGTCCTTGTCCAAACATGTGACTTTCAAACCGTCTTATTTAATTGCAGTTTCCTTGGTTTTAAGTCTATTATTTGCTTCTGATTTACCACAGTAACATCTTAAAAACAAAACCCATATCTTCGTTTGACTGTGACGCTATCCTTAGCTGTTCCTATGACTATCCTCTGATTTTGCATCAAGCACTGTGCGGAGTTCAAAAATGGGATTGAAATCTTGCTTAGCCAATTCATTCAGCTACAATCAAAGATTTGGCACCAAAACCCGGCTGTTGTTTTAACTGCTCGTCACGGGAAGGTTTGTTTTAACTGCTCGTCACGGGAAGTCAAATTCGACGAGAACTTGGCCAGAGTCATATGTTATTCTTTGTCGAAGAACACACATAGTGTTCAACTGTTGAAGAACTAATAGCAACGATAAATATATTCAAAAAGCTGCCACATGTTCTCCATAACCACGCCTTTTTCTGATATACAAATCGTATGCACTAACTGTCCTTAATTACGACGACAGCAACCATAAACAATAACTGCACAGCAAATCAGACCATGATGTTTTGACAACGTCACAAATGCAGAAGCAAACGCTATGATTGGAAACCTGGAAGCAATCCATCAAGCAGATGTCCTACTTGACTTCAGCCTAAATTGCCAACTGTTTTCTGCAACCTTTCCTGCAAGTGGCTTCTTTTCAGAAGAGGCTCCTGTGATGGTTTTGCTCCTATTTCGTCAACCTGCTTCTCTTTGCAATTTATGTCTAAGAAATATTCAGTCTACTTCCAGTCGAAATACCTTCCGGTCAGGATTTCCTTAGCGTTAGTGTTTCCCTGCTTACATGCCTATTGCACTTACATGGTACTGACACAAATGACCGCACCAACCACCGTCTAATTACTCCTACCCCAAACCGGGGAGCAGACACATCTCACAAATATAGTATTTTCTAAAGTTTGTAAAAACAGTTGAAAACTTTGGGATTATTGAGCGCATTCTGACAATTGATGGCTGTTTTAGTCTTTCAGACTTTTTCAGAGAAGATTTGAACAAAATCTCTGTGCTCTTCCAAACGGTATATTGCTTCACTTACTGACATTTCACCATAAACCCCAGTGTGATTTTCGTAAGGAGGCCTCATCATGCCGAAGCGGCCCGGCTGGCATGCCTTCTAACTCACGGTAATGGGAAGAACAATTGAAGAAATCCTCACTAAATGTAGATGGAAACCGTCGTGGCGTAGGTTTTGTGAAGCTCTAGATACGAAGAGGCTCAATCGTAATTGTTCTTTTTTGATTGATTTGCTGAGTTAAGTTGCGTGCGCTGAATTGTGGCGCTAATAACATGTTGCTTGGAATTTTCTGTACAATACACAGCGTCAATTGCGCCTTAAGCAATGAACTGACCTTTAACAAGTACTTCTTTCGATGGCTTGTCAAATCTACTGAAAAAAACAGCACATTTTTATGTCATTCCGCAACCTGACGCAGTTGCCAAGTGCTTGCAAGCCCATCTCTGCCTAACCAAGAACCAGTATTGAACACAACACTTTTCGTTGTTCTTTCGAAAACAACCCTGTGTAGAGGTTCTTTACGCTAAAAAGGTTTGTATGAATCTGTCAATTTCAAGTAGTTTGTGTTTCCGTGCCTGTTTTTAAGAGTTTGACGAGACAGTTTCCTCCGTATAATTTTTTGACGCTGTAATTATAATGTTTTTTCAAGGCATTTGGTAACAGAATGCGATGCGCGGACACGGCTTACACAGGAAAAACGTAGTGCAGATAAAGACCATGTCTAACAGCAAACATTGGGGAAAGTTTGTACTGTTTGGTTGATGAGCATAAAATTGATTCAAACAATAAAATATGGAGTACTAAGTATGCATTTGGAAATTTAAGCTACCGCGAATGATTTTATTGCAAGTAGTTTGGTTCCTTTATCCATAGGTCTTCGATGTGCAGTTCCATATTGAATAGCTCCTTGCATTGGTTATCTTGAGCTACAGGATATTAGGCTTTGGTCTTGCTTATAAAATGCAAAAGCGTACTTTTTGACCTTTGCAAATTTTTTGTACTGTACACAAGGAAGAAGCGTTTTACCAAATAACTAATAATTGCTGATATTCTTTTGGAAAATTTATGTTTGTTTCATCTTTTCAGCGTTGATTAACTTAATACCATGAAGATGAACAGAAAGTTCTTCAGTTACGTCCCGGATTTAACATTGAAAAATTCCACAGATGCTTGTTCAGCGTGTTTGTCGACATGAAAACCTACATACCGGTATAACTTTCAAGGTCAGGTTGTTGATCACGCCCTTCATGGTCAACAAGAAGTGAATGAAAAGACATCAACTGCTCAACCCAAAGCACACTTTTGCTTTGCGAAACGTTTCAACCATGGCTAGAGCCATGTTTCCGTTTTGCTATATTCCGTTTTCACGTCACGTAAAGGATCGGATTTCCCAATTTACGTTAAAAGTATCACACAAAATTTCAATTAACATCATCGACATTGAGAATAGACGGTGAGAACGTATGACACCAACTATTTTGTGATTGCGTTCTGTGACGTGCTTGTTCTGTTGCCATGTAACGTTATTCCCGCTGAGATTTGTTTGAAACACCAACTCGAAAAATGTTTACAATGTCGAACAATCGAGCTGAGGGTTGCAGATGAAACTGTACAAGGCTTGTATTCAGCTCTGCCATTGGATTGGTAAAGCGTTGTGACGTCATCGCCACTTTGACTGCGCCCGTCCACGTGGAATCCTTACGGCGCCCCGCTATGACGCGTGAATTTTTTGTTGAAAGGTGAACAGGGCCAATAAGCGGTTGATCGTACTTGTAAGAAGGAAATACATTTGCTTTTGAGTACATTCAGTTCGCCATTTACACAAGAGAAAACTTTCTTAGGTGACCCCTGCAAGGTATTGTTTCGCTAGCCATAACTCCTGGAGTAATGGCTGAAGTGACAATGCAGTCAAAGACCTCTTCGCGCAGGAACTCTTTAAAAATTTTTATCCTAGTTTTCTGTGGAAGTGAAAACTATCTGATGCATCTCTTAGTCATTGCCTCGAAGCAGTAAAGAAGGCTGGACTGCTTTGCGACAATTTTTTTGCCATAGCCGAAGAAACAAAGCTAATTTGGAAGGTAACCCACATAGCAAACTTGCCCAAACTACTGCTAGGTACTGTGTGTTGATTCATTTGAAATCAGAAAACCACTCACTCCAATCCATGCAAGCTAAGTGTGCAGCAAAGAAAAGCTTTTTTGGGAGATGTTGTATACGTGCGGTTGATAATGATTTATGAATAAAAGTTGGATGGTATTCTACCATTTCAAACAAATATCGATTACCGAACAGTGAAATGTACTGCTGTAGACTTCTACTGCGCAAGTTCTTTGAATTTAATATCGAACAGAGGTGGGGTGTGCAACAGCAGAAAGATTCTTTTATCATGTTTACGTTTTAAGTTGTTGGAATAGAATTCAAAATACTTTTCTTCACGGCCTGGATGGTCAATTTTGGTTTGTGTGCAAAAACCTTACTCAATATGACTGGATTCAAGTGAGCACTTTCCACAATAGGGTTGAGCAAGAAATCGATAGGCAAATTTTCTTAACAGGAAATCGATTTCACGTAAAACTACGCATCTTCAGTCCTGAAACCTGCAAGCAATGCTTCCAGGTAAAAAGTTGAAAAGCTAAAGAAAGAGCAGAGAAAGCAAAAAAACCCTCAAAACTAAAATAAATAAATAAGAACACAAGCTGCGACAATAAAAGACCGGAAAATATGTCTTTCCCAAATGATTGATTTCACTGGAACATCGAAAATAACTGACGCCAAAGCTGGAGCAACTCAAGAGATCTATAAATTATGTTGCCAATATGATTGAAAATATTTGCCTGATAGATGCGATCATTGAAACACACAACTTCTTTAGACTGATGTTTTTCTGATTACTTTGTGGGGCCATTCACTCTTCATTTACTAACTGAAGCATATGTTCAAAATATGTCAAGGCACTTCTAAGCTTTTTTTTCCTGAAAGTGGGTTGCGCAGACGTTGCAAGTTCTAAACTTAGCAAAGTATTGCTCTGTAAGCTGCAATCATCACTGCTTACGCACGCACTAAGCAAACAATCACAGGACGAGCAAGGGCTTGCACGCTTGCACGCAAGTATGAGCTTAGCAAGAAATTGACTTGCGTGCCATTTGCAGCATCGCAGAACCAATTTTGTGCACAATAGGTTTGCCCCTGTAAGTGGCTACTGCTTGAGTTGTTGTTGCTGTTTTACGTTACGTTTCTAGTCACTCCTACACAATTAGGACTAATTGGGAACCTTCCGGCGAGAGAGCCAGAGTATACACTCAACAAAAAGATTTATAGCTATTTTTACAGTAAAGTTGCAAGACTCCTAAATCCAACAGTTGTCAATTGCAGATGTAACTATTTGCTAGATTTCTTTTCTGTGATTGTTTTTAATGCTGCGCAACATCATTTTCAATAAGAAAAACTACGAAGAACAAGCTATCTTTACGTTCATCTTCATGGCCTTACGTTGTGTTTGCAGAAAGTTTGTCCGCGTACTCAGTTAAAGTGGCGAATTGTCCACACATGTAATGAAAATAATAAAAAATTAGCATACTCAGTAAAAAACAAGACGTTATGATTTTAATCTTAAATTGTCAAATCTGGAGAGCAAGAAACGTGATGTAGTTTTTTTCTATTGCTCTTGAAAAGTTTTTCAAAATCCGGGAAAACCAGATGGGTCATATTTTTTCATGACTAAAGAATCATTGCGTATTCTCATGTCAGTGCTGGTTTGGAAGCAGTTTGTGCTTCTGAGTAGTTGAACAGTACTTCTACTCAAGCAATTGAAGTGAAAGTAAATATTGCACGGTCGCAAATCGAAATTAATCAGTTTTACTTTTTATACAATGAAATCTGGATGGCAAACATGTGTGTATATTCAATTTCAAGATTGCTTTGACAAATTTTTGCAGCATCGAAGAAAACCAGGACAGATCGCGTTTTTCCTGACTAGTGTATTTGCTGTACCCTCACCAGCCCTAGGGTCAACACTGTTTTTCAAGATTTGACTTAAACAGTGAGGATCTTTCCTAGCCACCCCTTTGTTTGCTCCCTGACGAGAGTGGGATCCGTGACCCAAACTTGTGGCCGATGAGTGAAGACTGGGTTTGTTGATCAGCAAGGCAAACACGCGCTTCGAAGTTCCTAGCTAAAAGGAACAAGTTGCATTGGCATTGACGTGTTAATTTGCGCTTCAGTTTCGTCTAGGTGCAATGTTTTCCCCCGCCAGTTTACTTTGCAATTCCGCTCCCTGCGTTTGCGGCAGAGCGCTGGTAAAATCTGTCAGCGCAAGTTTAATTGACTGGCCTTGCGCTTAAATAAGAGGCGAGCTTTTCGGGCGATCGTTGATCCCGCTGGAGCTTCCTTGCTCCGTCTTTTCCAACTTGCAGCTTCCTGTCCTGCAATCTGGGCGATATTTTCATCGCAGGTAAAAACATATGAAGCAACCTGTCAATCGGACGCATTTTACCTTTATATCCGCCCCGGGCAACTGATTCGGAACTTCTCTGTCCTGACAACAAATTGATTCTTGCCACTTTGTTATGGCCGGAATCCAGGTGCGGGTCATCGCTTTGGCCCCTGTTAAAGTGTCACGTTGTTGACCGCATTAGCAGAAGATACGCATTGCCCGTTGTAACTACAAGTTTTCCGATAACAAGCGTTCCCGCCCTACTTAACTGAGGTCAATGTTCTGACGCGCACGGAGAGACGGAAACAACGTAACCGTGCATACTTTAAATAGGAATCTTTATTTTCCACAATCTGTCGCGCAATCGAGACATGTCAGTGAAGAAAGCACTGTGCAATGCAGGAGCGCCAAATCGAAACGACTGTGATGAGCGCACCATAAAGTTCAACTGATTGCATTCAGTCGCATTCGGACATGTTCGCTCTTTGCAAGTGTTTCTCCCGATGAGCAATTTATTTTAAGCTTGACATTGCAGCGTACGAATGAAAATTAAATGCGAACTAAATCGTACTGGTCTGAAGTTTCTCTGCCAAGTTATTTTGTTGCGCGATATTTGTCAAGAAGAATGCAGTCGGTTAGATTTCCTCAGGCCAAGTTGCCCGGATGCAACACTCAATTCAAGTGCGAAAACGCGATATGACCAAGCACGAAACAGTAGAATGCAACATATTACCGGCAAGTTTCATAAGATTGCTCTAGCAGGAATGCGCCTGCCAGGCATGATTTTTGAAATGGTGGCGCAAGACAGTTGGAATTACGAAACAAGTTTTCAAACCATCGTGCCAATGACGCACGCCGCGTTACTGCGGCGCAGCGAAAGTTTTAAAATACGTATGATGTTTTTGCCGACATGCACAGCAACAACGAACTTACTTGACTTATCAAGCAACAATACAATACAGTGGCCACAGTGATGGTTTGGCGCTCGATGACAGTGAGCGGAAAAACTGCCACATCTGTCTGTCAAGTCGAGCTGTCGGTCATGCAAGTGTCGCCATAAAACTGTCACCACGCAATTGTCGCTGTAAAAATGTCACCACAACCTGTTTCGATAAAACAACTGCTTGCGCGATATTTTTGCTGAAATACAAGATAATGCCACAAACAGCTGGTGACAACAATTCGCTTGTGGTGACGTTTGTCTGGGTAGCATGTTCTCTCCAACAGCATTCAAGCAGCTTGGTGGAAATGGCTGCATCTCTTCGGACTGCAGTGGCACACACGTTTGGCCGTCTTGCCCATCTTCAGCAACAGAACGTCCGAGAGCTCTCCCTCTGCTCTGACCGGACCTCAGCTTTAACGTGGCTCATGGTCCTCGAAAACCACTTCTGACTGATCCACCTCCATACCACGTTATCACCACGGTTAGAAGTGAGCCCGGAGCTTGCTTGAACAGCTCCATTCGCATAGCCGCACCTCTCTAGCAGTATTGCCGCATCGTGCTTTCGGTGCATTCTCGGTGACAACAGTCGTTAACAATCTCGCGCTTGAGACGGCGCTGATTTTCCAGGTGTTGGTCGATCTCGCCACGCAGGTCATTCATTTCGCTGGCGGTTCTGAAAGGTGGCAGAGCGCGAAACTTAAAAAACTGGTTCCTCGCCGGCCGTAACAAAAGGACTAAGTATGGAAATCGCTAACCGATTTGCCGAAGCAGGTTAAACTAGAAAACTGCCATTTTGCGCGCGCAGGGCCGCGATATGACCTGCTGCCGCAGTTTATTGGCGCTGAAGGCGAGGGACACGAAACGCGGCGTGTTTGTCCCGTAAACGCCCTTTTCGTTAAGTATAAACTTAAAACATTAGCATTTTTCCGGCATAAGTTTTCGCGCAAGACGCCGGCATGCGCCAACGCCGAACCGGATCAGCGAAACGCGCGACAGAAAGATAACCATCTCGTTTGTTTCCGGAGGTGAGATTTGCATCGTTACCAAAACGCGGCACGCACAACTGTTTAGCGGTCTGACGTCGAAGGCCCGAGATGGACCCAAGGGGTCATGAAAAAGTTCTGTGGTAGGTGACGATGTCAGTGCAAAGCACAGGTGTCATTCGATGCTTACTTTATAAAACGCTTCATGACGCTTTTCGTTCCTTGGTTCGCGTCCATCGCTTCGGTGAAGGTTGTCGCGATGCTGATGTCATCGCTGAACACTTCTCGACGCGATCGAATTGCTGTTAATGCAAAGATAATTTTGTGATAAGTAAAAATAAAAATAAATAAGTAAACTTCTTGGCAACGCAATCCATATTCAGCATTCGAATAGAGAAAATACGATAATGCCCATAAACACCGTTTAGCAGTTTTGGATGAGAATATTAACGCCAATAAGGTCTGCGGCTATGCTGCACGAGACGAAAGGGTCGAGAAAACTGGGCAATCGCAGATGCAAGCAAGGATAAAACAAGACACTTCTTACAGCTCTACCTCCTTGTATATGTTGAGGATTTGAACAATGTTGTAATATCTCGCTTTCAATTAAACGAACAAGCAAACAACAAAAAGGGAGGTTAGTAACTTTTTCGCTAATTTGCAATGTTTTATTTAATGCTGTTTTATTTGAATCGCTAGACGTACACAGTTTAACCAAGATGGTTTTCATATAGAGGCATGCAGTCAATTAGTCTGCTGGAATACCAAACGGCTGCAAGTTAGATTATGGTTGCAATCTGATCGACGTACGCAGTACAAGTATTAATCTTGCGGAGACAGATGAAAGCCTCGCCCTTGGCACTTACCAATTCGTAGACTTGGATATCTTCTGAGAACAGCTTTGATATGATGCCATCGCGCACCGTGTGGTCTGCACACGAGACGCTGCAAACTGACCAGTGCTCCAGCGCAGGCACGGTATTTTCGCTCTGAAGCTACGGTCATGGCCAGGGCCAGTATGAAAACAGTGACGATAGAAATCTTCATGGCTTTCTTCAGTGAGATGTTCTGGGATGCTTCGAGACGCTGATCGTGTTGCTCTTCGCTATCAGACTTAAGCTGTTGCGAAGATGTCTCGAACAGTTCTCAGTGATTTAGAAATCTACATAGAACACTAGGTTATTTCAAGCAACAAAAATGCAAAAAAAAAACAAGTTTTAAACTAGAGCAATGACACTTATATAGACAGTTATTTAACGGCACCATTTGTACGCAGTAGTTAGCTGGAGAAGAAACTAAGCATCTTCCTCGTGATGTGTGAATTACAACTAGAGTTCTGTATTAGTCTTTTCTGGCAAGCTCGCTCAATGTTTCCACCGTTCTTAACATCCCTGGTGCGCAGCGCCTTTACAGCCTCACCAACGATTGAGGCGTTTTTTACAGACGCAAGTTTAACAGAATCCATACTAGGCGACAAAGTGTTTGTTTGTTCAATGGCTATAGCGACTGATGGCAGGCAAAAATTCATAACGTATGATGCTGTGATTTGTGGTCATAGCAGCTTGACTAAGGAAAAATGCCTGACAGATAGACAGTTAAAACGAACGAGAAAACGCACGACAAATTCTTGTATAAACTACTTAATGCGGCGCTTATCTAAGCTCTTGATTGCCTGATTTTCAGCTACCATATACCACACGTAGTACTGCCCATACACGTATACATGTTGCATGAGACTAATCACACAAAGCTCTCACTGTTTCAGCTATGTAACTTCAGCCTGTTATCATTACAGACATTGACGGCAACTAAAATCTCCGGCAAAGCATTTAGTGCAACCGCAATTCAACGTTGTCCTCACATGAACTTCAAGCAGCACGTCAAACATCATTACATTTGTGTGCATGCTCGACAAAACTTACGCGTCAGTTCAGTTGTATTGGTTCACTGCATTCGCTGGCATTTTTTAGCGTCCAACCAACATAGTCACAGATCGTATATTTTATTAGTTTTTTTGCATATTTGTGAGAACTACGCAATTTCGTTTCGAACAGTTTTCTAGCATTAGCTGATAGTACCTAGTTTTTTTGCTTCTGGTTAATTTGCTTGACCGTGCGTTTGCATACTACGAGTGCTTACTGCAATTTCGCGGTGAATATTTCGGCACCTGTAACTCACCTCACGGTCCCTGCTTCCAATGACAGCTCCACGTTTGTCCGCTCCGGGTTTATATAGACGCGACAAAACCTTTTTTCACAACTCATGCGCGCTTCTGCTAGAGCAGTGGTTCTCAAACTTTTTCTGATCGAGTACCATTTGTGTGTCCCGTACTGTCATCACGTACCACCTTGTTCCAGGAAAAGTCAATGTGCAAAATATCATTCGATCAAAAGTCTGGAAAACCAGAATTGACACAAATCCAACGTGAACAAAATGGCTGTGAGGAATTTTAATGGCCATTATTAG
>JGI24159J19872_10011307_pt1 | contig 11694 bp, 6 predicted proteins | sample Ectturendosymbi4_FD_19872 | JGI IMG/M metagenome (IMG submission 19872) | reverse complement strand
GAAAGGTCTGCAAAATGTGGTGGGATGGTTTCTGGATGGAGGCGATAACCCAGATTTCCACCAAAACCTAATTATTACTTTTTTAGCCCATTTACAACGTTCCTTGAAATTTGCATGCAAATTTATTCCGTGGTATTTGCATTAAGCCGACAAATTAACAAGCAAAAAGTATGCGAAAACACTTAATCTTCTTGTGAAGGTAATAAAGTTTTTGTAAAATATCAAGCTCAAGGGGGGGTTTTAACCCCAACCCCCCCACCTTGCGTACGCCCTTGGTCCCAATAGGTTTCGTCTGCGTTACAGTTCATTCAGCAAAAACATAAGCAATTACTCCGTCTTCGAGAGTTTCCCGTTGAACCTGAACAACCTGATGTTGCTGGAGTGTTTAACTTCTGATTGTGAACGGTGGAAGATTTCATCTCTAATCTCCAAGAACGCTGAATAGACGGCGATCCAAAAAGCGTATAATAACTAACTGCCTATCTCCCATTGTTGACCTTCGTGTCGAAGATGCAGAGACTTATTAAACAATTGTTCAAATTCTGAAAACTTTGTATGTTGAAAGCAAGAGAAATATCTATACCTGACATTTACTGGTCAGCCACGGATACGGAGTGCCGGAGTCGACTCCGGCAGGATTATACGTTTTTTGTTCGGACGCGGATCCGGACCCGGAGTCAAAAATCTGTGAAAACCGGACCCGGATCCGGAGTCACTTTGCAATTTCGAGAGTAGCAGGAGTCTATGTGGCCAATTCTTAAGTAAAAACATGGGTAAATTTCGGTTGGATCGATGATGGTAGCTGGAGTCTGAAAGGGGTCGGATTCTGAAATTTGAATAATTGCCGTACCCGGATTAAAAATTTTTGGAACAGCAGCGGAGTCGGAGTCTGAAAAAGTGACTCTGGCCACCTCTGTATTGAACCAGGCTTTTGAATCAGTGCCGTAGCCAGCCCAAACTTTGGGAGGGCCAATTCTATTGACGTTAAGCTAGTGTTTTGTTTGGGATACAACTTCTAAAAAGGACAGAAGTACTTGTTTGCTGTATATTTGGATGACGTGTCCATTGAACTAAACAACATCAAAGCTGAGTGTTACATTGGTGAAGTCCTGTTCAACCACTTGATGTTTGCTGATGATATTTGTGTGTTTTGTCCAAGTGTACGTGGGTTGCGAAGTATGTGTGTCAGGGTTATGCAGCATAGCACGGAATTACTTTCAACGGCAGTAAAACTGTTTGTATGACGTTTAAGACTAAAACCCTATGGTTCTGTCTTCAATGCAGTTGCAAAAAGTGTCTGTAACCCTGTGATTCCGCCGGCTTCAATGCCTTGTACTACGTTCTCTTTTGTCTCTTTTAATCGATCTGCGTTCTGCAGCGTGCGTGTGTTCATACTATGGACGTCGTGTCTGGTCATAAATAAATAAATTAAATTAAATCAAAAGTGCAAAAAGCACGTTCATCCCGTTGCTGACAATGGATGGACAAAGTGTAAAATCTGTTAAGCACTACAAATATTGAGGGATTGCATAGTGTTTCCATTTCAGAGCAAAAATTTAAAACCAGATTTTCGGGTAGCTAAGATAAAAACACAGGAAAATCCGAGTTTGTTCAGGTTTTCAAGTAAATGTGATTTTGCCCAATAAAAACTCAGCATCATTTTGAAATTACTAATGTTAGTTAATGCGCAGTTTATTAACGATTCATTAATTAAGTTAAGCACAGTTTTTTAAATGATGTTTATAATACTGAAACATGACAATAAAAGTATACTGTCATCATTCAGTCTGTTTCTGAGTTTTGCGACAAATAGCCCTGTGGCTGAAAAAGCTTTCTCTGGCTCCACTGATGTGGACTTGATTCTAAGTAAGACATGGTACAGTTTTTAAGGTTGTTTGGCCTGGCCTTTTTTTTGTAGACTCAAAAAAACTCATTTCGTTTTTCACAATTAGTGATCGGATCTCTTCCTGTTCCGGAATAATTTTATGGTCTTCACTCTCATCAATTACATGGATTCTGTGCTTTCATTTCAAATGGTTGATACTTTCGGTGCTTTAACCACTTCCTTTTGTATAACGGAGCACAAATTGTACTTTGGTGTTGGTTGAGACTTGTATGAAAAGTAGCTATGAACCTCTGGTTTTCTTTGATTACTAACGTCTTTAAACTGAATGTGTATGATTAAAGACTAGTTAAATTCGCTTCAAAAGAAACGCCACGTATAATGTAGAAAGTTATTAACAATTGAAAAGGAAAGAATTGCTTTTGCAAAGAATTACAGCTAGTGTATGAACTAAGACATAACAGCTGGTAAATGAGTTAACTAGTAACTACGGCATAGCCTAACAATTGACTAAATTTACTGAAAAGCAAACCGTTACTATGACGTAGGCATTGTATTTATCAAACGAAGAGATACGTGAATACAAGCTGCAATATCCACACGCTAAGACACTTTTATGTGCAAAATAACGTCATGATCTTCCTAAATAGGTCAACTGACCGAAATTATAAATCGACCAGTAACGAACGTCCGGTAGTCAGCGAGCAAAACCCGCACACTCGCGCCACATGATAATAGTTGGAAGTTCAAACGTGCCAATGTCGCCGTCTAACACGTCCCCTCTGCAACTTGAGTGTTGTCATAATTACCAATATTTGAATGCAACAGCAACTCCAGGTTTTTCAAAATATCCGGGTTTGTTGATTCAAAATACTCGGGTTTCGAGTAGCAGAAAATAGCCAAAAAAACGGGTATCGGGTTCGGGAATGCTCGGCTTGGAAACAGAGATTACACTAGATCAGTGGTTCCCAACCGGGGGTCCACAGAAGGCAGGCGCAGATTTACCATTAGGCTAAAAAGGCTTAAGCCTAGGACCCCCAATTTCGAGGGGCCCCAAAATTTTAGGAGTAAGGACAAATTCCAGCATTTCTGTAAGCAATTATATTTGTATTTTTATTTTGGTTCAACGCACGTTTTTTTACTATCCGCTAACAAAAGATCTCTACAGAAGAATGAGCGCAAAGGGTTGAAGTGACTGACGATCAGCATTCTCTTTTTATGGCCTTGAGCATTGGTTGTTGTTACGTATAACGTGTGGAACAAAACGCCTGAATCCAATTTTCAGGTTACATGAGGCCAGTGAGGTACTCAATAAGTATGTAATGGGAGAGTGGTCAGATAGCTTCACCGCTGCCTTTTTCGTTAGTTTCATTGTGACTGTTTTTGTTCCTGATATCGAGGGAATTCAGAAGAGAGTAATATGTTTATGAATTGAAACAGCTTGTTCAGTGAATATAGTGAGCAAGTGTAGTGCTAATTTGTATGACATCAGTCGACGCGAACTTTCCAGAAAGGCCCCCAATTTAAAACAGCCTGGGGCCCCGAAAATGAAAATTCGCCTCTGACAGAAGGATTTTTGGGGCTCCATGGCCTTTGAAATGAAAGCAAAATAGCGAAATGCCAAACTACGCGCCGTGGTGTAGTTTGGCATTTCGCTATTTTGCTGGCAGAAAACAAACTGAGCACAACTCTACAAGTAGAATCCAGGTCGTATAGGGCGACACAAGATCTCGCCTGTCAACGAACATGTTTATGAATAAAGGTATGCAAGTTGTGATTCAATCAAATTCAGTGGGAAGTCCGATACTGTTTGTTCTTGAGTAGCTTATCTATACAAGGATAAGTTTCTGGTAGAGCGCATCTTACTCATCCTGTAGCCCCAATCTGAGGGTTCTCTTTCTTGTCACATTTTGGGAGGCGTAGTCGTTTCCCACTTTGATGTTATTGCTATCATGCCAAGCTATATCTTTTACCCACCTGCTAACTTAATCAGAAAGAGAAAAAGGTTTAAATACGACGGCAGTACTCATCTACACGACCTGCCACAATTACACAAAAGCTAAGAAACTACATGTACCTTGCTGTAAGTAAGACTATAAGCAAGTGGAAGGTGTGTGAAAGCCTTGCAAGCACTGTTCATTTTGTGGTTATCGTGGAAAACACAGCAAATCAATGGTCACGTGTGTTTCACAAATAATGACAAAAAGCAAAACCTTCTCGCTGAAGCAAAACCTGACATGTACAAACTATCGTGTTCATGCAGCAACTTGTAACATTGTAAGATATGCCATCAACAATGTTGGCAAAGCAGTAAACATATTTTCTGGCTGCCAACCCAACGAAAGTAATCCTGCTTACACATTTTACTAACGCTCTGGTTTGCGTCATAGCGGAGAGATACAGTCAATGTGGGTTTGTTGCATAGCTCGATGAGTGACGTCAGACAGTCTTTTAGTTTCAGTAAAAACAATTATTCAGGAACGACGTATTTTCCAGTTTTGTAATGGCTGCAGCTTGTGTTTGGATTTACTGATTTTAATTTTATTCTTGATTTGTTTCCATTCTCTGTTCTTGTTTCAGCCTTTCAATATTTCACCCGTAAGCATTGCTTGCAGTTTTCAGAACTGAGTATGTGTGGTGGTACACTTACATAAAATCGATTTCATATAAAAAAAATTGCGGATAGATTCACTTGTGTCGCTTTTGTGGAGACTACTCTGCTATTCGAATATAGATACGAGCAAATTTGAATCACTGCAAAGTGAAAAAGCAGAGCCAGTGATGCAGCCAGCTCAAAATATTATGAGGTGCCAAATACTTTGACTTTAAGCGATCAACAGTATTTGGTTTGATACACAACCCTGGAATCACGAAATGACAAGATATGCTAGAAATTTTGGGGGACGTCATGGTACCTCACCCCTGTCTACGCATATGAGTAGAACGCAGGCGGTTGATTCCTCAAAAGCTTGGAGCAATTTAGCAAACGTAGAGCTTTTAATTGTCACGTGATAAGCTTCATGAAGCATTCATGATTTTTGACCTGCAAATCAAATGATTTATAACTTTTTCTAGTAGAGACCACTTGTATGTCGCAACCCCTGCTCAGGTCCATGAACACTAACACTGTTGGAATCATAGGCCAAACTGGCAAGAATTTTGTCTCATCACCACCAACGCTTACTGAAACATTTTAGGGAGCGCAGGCGAGTTTTTCTACAACTCAGCAATTATTGAGCAATTCACAAGCTTATCCTTCCTGAAAAAACAAACTTGTTGGATTTTGAAGATGTTCCCAAAAAAATGTGAAGTACTCATGGTAGAGACCCAAAAATGCAGGAAATAGAAATATTGGCGGTCAATTGAAGATCAAAATGATGCTCTGCTCGAGCTTGCGGTTCTACATGCAACAGAAAGTAAATTAACTTGAGACATAAACATATGTTATTCTCAAGGATACTTCTACACTTTTTAGCCACATAAGGTCCTCAAGGCCAAAATGTCCATCTGATTTAGCTCACAAACAAGTTAACATGTTGCGATATACTAGTGCTATTACATGCGCAACTGTTACACGTGATGTAACCTATCCATGCCTAAACTGGTCATATATATTTTCGTTACTCGACAAGTAGCCTATCCACGGGCCAAAATGGGCACATTTTTTTGCACTGCAGGTACCCAGGGCCAAATTGCGCAAATCCTTTTGTTACACGTCACGAAAGCAGGGCCAGATTGGGCATTTACCCCACGTAGCTCGAAAAATACAAAACGTATGCTGATTTCAATATAGCTGCTCGACAAAGCACATAAAAATGCAGCTACTGAAAGAATTAGCTATAAAAGCTAGTTATAAATAGAGTAATTATGAAATTAAGTTAAAAACTGCTTTCGGCAAATAAACCATACGTCCCTGAACAGGGTTTTATTAAGGGGGTCCACAGTTTTCAGCCAAATCGTCAAAGTTGCCCATGACCCTGAAAAGGTTGGGAACCACTGTACTAGATACTGAGCTCTCAGATGACAAAGACATTCTGGGACAACTGCGATATCAATATTGTGCAGCACACAAGTTACGAGCTTTTTTTTCTCCATGTTCAAACGCAGTAAAAAATGAACTTTTTCATTCCTGCTGCACGTCCATATATGCATCACAAATTATGGTGTAAGTTCAGGAAGCAACGCATGCTAAGTTGGCGTCTGGTTTGTAATTTTTGGTGCAAGGCCCTATACAACCTGCCGTGGCGAGCGAGTGTTAGTAGTCATCAGGTTCAACGCAAAATTCCCGCTTTTGACACTTCATTGTGAAAAAATGTGTACCTGTTTCTTGAAAGATGCAGAAAGTCTAACAACGGATGGTTGCGTTTTGATGCAGTCAGATTGTTTATATTTGTCTTTATTCTTTGAACGCTACAGCCGCATTTTACTTTGTGACTGAGTGCTCTTACAATACAGCTTTTGTTTGTTTGCTTGCTTGTTTGTTTGTTTGAGGGCATGTGCGTGACACAACACATTCGTACTTTTCCTGGCCTTGACCAGGGCTGAACTCAGTGTCTTACTCTGGATGTACAGTAGTGTTGTAAAAACTGTTACGGATTAGCGAACAATAGTGTTATGAAAGTGTCTGTAACCCTGGGTTCTACCTCCAACGCCGTTATAAAAATTTATGTTGTGTCTGTTTTTATCAATTTGCGTTGTGCAGTCAGTGTGCGCTTGTACTCTGTGGACTTCGTGTCTGTTTCAAAACATTAAAATATAAAAAAACAAAAAATGACAAGATATGCTAGAAATTTTTGGGGGACATGGCCCCTTTGCCCCCCTGGCTACGCCTTTGTTTTGAATTAGCTGATAACCTTCACAGAGTTCATCGTCGTTCTAGCTAGTTGCATGGATCACCAATCATCGAATCAATCTGCCAAAGCTTCTGGTACTGACGCCTCAAAGGCAATCATTTGCTCAAATTGCTGAAGTTGTATCGTGCTGCCTTTGCGATTTACGCACTCACTGAAACAGTGGAAATATGTGAATGAGTTTTGTATTGATGGAGCTCCTGAAATGATAGGATAACGTTCAGGCTTTCAAAAAAATTCGGCAACTTGCTCCTGAAGCAAAACGTACGTTCTCTCTCATTTACAGATATGCGCTTGCTGCAGAACTTTACCAACTCCTCTGGAACATGTGTTGGATTCCACGATAAAAATGGTGAATTACAGTACAACACATCCAGAAGCCTTAACACTACTCTGTACTAAAGTCAAACAAGAACTCTGTAACATGGGCGTCCGCAGGGGGAGCAAAACGGGCATTTGCCCCCCTAGAAATTGGGACTAAGAAGCAAAAATTTCTGGAAAACGTGAAATCAGGAATTTAATTCTGATTATTTGGTTTAATCCTTGCAATGACAGTTTGTTTGCCGATATGACACCCACACTGCACAAGAGTCAGGTTCACTGTTTTGGTAACATGCAGTAACGAGCTTTCAGTTCACTAAATTCGCTTCTTTGCCTGCAGAGACAGGTTGCGAAACTCGGGAGCGAATTGTTCTACTATTGGTTTTTGTTGCGTAACAATGACATGGCAACAAATCTTCGAAGATGCACTTCAAGTTACGGTGATGTCTTGCCGCATGCAACTATTGAGCGCATACATCTTGGCAGGTAATGCAGCGAGACGAGACTGCTCATAGCGGTAAGGCACGTAGGTTCAAACCAATGGTGGGCGAATTGCCGGTCGCCGACGTATTTTGTGTGGCTCTTCTAGATGAATAGCAATATCTCAAATTGATGAGAGTTGTTGCCTCAAATTTAACGTTTGTTTCGTTTATCAATGTGTTTACACAAGTTTGTGAACTTAGTCACCAACAGTGTTCCCTGTAAGAAAATTTTACATTGAGCAAATATTTGTGTCAGTGCGCATGCAATTTCACAACCATGTACTGTAGACACGCAACCAGTGAAACGTTTCGACAGGGTTACGTGATATATATGCGATATCAAATCTGGAATGTTGCAAGTGCGCAAGAATGAGATTTCACTGCGCAAATGCTCTGGTAGTTCTGCGCACCTTAGAGGGAACACTGGTCAGCAGAGAGTCGGCGCGATTTGATAGTGTTGCAACCTCTCCGGTGGTGTTGCGTTCATTCTGTGATTCACCACGAACGGGATGTGCGCGAAGAATAACACCATTATATATGTAGCGCGAGCAAGCAATAGTAAGAGAGATTGCGACGTGGAAGCTCTGCCGAAGCTTTGCGCATATGCTGCTCGGGATTTCCGATCGCAACAAAATGGTGCTGTGACCAGGATGTGAAGGTCATGGCGAGTTCAGCCTTCACACAAAGAACTTGCGATTGGTGCGGTTAGTCGTGAAAAGGAGGGGATGTTGTTGCAACCTCTCCGGTGGTGTTGCGTTAGAGAAGAGAGATTGCGACGTGGAAGCTCTGCCGATGTTAACGCGTCAACGATTGAACACAATGACCAGCCTACGCGAAGAGAGATTGCGACGCATGATCTCTATTGTTGCTTGCAGCCGCGGTGCGAAGCTTTGCGCATATGCCGATCGCAACAATAGCAACGACAGTGAACCTAAATCGCAAGTTAGGCTACTTTTTCTTCTTTCCCTAAATTGGGCTAATTTTCTTCCCAGAAGAAAATTAAAATTTTTCAAAGATGCACATGTCAAAAACATTCTGTCAGTTTCCCAATGTTGGAATGAGAACCAAGGTGTTTCGCGAAAACGCAAATGCAGACCACAAAGTGGAAGAATACTAAAATAAATTGTAAGACTACTGGAGGAGTTCCAAGCCAGATTTGGCCATTTCCAAGAGTTTAAACCGCGTTTTGCATTCCTTGTTAATCCATTCAATGTTAACGTATTGGTGGTGGCTGTCCAGCTCGCTAACCCTTTGTCACAAACTTGTCTGCTGTAGAAACAAAACTGACCGAAATGCCAGAAAATCTGGGTAAAAAAACACATAATTTCTGGCGGCAGGTTCCAGAAAGTAAATACCCACAATTAAAAATACCAATCTGTAACTCATTTCTGTGTAAAGCACAACAAATTGCTGCGAATTATTTCTCACTGTAATCAAGTTCGTAAAATCAAACCATCGTGCAACTCTGAAAAACGAACACTTGGGAGAATTAATTCGCACAGCTTTAACAACATACTGCCCAGGTTTTCGGGGACTAGAAAATCAAACAAAAACTTCATACTGACAATTACTGTACATCATTTAATGTAAGACTTGCATTCTTTACCGCGTTTGTATTGACACAACAAAGTGGTTTTGCGGCTCGCTGGTGTTTTTTATTTTCTGCAAATTACTCTTTCATTGAACAAGTTTGCCCACCCCTAGTTTATATTACCGTATGTGTAAAGAAGCATGAGTGAAAAAGAAGCATTGCTACCATGGGCGTCGGATGGGGGGACAGGTGGGGCCTTGGCCCCTCTGGATTTTGAAATTATTAGCAAAAACAAGTTGTTTTTTCAATTTCGAGGGGTAAAAACGAAATTTCATCATTTTTGGCCCCCCGGAAAAATTTTTGGGAAAATCCCCTACTGGCACCCCCCCTGGAAAAAATCCTTCCGACGCCCATGATTGCTGCCAACAAAGCGCATTTTCTGCAACACTGCAACCAATGCTCCCTCTAAATGTGCGCAAATGCGCAGTACCACCAGACCATTTGCGCAGTGAAATCTCATCTCGCGCGCTTGCAACATTCCAAAACATTGGAAAAACACGAAAACAAGAAGTTTTTAACTGCACATTTAATTCAAATAGCTAACTCAGTTTTTAAGACTGAGTTAGCTATTTGAATTAAATGTGCAGCTTGTTCGTATTTTCATAAGATTTTACACTTCTAAAAATTCACCAAGTTTGCAATTCATTTGGAACTCTGCTAACTCAGTCTTAAAATATCCATGCTCACTAACACAAACATTTGCTCAATGTAAAGTTTTATTACAAGGAAAACACTGTATGCAACTGTTGCCGTAACATTGGGCATTTTCTTTTTTGTATACGTCAATTTGCGTTGCATCGCCAACAACCAGAAAAAGATAAGCAAAATGTCGACTTTGCCCACCCCTGGAAACATTTCTGCGGACGCCCATGCTCTGGAATGACATGAATTCGATAGTCACAGCTCTACTATCTCACACGTCTGTAGGTATACATACTATCGAAAGGAAGCATTCTAAACCGCGTTTTTGAGATGAAGGATGAAAGAAAGTTTTTCTCAGAATTGAAAGCAAACGAGTTCTTGTCTGACTTTAGTGGTGAGATTTCGTTGAAAAGTATTGCTTATTTGGCGGAAATTGAAGAACTTTAAATCTGAAGCTACAAGGAAAAAGGAAAAGATAACAGGCACTAATTTTTCAAGTTAGTATCTTTGTTACAAAAACAGTTACTCACTGGTATCTTGCGTATGTGCTGTTGTTTTCAAAGTCTTCCATATCTATTCGCAGTTCGTAATTGCCACTGCTTGAGATGCGGTGAATTTTCTCAAGACCTATTTTGGCGAAAAAGGTGTTTCCGTTAACACGCATTTTAAATTCCAAAAGGCGATCGCAACAATGTCAACGCATTGTTGCTTGGAACCATCAGTCCAAAGGTACATTAATCCAAATATTTTTATGCACAGCATTTGCAATCAGATTTTCTATTTCTATTTGCTTGAGTTGAAGATGGTTCTACTTGCATAAGAGCTGAAGACGCTTACTCCGCAAGCGAAATACATAAAGCTTCGACAAGATCATAATGTCTGATTCTTGTCTGTGAGAGGAATCCTTTCGAGTTAACAAGTAGAGCTTTTTTCAGAGGTAAGTAGTGAAACATTAAAAACACTTACAAACTCAATTGCCATGGATGTCGTGATGTCATCTTTAGTCATGAACTAACAGAGCAGTTAAGGACCAGAAAATCAGAACATCAATTAAGCTATTGTTTTGAAAACAAGCGAAAACGCTACACGAGTTGGTAAGCAAGCAGAGAAAGAAAAAGAAAAGTAAAGCGAAAAGAGAGTGAAAGCAAACAAAATTAGATACGGATGGTATAACATGAATTTTCAAATACAAATTTCATAAACAAGTTGTTAAAATTCTAATGTGATAACGAAAATCTCTTCCGGATTGGTTCAATAGCACTGTACAATCTGATCAGATAGGTACTGGGTGCATTATATTCAAATGCGAAAACGGCAAAGGATTTTTATTTTTGATCCTGTGACCTTGACTTAACTTCCCAAGACCTCAAGTGATTTGAAGTGTTGAAATACAATTGATGTTCCTGTTTCGTATTTATATATTTTTTATTTGTCTGTTTATACTTTGTAGATTAGTCTTGAGTACCTTATTTAAACGACTCATTTGGCGTTGAAAGCGCTTTAGGATGGTATCTGCACAAGAATGTGCCTACTTTTAAGACAAAAATTTACCAATTTGCAGAACTTATGGTTTGGGATTTTGAATGAGCAGTAACTGGTGGACAATGATTTCAATTAATCAGGAGTGTTAAATACCACATAAAAATCAGATTACATCACAGGCGAATCCTGTTTGATGTTTTGTTTATGATGTAAAGGTTACTTTTATAAATTGCGAAGATTTCAAATGAAGGCGTAGGACTTGTCAGCGCTTCTGAAATAATCGAATATAAAAGGAGTCGGATGAATGTGCAAAGAAGGTAAACGGAGTGCAAATGTTTATCCCTGCCGTTACCCGGAAATGCACACATTTTTGTGACTTATAAATTTACAGAACTTGTCAACCTTGGGTTGGCATCTTGGTAATTATAATCACGAATTATAAATTTACAGAGGACGACAACCTGTGAACACTGTTAACAGCAG
>JGI24159J19872_10011306_pt1 | contig 11695 bp, 8 predicted proteins | sample Ectturendosymbi4_FD_19872 | JGI IMG/M metagenome (IMG submission 19872) | reverse complement strand
GACCAGGAAGGTGTGAAAGCAATCACAAACAATATGTTAGGCCACGTGTGTTGAAATTAGAGTACGAATAATGCATAATTATGCAAATGACAAAAACTGCTTTCTTCTACAGTACTCTGTCATAGTACGGTAAACTGCCATTGTTTAATAACTGGAACAAATTAAATTGGCATCATTTTTCATGGCCTAGAATAATGAAAATGTTAGTTGCGTTATTATGGAATTATACATGTGTCTTTCAGACATTTGTAATTAGTAAAAGTTTTTTCAAAGATAATTGGCACTGTGTATTTCGGCGTTGTAAACACTGTGGTCTGGAGGTACTGATTTTTCGTCAGATTATGTTACATAACCACCATACCCCAAAGTGACCAAACTGTAACCAAATGTCGATCTTTGTCAAAGAACTCTTAACATCATATTTACTCCCAATTTCGATATATCTCTGCAAAGATGTGCCCTAATCCTCATTGGAAATATTGTTCTATTTGAGAAACAATGGCAAAAAAGGTTAAGATCGCCAAGATCATTAAGATCCCCATGATTTCTAAGATCACAAAAGATTGCTAAGATCACCACGATTGCTAAGATCACCAAGATTACTAAGATAGCCAAGATGGCTAAGGTCGCCAAGATTACTAAGATTGCTACAATAAAAAGATTTATTGTATTGGATTAAATTATACTGGATCTAATATAAAATGCTTTTTCAGATTGGATCAACACTGTTAAATTTTTGAAAAAAATATAGTTAGGATCAGAAGCATATTTGACAAAATTAATTGAAATAAACTGTGGCATTTTCATTGTTGAAAAGCTGTTGCTTACATTTTTGGACTGAAATTGAACTTGAAATTCACTTCTACATTTTCTTCACTATTAAATTGGATCCAGTAGAATTTAATGTTCATATCTGATCTTAGTGATCTTACTTATCTTGGCAATCTTGTGATCATAGCAATCTTGTGATCTTAGCAATCTTAGTGATCTTAGCAATCTTAGTGATCTTGTGGTATTTGCAGGTGTCTCTTCATTTTCGTTTTTGAATAAGTTCCCCCAAGAACTTCAGCTTGTTTAAGTGTTATATCTTTGGTTCCCTTTCTTGCTTTCCCATCATGTATACCAAAAATAATACTGCATAATTTGGGGCAGAGTTTTGCATAAAAAGTTACTGGATGAGCATAGTGATCAAAACTAATATTTTTATCCAAAGTATTTTCAACACTGATATTTGATCTCAAAACAGTAAGCTTCAGATCAGTTTTTTTCAGATGCTTAAAATCTTTGCACCCAACATTCTTGTCATAATGCTGGTTATGGCAGGGTGTATTTGTTGATAAGCCAATGAATAAAGAGTCCATGTCTGACAGTGTATCTAAAATAAGCAATGACACTTTTCCCACTAAAGCACCAAAAATCTGCAAAACATCAATGTGTTGTGATACTACACTTCATTCATCAATTTATTACTGTAGACTTCTGTAACTACTATGTCAGGGCTACTCAAATGGCAGACCGTGGTCCAAATCCGGACCTTTGGATGATGACAGCCAGATCTCGTGAGCCTCTCAAAGGTTTATTCTATACCCAAAAGTTTTTTTATCCCAAAACCTTGCGCTTTTGGCCGTACTTCTAAAGCAACTCCTAGCCAACTGCATGAGTAGTCAATCAAGCTGTTGTCAGCTCTATTGCAGCGCACACCTGAGCTGGGTATCTTTACCTGGTTCTAACTAATTGTCTTGTCATAATTTTTTAACAAATCCTTGTCACTACTGTACAAGGTCTATGCTGGTGAAAATATTGGATTCAAAGCTAGAAAATAGCGATGAAACCTTTTCTTGTGGAAAACAACGCAATTATACAAATTTACCATGCAGACTCATGAAAGATGGTTCAGAAGGGAAGAGTTTTACAGATATTAGTCCTTTAGGAATGAAATTTGTTTTGTTGTGGGAAGTCAGCAATATGTAAAGAAAACCTAAGGTATTTTAAGCGTTTTCAAGAAATGATAAAGGTAGCTGTTGGATTTTTGGCCGACATAGTGCAATACCTCAACGACTTGAATGCAAAATTGCAAGGAGAAAAACATACTGCTCTTGATTTGATCACTACTATTTGCCCTTTTCAGAAAAAGTGTAATATTTTCAAACATGTTATTCAAAACAAACTTGCGGTAGTCATTTTCCGAGTCATTTTGGGGAAAGTAAAAGTAAGTAGATTCCAGATATTTTCCATTTATAGAAAAGTTGATTACCAACATTGCCAAACAGTTTGGTGACTTTGTTTCTAAAACAGTTGCTGCTGTTTCCTCCAAACCTTTTTCAGTGCCGGACATTACAGAATTTTCAATTGAAGCAAAAGACGCGTGCGGCCGTGCACATGTGTGGACCAAATACGTAGCGGAAATTTTACAGGTACCGGAGCTTAGCTGGGTATTTTCGCTTATATTTGTATACGCAACAATTCATAATTCACTGATGAAGGTGGTGGAGCGGAGCTCCGGCAGCTTAACACCACCGGGTGTGGACGCAGCCAAAAGTAATCTGGAATGGAAGTAATTGAATTCCAGTAGAATGCAGCAGTAAAATCAATATTTTTTGATTGCACGCCTGAAAACTTCGTATCAGAAGAAAATATCTCAAAATTTTTTCCACTCCTCGCAAATTGTTACTGAAAACTCTCATTGTGTCCAGGTCTACCCGATGTTACAAGAGGTGCAAATTGTCCCCTCCTGCAAGCTAAATGTGAAACCCAGGACCCCACTTAGCTTAAAATTTTTAGTATTTTTTGGTTTACAGTAGTTTTTTGGAGTATTTTTTGGTGAATTAGTGTTTTAGTATAGCCATCCACATCTGGATTCACTATCATATTTTACGTCTTTTTGTGAGTGTTGGTAGTGACTCCCCTACAGTGGATAATTGATTTCTTTTAGCTATGTTTTCCTTACTGACTCAAACCTCTAGTTACGCCACTGACTGCTGACAGTCCGCGGTTTTAAAAAAAATTCACAAAGAAGAAGTTTCGTATCTGAATGATGAATAAAAACATTTTCCACTACCTTCTACTCGCTATCACTACCTTGAAACAAAAATGTAAGCAACTGCCAAAAAGCAGAAGCTGCTATTACTCCCACCAGCAGAACAATAAATAACGCTGACAGCATATGTTCATATCTATATCCATTTACCGGATTTGTATACATCAGTGCTGTACAACCTTTTTGTCATCGTGGAACCCCTGATATACTTCCGCGTTTGTCATGGAACCCCCATTGATTAACAAAAATTAAAAATAACAAGTAATATGAAGAAAATCATATATTTTGTTTTTGGACATTTCAACAAATAAACAGTTATTGTTACAGATGTTAAAAAGCAAGAAATTTAATGACTCGGTTGTTCTTGCATTTTTTGAATGTAGCTGCTATATGTTCAGAATTTGGTCATCCGGCAAAAAGAACCCTTATCTCAAATATGTGTCGTCCCATTTTCTAACTTTGTTAGTTGAATCACATTTGGTCTGCTTTGGATTAGGTGCCTTTCATACGTTTGGACTACATTGCCCATCACCGTCCACACCTTCGCTGTTGTTATTATTTCGCTTCACATGAGAAAATTAGTTTTTTTGCTTCATCTGGCATGACTAAATAAGAAAAAGTTGGGTTTCACTTTGTTTATACTTTATTTCCACAAAGGTTGAACAGCAGCTCTAGTCTGTGACTCAGTCTACTCTCTACTAGACTCAGGTTGAGTCTGCTCCAGTGTTGCCACTGTCCTGTTACGGAAAAGTACTAGATTAACACTAGATTCAGAAAAAAATACTAGATTACAAATACGTGACAGATTTGTCAGATTACAAGAAAATTGATGTTGTTCTCAAGAGCAGGCGGGTGTTTGATGAACATTATATATTTATTATTTTATTGATTTATCTCAGACCAGATGGTCGGTAGAACACATGCAGATGATTATTTTTTTACGCTTTGAGTATTTCAATATTGCTTGAAGTGCAACATCTTTACACGATGGTAAATGACTTCACAGCAGAGATGAGCATTGGACTGGATCCGGACGATAGCAAATTTTTTTGAATTTGGATTGGATCCCGACTGTAAATCACTTCAAAATTTAGGATCCGGACCAGATTTGGACTGAGTTAATGAAAAAGAAATGCGGCATTTTAAAAAATTTTTGGACTTAATTTGGACTTGGAGTTTATGTTTGAAAAATGTTTTGGACAATGTTTGGACTTAGACAGGGTTTTAACAAAGCAGGACTGGATCTGGATCACAAAATATGACAGTCCGCTCATCTCTGCTTCATAAGGGAAAAAGACCAACCACACATCTACACCACTGCTCTTGAGAAATGCTTTGTGCTTTAAAATGCGAAACATCGAAAAATGGGCAAATGGCATCACTGTTTCATGACTTTTTCAACATGGCTACAACCATTTCAAGAACCTACCATGTTTGAATTTCGCTTGTGTTTGTTTGTACAAGTCACTGAAACTTTTATTTATCAGATGATCACAGTGACTTCGTAGTGGTTTGACTCAAACAGGTTATCACTATATAGTCTTGTGTAATTTAAGATGTAATTAGGTAGAATATTTATCAAATATTAAAATTGCACATAATCAAAAAGTCAAAATCAAAAGGTCCCTCCGGTTCCTTCAATGCCCTGGTGTCCTTGCACTAATTTTTGTTTTTTCTTGCTGAATATTAATTTTTGCCAAATAGATTTTGTAAACCAGCACATCAAAATGATGCTTTTTACAAATCTTCATTTTTCCTCAATTGCTCAACGCTCCTGTATGATGGAGACCAATTGCCGTAGAGACCAATTGCAGTAGTTGTTGGTGCATTGTTTCGGTGTTCGCGCATCATCAGCACTTTTTTGTAGTTAATAAATCTGTATGTAAGGTATACAAACCAAGCAGGGGGCCTATGAGAGGGGGGTACAAGAGGTACATGTACTGGGCCTGTTAAGTACGGGGGCCCAAGAGGATGAATGAATGCACTCTAAATTTTTCTGTAATCAAGCCCAAAATTACAAGTGTAAACCACTGGCCAATACGACAATTAATCTGATTCTAAGACTTAAACATGGTAGCAGTTTTTCTGTATTCTGATTACTATGCAAGCAGGCTACAAAGTTTCGGCAAGGACACCAGAAGCGAGGAGGCCCAGTATCGGTTTTTGCACCCCCTGACAGAATTTCTCTCAGAAGCCCTGAAACCATCGGTCTTTGTACCCCCAGGCAGAATTTGTCTCAGAGGCCCTGAAACCATCGATCTTCGTACCCCTTGGCAGAATTTCTCTCAAAGGCACTGAAACCAAGCATACAAAAAGTAACAACTGCTGGTAAAGTGTTTTGTTCCTCTCAAGATTGGGCATGTGCAAACACCGATTCTGTAATGCGCTACTGTATGGCTAACCGTGTTTTGTGGTCTTGTGAATGATGGTACGGTTGTGGTGATGATAAAGTGTTTTGCTCCTCTCAATGTTGTCCATGTGAAAACACTGATTCTACAATGCATGCTGCTGTATGTCTAACCATTTTTTGTGCTCTTGTGTTTATGATGTCGTCTGTGATATGGACCACGAGTCCTCAAAAAATACCATTGTTATTAAAATCAACTCAACTCAATTAGTATTACAGTTACTGTACAATTATACAAAGTTCTGTAATTAATTACATTCAACTCACTCATAAAACACACTAGATAGCTATGAAAAACCACTAGAAGACTGGATGGAATGAAAAAATAGTAGATCTAGTGGAAAAACACTGGGAGTGGCACCACTGGTCTGCTCTCTACTCATTAGTCTACTGTGACCTGTACATCGGCAACATCATATAACAACTGTGTTGCAACAACAACGTTATTAATTGCACAACTATGAACAAGTGATGCAACAACTATCAATATCTCTTGTTGGCTATCTGCACTCAACCTCCTGTACAACTAACTGGCCTACTTGGAGTCTGAATGCGGCACGGTGATCTAAAAATTCATAACGACGCACCAACGTACTGAAGCAAGAAATCATTTCTCCTCAAAAACGGGGAACCCTCATGCAACCCTTAAGACTCACGGAACCCCACTACATGGTTCGCGGAACCCTAGGGTTCCACAGAACCCCTGTGGAAGAGTACTGATATACATCTATGTATAGGGGTGTAATGAGTTTAGATGGCACCTGGTGCATAAAGCAAGTTTGGCGCCCCCATGTTTGAACTTGAGCTCTTTCGGAAGCAAATGTACTATATTGAAGAAAGTGCTTGGGACATTTTTGGACTTTACGGTGACCCAGTGATTCGGCGCCCGGCGAGTTGCACCTCCTTGTTACGCCCCTGATATGCAGTACTATTACATTCTCATGTTATGTTTTTTGTTAGAACAATCCAAGGCATATCACATTTGCATGATTTTATGGGAGTAACAAGAACTCAAATATTTGACACTGGTAAAGGACCCTCTCCTAAAATAATTGAGTAGCCCTGTATCATGTGATTATCATTGCACTTTCAAATTAAACATCTGCACTACAAAACAAGAACAAGCAACTGTTCTTTAACTGCTATAGCTCAACTCACAAATTGAACTACAATGCATGCTGCACAGAAAATGTCATTGTATGCCTTCATGATGCTTACATTTGTGGAGCGAACACAGCAATGATACTTGATACTGCTTATGAGATAACAATCTATTGCACTTGAATGCATATAGATGGTGGCAGCAGGGTAGTATTACTGGTTACAACTAGCATGTCTTACCACTATGGTTTAAGCAAAAGTGAGCTGTTAATACTTATTAGTTCACTGACATAGGATTTGGAAACATTTTAGTGTAAAAAAAGTGAAGCAGTTTCTCATTTTCATTTGTGGAAAGCATTTGCCAAATGCTAACATTTCTAAACCAGTTTAGAAAATAGCACAGACACACACTGAGTGACTCCGTGAATTTTGGACACAAAGCAAAATTCAATTGACAATATTTATTCAGAGGAAGGGTTCTTGGTCATGTCAGGAACAAAAAAACTTCATTTATGTTTTCAGCAACACTTATCGCCACCTTGTGGTGAGCAAAATTTGAAATGCCTATATTTTGTGAACAGATTGACAAATTTGAAATTTTTTTTTGTTGAGCATATCTGTGAATTACAAGAACCCAAGAACATGGGTTACAAAACCCCTGAATTTAGGTTGAAATATAATGGAATGACCCAAATGCATCTGAACTTTACAGCGAACTGTTTCGTTATTGAATGCATAAATCGTGAAAATGCGCCTAGAACATTTTTTGCAAACCTTGCAAGCACAGAACTTGCAAAATGCATCCGAACTTCATGGCAAGCAGCTCTGTTTTTGGACCCATAATCGTAAAAATGTGCTTGGAACGTTTTTGTAAACATTGCAAGTGGAGAATTTCCAAAGTGTGTCTGAACTTTTTTTCACTTCTCACTGCTGTGTTTCTTTTCTGCGTCCTGAAAACAGCTTTCATCTTGAAAATGTGTCCTGCGCATATTTGCAAAAATAATGGAATCATGTCTTGTGAAATTTTCACCCGAGAAGGAAATTGTGTCCAAATTTTGCAAGTGCCGGTTTTCCAAATTTGTGTCGACTGGGGTTTGACTGCAACAGACGTGCTGTGCTGATCATTTTTTGCAGCCCTCCCTCATGTGCACAATGCACATTTACATATCATAAAATGTGATGATACAAAACACGAGAAACATGTAATAAAGTACCATCCTCTTTATAACATAAATTGTGTTGGAATAGTAAAAACATGGTTATTTTTAAAATTGAAAATTTTAATTTTGTATTTATTTTTGTATCATATTTAATTGAAAAAAGGATGAGTTGTGGAAGCTGGCGCTTTGTGTGGTACTGACATAATGTCGCCCTCACTGAAAAAAGTTTGCCCTCCCCTGGCCTAGTGCTTTTGGGTTGTGTTCTTCGCAGCTGATTAGGAAATGCTTACTTTATCATAGATTTTTTTGGTGATAGATGATAAAGTTGATGTCAGCAGTATGCGTCGGTTCTTGGTGAAAAATGAATTCAGTGGTGAATGGAAAAAGCCTCCAGCTGAAATTGCAATGGCGGGAAATTTAAAGCCAGAAGATTTTTCAACTGTGTTTGGTAAGAAAACTGCATCAAATGTGGATGGTTGTAGTGCTTCGTTTTTAGTTACATCAATTGGTTGTCTGTTTTTGTCAAACTACTAAATACTTCCAAATGCAATTGATTGGTTTGTGCACAAAGCTAATAGACCTAAGGTTACTAATGCACACTTTGATTTGGTGTGATCATACTCAGTGTGTCATTGATGTGCAATGAGGCTGAATTTTCTTGGAAGCTGCTAATTTTCTTATGAACTTTGTTTTTAAGGTCAAAAAGCACAACATGACAACTCTGTTTTGTTGTTGTAAGTATGAATTGAATTGATTTTACATAAGGTATGTCCTCTGAAGCTATGATGCTTATATGTGGTAAATTTTGAAGCTCTGGCAGTGCTATCTTACTTTGGCGTCTGGCTGGTTTCGGGGATTTTTGTGCCAAAACAACTGGATTGCACATGGCTTTGTGTGCGTGTAACTCAGGTGCCGAAAGCGGTAGAGAGCTGTTCAAAAGCTCAAAAGACGCAGCAAGTCTTCTTGTCTGCACTCGAAAAAGCTTTTTTGGTTGGGGGTGCCGATTTTTTGTGAGTGACGTCATCACAGGAGGACTTTTAGGTCACCTTGGCCCACTTCACCTGGTCCTGGACTCAAATTGTTAGATGGTAGTATATCACTGAAGTTTTTAGGCTACAATCTAAGTCTTTGATACTTTTGATGAATGGTGGGGTTTCTGGTTCGAAAGTTGTGATCTAAAGCACGGGTGACGAACATGCAGCCCGCAAAAGAATTTCATGCGGCCCGCGAAGCATTCAGGCGAGAACAGCAATCTTGAACCTTTGCATTCAGGCCAGACCAGCAGTCTTGAACTAACAGGTTTCGTAGTATGACTGAAAAGTTGTGCGGCCCGATTACTCAGCGGTAACTGACAAAGTGGCCCGCGATAACCAAGAGGTTCATCACCCCTAATCTAAAATAATAAAAACATTCGACTAATTAGCTAATTCGATAATTAATTAATTTGTTTTGTTTAGATTAGAACTTTTGAACATGAAAGGCTAGAAAGTCGATCAAAGGCTCAAAACACTTGGACTCGAGCATAGTTTCCAATGAAAGCTTCAGCGAAATACTTTGGCCCAGCAGTTAGGTAGGCCAGGTAACATGACCCAAAATGCCCCAAAACTACTTGACTTATGACATCACTCAAAAAATTTGCAACCCCTAACCAAAAACTTTTTGTTTGAGTGCAGACTAGAAGACTGGCCAATCTGTTTGAGCCCTCGAACAGCTCTCTAGCGCAATTGGCAGAGGAGCTATGGCGTTGGTAAGGCAACTGAAAACTGCTGATTTTAGGCTGAAATCCACTGCTTTCAGCAGAGGAGCTATGGCGTTCTGAAAACTGTTGGTTTTTGGTCAAAATCCACTGCTCTCTACTGCTTTCGGCGCCAGAGTAACGCTCACGCAAAGCCACGTCCGATCCATTTTTTTGGCCCGAAATCCTCGAACAGTACTGGATGCCAGTGTTAAACTGTGTAAAATTTTTTATTGATCTCTGCTGAAATTTTGCAAATGTTATTTTTTTGCCAGCATTGATAAGCTTGCACGCAAACATGGTTTGGACTCCAGATTGTTAAATTTCTTTAGTGGAAAGATTTCGTTTGGTTCCCTGACTGATGCAGACATAAATGCTATTCCTATTGCTGTTCTAGCAGAAATGAAAGTGAGTGTTTTGTGAAAAAATGCGTTTTGATGTTTTGAAAACCAGTTTTCCTGGTTTGATCCAAGTTTCGTGGATTTCTCACAAAAATTTTGCTTTGTTAGATCATGTTTCTGCGAAATAGATGTCTTGACAACTGTAATGTTGTTGAAATATAAATTATTTATGTATGGCAACATCATAACATTGAATTAGTCATAATATGCAAGATTTCGGATTGATAAAATTGTTTCTTGGAATATCCTGTTAACCCTTTCATTCCCACGGCACATGAATTTATGTGTTTGATAAATGTCATTAAAATTACCATGCTACACAGATCAATGTTTCTAGTCTGAAAGTTCTGATCTGGGAACTGGCCATTATCCATCTCTTGTAAGTACACTGATCTATGTGTGAACATTGTAAAATTAAAAAAGCAGATTATTGGAGGAAGATGCATTTGTTTTGATAATAACTGAACTTTCACAATTGCAAATCGGGATGGGCATTTGAGAATGCAGAATACTGAATCCTATTCTTTTTTTTTTGTTACAATGTGTTCCACCTGAAAACTTCTGAAAAAAGTTGTCTGCTCAAAAACAAAGGAGGCCTTCACCAAACACTTTCCTTAATCCAGCACTGGCAATCAACATGAAAGATATATATTACAAACAATAAATTGCTTGAAGAATAGAACCATAACTTTAATGCAGTGGCACATCTAGACTGTCAAAAGGGATTCTGTTGCGTAAGGGCAGCTTTTTTTCAGAACAACAACCAGATTTTCTATTGGTTTCCTATAGACCCTTGGCTGCTTTTTTCAGAACAACAACCAGATTTTCTATTGGTTTCCTAAAGACCCTTGGCTGGTTCTGTTGGTTTCCTAAAGATCCTTTGCTAGCCTAATGCAACTACTCATTTGGATGGTGGTATTGGTCACATCATCAAAACACTCAAGGAACGATTTCAAGCATCTAACAGTCATAATCACTTTTTGTTCCTGCAAACATGGTGCTGAAGAAATGCGGACCTTGTTGAACTTTCAGGACACATCTGCCATTCAACAACAAACTCTGTTTATTGGCAATTGTGCACACTTATAAAATTGATGCTGACCATTGCCTGCACAACTGCCTCTGCACAATGCTCTCTATAGAGATTGTTATGAATATACTTGTAAGGTCACTGGAAAAGATAGCTTGAGTCAATTTTTTTCTGATGACATTGAAGTTGACCTAAATCCTATTTAGTCCTATCATAACCCATGAAGTGTAAGCAGCAGAAAGAATGCACGCCCAAACTGCAAAACACACCAATAGCAATTTGAGACTGTCCTATCACCATGAAGCGAAGCATTTTGAATTAGCTCTGTGTGTGCTTAGCTTTGTGTAGCTTCTGACAGCTTTGATAGCTTCAAGCACTGGCTGAGCAGGATATTCTGAAGCATGTGCTTTTGATGCACATGTCAATGTAGTTAACTAGTTTCAAGTTGTTACGAAGGTAGTTTTTTGACAAGGTAGCAACGTTGCTTTGCAATAATTGCATACAGTGTCAGCAATATGGATTTGTAATAGGGCAGCAATGTGGATTTGTATTAACTGATGGTAGTTAATCCTGCACTGGAAAATGATCTCTTTGAAGAGGCTGACATGGTATGTTATGCAAAACTATTTTCAAACCATTTGTGTCAGCAAGGCAACTGTAAATTTGAGGTTTTCCTTTTTCCAGGTACTGTATTTTGTCTAACTGACACGTGAAAGTAGCAACTACAGCTGATTTTAGAACATATGCTAAACAATGCACTCAAGTACAGACAAATGCATGCTGTCAAGTTACTGCAGAAGTTACTGCACATGTTGGCGTCTTAA
>JGI24159J19872_10011302_pt1 | contig 11698 bp, 9 predicted proteins | sample Ectturendosymbi4_FD_19872 | JGI IMG/M metagenome (IMG submission 19872) | reverse complement strand
TAAGTTTGAGAATAATTTCTGAATTGTTTTGGAGGTCCGCTTCTGCTCCGTAAACGTCCCAGTAAGCCTGGGTAATGGTGAGAATGCAATTTAGCCAAAATATGTATGGTTATCAACCGTGTTTGTTAAAAAAGTTACCTGAGCAGTTAGGTCTTCACTGCTATGCAGTCAGTACACATCCGGATGAACTCGTCCTTGAGCCCCCCCCCTAAAAAATCCTGGATCCGCCTGTGTATACCCATGCTTTTCTGTAGTTATTGGCATTCTGCATTGAAGGTGTTTTGCATTGGCAATGCTCTATGCTGCCAGAGTTGCGTTTGCGATAGTCGTCATATTTCAGCTTTCAAACAAGTTGTAGATTTCTACTGGTTTCGACGCAACATCGGAACACAAACGTTTTGTAAGCTGCCATATGAGCTGACTTGCCTACTGCTGTGTGCATTTTTAGTGGCAGGCGTAGATCAGAGACATGTCCAGAGTATGAGATAGTAGATTTAAAGTTACGAACGCGGCGCCTTATCACAGAACGGATTACTTTTGGAAACATTTTTCTCTTCTCAATAATCCATAGAGATTATTTCGGTATGTACTACGCAGTTTTGTCACGTGGTGTGTACAGGGCCAGCCTCAAGCCGATGCAGCTGCATTGGGCCCCGTTCTATGATGTTTGGGTAGATTGTTCATTTTTGCCAGATACACCTTGCGCTTGAGAATTCAGTAGAAACGCCATATAAATATCATTGTGAACAAACAACGCTGTCGTCAGAACTAGCGAATTTCCTCTCGAACATTAGCAAACGTGCTCAGATCTCGTGTTAGTGCTTTACTGCATATCTGCGCTTACCACGATCGTAACACGGTTGACTGAATACAATGACGCCATAAAATCACAGCTCAGAGGGGCCCCGCACCTGCTAGGGCCGGCCCTGGGTGTGTATGGCACTAAACGCCCACCCCAATAGTCATTTACACCGTATGTTGCCCAACAAGCTTTATCACATATTGTTTAGCTTTCCATTATCGTAAATGCAGATTTTTGTCAAGTTAGTGTTTTTCTAAATAAAAATAGAAATGTAGAATGCGATATTCGGCTTGCTGTTCCGCTTGTCGTAATTTGATTGAATGCAAGGTACCCTTCAAGTGTTGCTGCTTACACCAAGAGAGGCTTCACAAATCGTTTGCCACGAGGCACAACTTGTTATAAGAAGCACGTATTCGGCATTTAATTTTTAACGGAAACGGATTCTCCAAAATTAAGATATCCTGCAAGGTGCCCCGTTTTCTGTAATTGGTTGTCCAAGATGTCAACTGAGCTTGATCATTGCAAAGAAGTAACACAGGCCCTCCAATTTTTTTCAAAATTAAAATACGGTTGTACATTCTTAGCTCAAGGCTTAGCATAGACAAACAAGCATTTGACCTGCTCTTTTGAGGCGAAAGAATGTGCTTTAGCAGAACTGACAATTTCGGGGACACCTGCCAACAATTTTTTACTCATAACAAATAACTTACGTGTGATCAAGCTGTACTTGTCAGCAATCAGAAAAAATATCAGGGGACACACTAAGATTAGCATTTTTGCAAAACTTCATCATTTCACCAAACCAGCACAAAACGTTTCCAATCGCTTGCCCTAAGCAGTCCAACTCAGTAGCATAGCATTCGACTCCCTTCTATCTCAAACGATGGCGTAACCCTGCGGGATACTAAGGAAAGAATAAGGCTTGATTTAAGCTATCAGTCTGGGGCAGTTAGTTATGTTCTAGCTTTGCAGATATCGCATTGCAACTGACACGACCCAAACTCTATATTAACTGCACTTCTTATTAGAACAATTGGCAATGGGATGGGGATCGGCTCTAGCCTTCTTCAACGCATTCAGGGTAATGCCCGTCGAGTTTTTCAAGGCACAAGAAAAAAATTCTGGATACTCAGGGTATTTGTTGAAAAACGTAACGTTTGAAACTTAAACACAAACTGATCGTCAACAAATACCCCGATGATCGTGGAAAGGTGACGTGGTGCCATTTCTCATAGACTTTCTTATGCACAAAAAATCTTGGAGACGATTTTTGCTCTCCACTTTTTTTCAGAGAAGTCACAGAATTTGAGGCGACGAATGCACTCATGCCTTTACTGGAAAAACTAAAACCAATGGCAGAGTCAGAGACTATCGGGCAATTAATTTTTGGAGCCAACGACTTCAGTCCCTCCTGTGAGCCTGTAGCCATAACATCGAAAAAAATGATCTCACGACACGGCTTCAGCTTTCTCGTCAGGTTAGCCTACTCCTTTATTTCCGGCAACCAGACACGAAGTAAATCACGTTCCATAGCAAGGTCTCCGACCACATCGCAGGCTTAATTTTCTAGTCTCAATAGGAAGTGATACTAAACGTGTCCAATCAAGCGCCCAACATACATGAACAACGCAGTAGTTGCCCACAGCAGACGCAACAGCAGCAGTGTTTCCAGTCGTTCGCCAGCTTCATCCTCATGGGTTGGTTCTAGCCACGTCGCGCACAAGCGAATAAATTCGGGCTCGAGCCGCTGCTCAGAACGCCAGTTTTTTCAACAGCAGGTAAATGTTTTGATCGACGCTCATGCCGTGCAAGTTGTTAGCGTCACCCTGCAGTCGCATCAACAAACCTCCAAACGAAACGTACGCGGACAGCCTCGACGCCACGTCTCCTCCCGTTTCGTCACCTTCTATACGGTAAACCTGCAGGAGCAGCAATTCGTATACAGTAGTATAAATCGGCCCACTAATGTGCTTGCAACGGTTCACGAAACACAAACCTTGCCATACATCACATATTCGAACTGGTCAGCTCTGGAAGGAGTGTTTTCCCACAAAGGGTTATAATCGACGTCGCCAGGTGTGCCATCTTCACTTAGCGTGGTTGCGAGCACAAGTCGAAATTTGTCGCCAAGCTCAAGCGGATATACCTGCACAATTAGGAAACTTGTTAAGGTGGCATGCACTAAGTACTTAAACTGGTTGTAGCCCTGCCGGGCTGCAGCTGCTAACAAGAGCGATAACAGCGTTTCTGAAGCCGTACTTCGGCGTTTTGATGTGAGGCCAACTACCGAGTACATTAAACAGCGCTAAATTATCACTGTGACTGACACCATCACACTTTCAAGAGCGTTTTATTTTAACAAGCATTTAACACTAAACCATATGCGAGAAATACGTCAACGAGCGGATTGCCATTATTTTTCTCGGACCAAGTGGTCGCTATCGGCTTCGATAGATGTCAAGAGCAATCATTGTTCAAGATTGTCATCCGTGATGGAAGATCAGTTTTTGGATTTGGTTTGTTTCATGTGTGAAAATGGTTGTTCGTACAGGCAATAGGCATGTTTTGCCAAACACCAAAATCAGCCGTGCTGCGTTTTACCTCAGGTTGGGACAGTGTTCTGAGGGCACATACTTGCGATAAAAGTCAATTTGCGATGCTTCGTTGAACTTGCTTTTAATAAATTCGTTGCACTGCAAATCAATTAGACCCATCTGAAGTTCTGTTGCCTGCTTAGAATCTGTTGTTTGTTTTTTCTCTAAACACCTCCAATCCATGGTTCAAAAAGCCATCTTTAATCCTGCTGTTGCCAACTATAGTAGCGTATTAAGGATGAGGCCTACTCAGCGCCGGATTTAGGGAGGGGGGGCAAGGGGCGGGCCCAGGGCCCCCCACCATGTTCATGTGTTTAGCCATATGTGCGACATGTGCATGCCACTTAGTGATTTTTAGCGAGGAAATTATGTTTGTGGAGTAGACGCTATATTAGTTATCGGTCGGCCAGATGGGAGCATTTCTCTTGAGTATTGTGTTATGACGAAACAACCACTGCACTTTCTAGGTTTCCTGAAGCTGGCCAGGTATTTGAATCTAGTGAATGCAAGGCCAAGGGAAAGCTACATACGTAGAACGCATCAGCAGTCAGTCTCTACTCGTTACTATTAGATTTTGCATCTGCCTTACTCCGATTTGCCCAGGTCGCATACGAGTAGCATTATTAAAGTAGGGCTACCATACGTCTTCTTTTCAAAGGACATGCCTCCTTTTTCATAAAAACGAAATATTCTCCGGGGACATTAAAATATGTCAAAATGTCCCTGAAAGGGACCCACTGTGCAGAGCCCACTAACCAACACTCAGAAAAGACTTGAGAAATGATGGTGAATCCGGATGTCGATGGCTATGTTGAAGCCCCCTTGTCGGTTACAGCACTGGCTATAATGTATTGTATTTGCATACAGTAAGCTGTCCCTGCTCAACTGCAAGAGGATACGAGCTGGTGGCATAGCTTAGTTTATGGGAGGGCGTATAAAAATCGTCAAATTAATGTACAATATGTTTTTGTCGAGTAAATTTGTTGCCTGGAAAGGCAGGAATGCCTTCACATTCATCGTTATGTAACAGTGGTAAATACTTTTTCAGCATCCCAATCACTTTGGCATTTGAGTGCNAANTACTGCCTCCATTATGCTATGTTAAGTTTTTGATGAAACGTGATACGATGAAACAGAACAGTGTATTGCATGCATTATGCATAGCTGTGTATAGTGCTTTCGACTAGCTGATCAGTAGTGCACAGTTTTGCAGTTTATTGAAAAGNTACAGANATATCCCTTTTTCACATAAGGACGACATGATTTCGAAGCTGAGTACATTACGTGTGGTTGAGTGTGCGCGGTGCGTAAAGGAGGGTGAAAAGACTATTGCAACTCTGTGGATATTACCCATTTCTCATAGCGTAACCAGGTGGCTAGCACATTATGGAAGTTGCCAGGGAGGCATTAATCAGATGTACGTATCAAGACAAGTTAAATCAGCACTAAAAAGATCAGAGAAGAAAGCAAGGATCGTGACTGTGATTTATTAATGTCAAATGTATCTGTATTGTACAAATCTTTTGTTGCATATCTGGATAAATGGACCACTTGTTTGCTGAATTTCAATGCTTTGACTAAATTCTTCTGTTGCAAACAACTGAATGGGAAAATGTGGAACCTGAGTAGTATCTGCTTGAGAAACGTTTCTATTGATGAGGCTAAACTGTCTGACCAATACTAAAACTTGTTTGCATTTGTGCAAAAAGAGCATCAAACAAATGCAATTTGTTGTAACATGATGTAACATGAAAGATGGACAAAATATTTTGCAACTTGCAATACCATTCAATGCTTCAGTGAATTGATAAAGATTGCATAGTTGTACCTCAGCGTTATGGCTCATTATGTTAATGTGACACGTAGTTTTTCTGTGATGCAACCACAAACCTAAAAGAGAAATCTTTCTAATTGAACCAGTTTCTAGTTTATTAAAGCTGGTGTACAATTTAAAACATCTTTGATGCAAGCAGTTTCATAATATTGTTAAAGATATTATTACATTTTGCAAAATATTCATGGGCTAAACGGGAAAATTCAATAAGGATTTTGTTTTATATGTTTTGACTGAAACATCGTCCACACCAGACGTCTTATTTAAACGCTTAAAACTTACGAATATTTGTCATTTGACTTGCTAAGTGTAGATAATGCAGTCAACTAAGTGACATGCGTAAGACCTTTTTGCTGATGAATATATGGCAACCCTGTTCTTAAGCTTATTAATAAATAAACATGAACAAAAGAAAGGGGCATTGACACCTTAACGACTGTAGAGCTTATATCCACGTGGTTCAAAAAATGTCACAAGAGGCAAAAATGAGAGAAGTTGCGGGTAAGTCAAGAGAGATTCAAGATTACTATTCTGCAGTGCCAATGATGTCCAGCGGAGACATTTCTGCGGATCCTCTCCAAACTACGGCCCGCGGGCCAAATCCAGCCCACGAAAAGACATATTGTCAAAAATAAAAAAATAATATATTTACGAAAAACTTGATTTGGTAGAATAACATATCCCAAAACAATCACATTGCGTAAGATGTCCGGCCTTTGAACTGTTGTGAATTAGCATATACGGCCCTCAGACAAAAATGTTTGGAGACCCCTGTTGTAAGAGCAAGAGGACAGAAAATCGAGGAACATGTTGTGGCAGATTTAGTTCTACGTAACAATGCAGATAGGCCTAGTTTGACCAGTGATGAAGCACCAGTAGCAGAAGAACGTCAATGAGCATCATCGAAAAATACGATAGATGGGATGGCTGCCGCTATCATGGGAGTCAAAGATATCAGTCTCTGGATAGTCAATATAACAACAAATGCGGGATTATTGGTTAAAAACTTACACAGGTACTCTTCAACATTGCGACAAAAAGTTTTTTTAAACCATGATATTCCACAATGGAAATGCACCATAAATCCTATTCGTCACCAGAATTACAACGGCAAAGTAATTGACAGAATCTGGACTTGTTTTTCTTCTTAAGGCTATGTTTAATGTTTCACTCGTAGACTGATGTGCGCAGATATGGCGAAATGTGTACATTTCCTTGTTGGAAAAGGTTTCTACGACTGGAAGTACGCACTTGAGCGCCTGACCTGAGGAGCAGGCTTGTAGCCACTAGCCAGGTATTAAATTTTTCGGTGAAAATTGCATTTTCAGGGGAACAAGACTTTCGTTCTTATTACATTTTTAATAACCAATTTTCTGGGTGCAACAAAAATTAGAGGGGGGAATTGACCCCAATTCTCCCCGTGGCTATGGGCCTGCTGAGGAGACACGAGAAATCAATGAAACACTTAGATACCATGGTTATGTTTAATCGCAGGTGTAAATCACTTGGAAGAATTGATACGGAGATAGCCTGTCAGGTCAATCAATATGAAGAATATTGGAAATCGCTTCTGCAACGTTTGGTTTCTGTCATAAAATCTATTGCTGATCGAGGATTGGCGTTTAGAGCAGATGATGAAAACGTTGGATCACCCAAAAGCAAATTTTCAAAAAAAAGAAGATGCGATGCTTCTGGTGACCTGTTTTGTAACAGTTTCACAAATTGGTGGTTATCATAGTCAAATATCATGTTGTATCAAAAAGTTGTGTTACAGTTGAGATAACTTGTGTGACGTCACAAGATTACGTCATAAATATTAACTGATCCGAGGAATACTAATGACTTCTTCAATAATCTCTTACCTAAAGATTCTGTATCTGCACATGAGGCCCCCCACCCTGTCTGGGCCCCAGGCACCCCACCATCTAAACCCGACGTTGGGCCTACTCAATTTAGCATTGCAGGCTTGCTTCAAATCAGCAATTCTTTTTTAAATTACACTGAGTCACTGCTCCAAAAAACGACCACAAGGACTCTTGCATAATTATTTTTAACACACAGCAAATACCTTCAACATCAATATATCTCTGAGTCTGACCCGTAACAACATCTATCCCTTTCTAAGCCTCTTGTGTTGATGCATGACAAGAGGGTCACCAAGTTGTCCCTCAACCCTTGGATCACTACTGAAGTCTGGCAAAGATGCCACAAAAGCTGCTAGCTTTGCCACATGTCACCGCCTTGACAAGGTTTTGCAGCAGGTTTTTATAACATGCCCACCTACTCACCACGTGCATTTTTATCAAATTGCTTTGTGCTATAGCCTAGTTTTTCATTTATAAACTAATCAAAATTAGTTTCTATTATAAGTTTTGAGCCAGTTTTGAGAATACGTAACTTTGCAATGTAATAAGAAACATTCATATATACTTGAAACATTTTAAGTAAAACCTACCTGAGTGTTCACATCTAGAATTAGATCCATTTTAAAAGATTCACTGTCACAGTGCAACCTGGATACTCGGTCAAACTTTTTTCCTTCAGGATCAACATCCTTAATATCAAAAATATCTTCAAAAAGTAGACCAGTTGCCATAGTTATGATGCTACCTATTTCTAAGATCACAATCAGTCACCAGCACACTAGAACTACTGAGGTCTTTATACTTTCCAAATCACTGTGATTAGATCACCGACCTGCAAAGCAATGTTTGGATGTACAATAAAAGATGCATAACATGTTCAAAAATCATACTCCTCAAGGAAGACAAAGTGATGCCAACAAAACTTCCAGAAGTGTTTATCATTTTAAGTGTGGGTCAGTGGCGTAGCCAGCCCAAAAATTGGGGTGGGGGCAAAATGTTTCATTTTAGGTGAATAACACTATTTTGTTTGGAAAAATACCTCTCAAAGCACAAAATGACTGTTTTCCAAAAATTTGGGGTGGGGCATCGCTCCTTTGGCCCCCTCTGGCTACCCCTATAGTGTGGGTGGCAGGTGGATAAAAGCAAGGAAGCCTTAGTTTCTCTGGAGAATTATTCAACATTGATTTTGTAAATGAAACTATAAATCTAGTGCAGTACTAAGTAACCCAGCCAGAAGAACTGCTTCACAGAGACATCATTTATGGTTACCCAATGCTGAGAATGCAGCAGCAATAGTTGAAAGAAGGGTTTTGCAGAAATATGCGATTGCTTTCCAGGTTAGCACAGCAAACCTAGTTGTAAAAGTACTATGAGTTGCTGTACAATCTAGGGTAAGCAAACCAAAGCAAAATATCATGCTCTTATGCAATGCTCAATAGCAATTTTTGGCACATAGGCTAATTATTATTGCAATGGCACACAACTAGATGTTGGCATTTTTTGGTAATGCATTGGGTTAAGAAAAAGTACGACTTTTTTTCACTTCAGGTTTAGAGAAAATTTTTGAAATCCATCACATTTTAAACACACATTCAATTACATTAATAAAGTATACCTATCACCTTTGAGCTTAACATGACATATTCATGCATGAAGAAGGCAATTGAAAGGTACAAAGCTATAAATAATGTAGCTCTTATCCAGCACACAATGAATAAACCTCCGTGTTTTCATTTTAGTACAGTATAGGCAATGGCTAGATGACCACTAGACAAGAAATTTCTGCACACACCCAGAATCTTTTAAAATACTTGTCACCCTTGCATGTAGGTAGGTGATACAATTAAAAAAAAGGTCAAGAAAGGTAAAGGCTCAAATAAGAAAAAATCATCACTTTTTCACCCAGCACGCCAGGTAGAATTTATATACCGTTTATGTTTTAGCTTGTTATATAAAATTCCTCNTCATGGGAATGCTAGTAGGTTTACAAAGATTGATTTATTGTTTTATACAACTCAGCTAATAAACAAACAATACAAAAAGCCACCATACAAAAAGTAACCAACTGTCAGTGGAAATTTGCATAAATGAAAACACAATGGCGAAAGAACTTATCAATGTAAACAAAGACTGTCACTGTGTCTTTGGTGAAGGACTATGGTAGTCAATAGGATTGGTGAAGGACTATGGTAGTCATCTAGTCAACCAAACCTGTTTATAGAGAGATATGTAGGCCAGCATAGGAAGATGTGTTAAACAAACAATGAGATCAAATTGAAATTAGCAGCAATGAAGAATCATATAAAAGTGAAAACCAACAGCAAAAAACAACGTAATAATCACAGTCCAAAGACCAAAACAGAAAGCAATTGAAGGAAAAGGTACACAAAGGTTAAATCATATACATAGCAATTTCATTTACATAACACAGGCAAGCAAGGGGTTAAGAGTTGAGATATGTATAGATGAACAAGTGAGGCATGGACATATGTAGGAGTAAGTGACAATAGACCAGAGCAGGTCCTGTTTGAAAAACCTTGGACTAGAAGTTATGAGAAAGAGAATAATAAAACAACCATGACAATACATAACAAGCACATGTAGCAGATGCAAAAACAATGTTTATTCACACAAATTTTGAAAAAGCAATACAATTACCCATGGAACATAATGAAGTACCACAGATGCATGTTTTGTATGACCCAACAAGCACATAGCAACTAGTATGAGGTTGAAAAGGCAAGGATGGAAACATATTACATGAAGTTCGACAATAAAAAGTAGTCCAATATAAGTGTCAGGTACATAAAAAACGAAATAAGGTTAGTTGTTGAGTATATAGTTTCAGAAACGATAACATGTCATTCATACTGCCATGACATGTTTCCACCTATCACACGTATCTAACATTTAAGTCATGACATTGACATATTTCTCTATAATTTGCCCTGTTCATTACTTAAAGGCACGTGTTAGAAAACAAAAGTTGGAAATAAAATAAGCACAGTTAAAAATACAAACAAACACAGAACATGGTGAGAAAAATTTCAGATGAAGTGATCATGTCTATGTCTACAAAGGAGTGAATCTAGTTTGATTGAGGAAATTTGTTGATGTGAAAAAAGATGTTAAAATAGGCCTCCTCCTATTAGCCAACACTTCGCCCACACAGTATGAAATATTAAAATGATCAATTCAATATGTTTGAAATTTTATGCCTAAAAATGGGATGGGCACAGGAAAGAATAACAAAAGAAAAAAGTAAAGATACATAGAGAAGAATGTAGCTCTTTTAATTTTATTTATTTTTGTGTTTACATTAACATAGGAACAAACATCACCACAAAGGGAGGACAAGACATTTTCAGATTATTATGTCATGAATTAAAAAACAACACAACATAGAAACAGGGTTGCCAGGTGAACAACATATAAAACAGAAAGCATTCAGAGTCAAGGGTGCATAAATGCCAAATTGTAGGCTATACATAACAATAATTTGCACAACACAGATGATGCTGGAGAAGCAATGAGTAAAAAGTTGAGGTATGATGTACAGATTAACAGGTGAGCATGCACAATAGGTGAGAGAAGCAAGTGACAAGTTAGACTACTACCAAGAGCTTCATTCTAGGCCAGTGAATGGCAAGTAGGAGGCTAGGAACCCACAGGCCAAACGTCGCCTCCTACATCATTTTTAGTGGCTAACTGAAGCATTAAAGAAAAATCTTCCAAACTAATATTTCTTCCAACTTATCACTGTAAATCGTTGGTGCTGAGGCCAACTTGAAACAAGACTTGTTAATACTAGTACTATTGCCACCAACTTGCGTCTGTTTCCAGTGGATGGTGCGGTCCTCTAAACGTGACCTTCTCAAAGTGGCCCCTGAGACAAACTGCCAACCCCTGCCCTGTCCTACTCCCAGGCCCATATTTGTGTCAGGCAAAATTATGGAGAATTGAGGCTTTAGTTTATATAGCCTATGCCAGTGTCATGACTCTGATGTTAGATGTGCAATTGCCTGGTTGATTGATACATGTCATGGCATCATGAATGAAACCTTACCGTATCTAGAACTAGCCTAGTATATATGTTGCAGAACCAGCCAACAGGATGAATAATAATAAAAGTCTTAGCTCAACTGTTGCAAAAGTAAAAACGACACCAACGTTTCGGCCAATTGACAGCAGGCTTTCATCAAGGCAAATGGCGACTCCAGCAGGGAAGCATTGAAATCCACTAAACGCGCGTGATTGGATGACGTGGTGACAACACTGATTACGTTGAAGAGGCACAGTACTATTATTATTATGATGAGGGGAATGGCACTGTATGACTGCGAGGTCTTGTAGTGCCAGGGCAGGAGTAAAGAGAATCTATATGCGCATGCCTGACTCTCGCACAAAAGCTTCCACATGCTTCGCAGCACCTGTGCTACGTAGGATTTCTGGGGTGGAAAAATCTGTACCAAGATCTTCGACTGCGTGTTTCAGACGTCGTCGCCCCTCTGTGAATTTGGTACAAACTTCAATAACGTGTTCTACAGTTTCTGGTATTTCACACTGGTCGCAGAGCCCGTCAGGATGAAGACCAATGCGTGAC
>JGI24159J19872_10011301_pt1 | contig 11698 bp, 8 predicted proteins | sample Ectturendosymbi4_FD_19872 | JGI IMG/M metagenome (IMG submission 19872) | reverse complement strand
GTTTATTGTTGTTATGGGGCGAGGGACCGCAAGGTCATCGAATCAAGCCCCTAATAACGCAACACAAACAAAACAAAAGGCACATAAACAAGAGTAAGCAAACGTAAACAAAACGCAACATAAAAGACACAACTCGTAAAAAAACGACAACAGGCAGCAATGTAATGTAATTTAGCACATTAAGCAGACCAAGGGAGGTCACCGATAAATTTTTGTGAAGCAGGACACTGCGACAAATAAAGCACGTTTTTGTTAAGTTTTAGTTCAGTGAAAACCTTTTTGCTGCAGGGGAACCTTCCGCAAATGTTTGCGTTGTTCATTGAACCCTATGCAATGATCCAAGTGTCTTTACTGCTACAACCGCATAGAACTGTGGTTGCGAATTTCGTCCCAGGCAATTTCGGTCTCGTTCGGCGGAGGCCACTCTAGCAACCCTGAGGTTCGGCGGAACCCCGGTTGAAAAACATTGACGTAGGCTCTATATGAGATACTTGCGCAAAAGTGAGCTAATGGACGGTTCAACCACAAAAGCGAGCGAAACAGTTTTACTACAACCCCGCCGGTGACGTGGCCAAATGAATATAATGTAATATTTGTCAAACCTTTGCATTTAATTTCAATTTGCAAGTCCTCCAACGTTACTGTACTTGACAAAGGTTTTGAAAGTTCTTCTGTTGTATTATCTCTTCACTTGGAGTTATCCTTTCCATAAACATGCCATGGCTGCCCGTTCTCAAACAGTTTTTCAATCCATATATACGAAAGTTATGAGCACTTTAATTCTGGTTCTTTTGGCGTAAAATCGTTTAAACCTAGCTTCAGTAACTCGTTTTTTTATACAAAAACGTTGATCACCAAACCAACTTAGGTAAATCCATACTGACAATCTATCATAGTATGTCAAATCAACAACAAATGTGTTACTACACCACAAGCAAGCATATACTCCCCACAGTTAAAACAACACTAGTGACTTCTGTCGTAATACGTATACTGGCGTCAGGGAATTTAGTGGAATACCTTTACTCGCATAAAGGAAACACCTGTACTCGCTTATTTTCGATGTTGCAGTGAAACCATTCATTTTGGAAAAACGTATTTTCCACCTTTTATTTGTCGCAGCTTGTGTTCTTGGCGTCAGTCAGTTCAGTTTAAGATGTTCTGAATTCTGACCTTGTGTACTGATTTCTTCATTTCAGTCTTGACATTATTTGCTTTTCCTGCTCTTACTTTAGCCTTTCAACTTTCCACCCGTAAGCTGACTGAGGATGCGTAATTGTGCGTGAAATCGCTTTTCTATTAAAAATTTGCTGATCGATTTCTTGCTTACCCTCATTGTGGAGAGTACTTACTCGCATAAATTCAGGAAAAGTCTTCTTAAAAATAAAGTTGCACGTAATTGGTACATGGCTAGGTACTGAAACTTTAGTGCTTTCCGTATTCTTAGTAAAACTTTCCTGCTGAAATGCAAACAGTGGCGCAACACATTGTGTAACAGACTGTTACATAGCGAAAGAGCAAAACTTGTACAATCAAGCTGCAAGACAACTAAGCAAACGAAAGAACTTTTCTACCTACAGTAATCACAATCTCCATACTGCAGTCTGCAACGCAGACTTTGAAGTTAAACCGCTGATCACGACGGTTGCTAAAAACATGCCTGTTTTTCGCAAGGCATATTCAGAGAGGCGATACCTTGGTGAACGACCGACATCAGCCACGTCGTGCCAACAAGTCGTCGCCCTGAAGAAACGCAGTTGTTGTCAGTCGGAGAAGCCATTGTATACTTTTCATAACCACTTGAACATAAAAAGTGAGCGTTACGTAGGCCACTTACCTACAAGATACCGCTTTCGGCCACTTAAACACAACGTACCTCTTTATTATGCTTTGAAAAATCAATAAACTTGCGCAATAAGTATCACCAACTTTTCAAAAAGCAGCATAAACTGGATCAAACCAGAAAAGACGAAAATGTTATTTCATAACCCTTATATAATTTTAACTACAGTACTCATGCACTCGCTTGTGGCTTGCAGCATATACCACGAACTTTCCCTTTAAAACTGCCAAACTCATCGGGGAAGAGTTGAAAAAGTTTTTGAAGTGAAGACAGTTTTGCTTAGAAAAGATTCCAGTCTCTACTCTAAACACCATTAGATCTTTGTGTTCTTCCTGCGTCGCCACCTTGAGCTTTTGTGATCTTTATGTTACAATCGATATCTTCACTCCCAGTGCTATATCAGCAGGGCTGTCATCGATCTAAAACCAAAAATAAGGACGGCTGAGGAAAATTTGATTTTATAATCTAAAATGAAACAATTGTTTCGTTTGCACTACACGACTAACGTCAGATCATGTGTTTGCCTATTTATCTCCAGGCACCATTTGCTTCAGCAATGACTTACTCTCGACTTCCTTCTTGCAATCGTCAAGGAAAAAGTTTTTTTCGCTTGCTCATTTCTTGAATTAATTAAATGCTGAACCTTCGCTTTCCTATGAAACCTGACCAAAAATCAGCTTTACCTACGAAACTTAACCAGAGTAGAGAGCTTACAGTGCTAGCAATGCCAGAAAGTGTGTCGCGTCTTTATGCTGCGAGATAATACTACTTTTATGACGTCACAAACCTTGATTACATAATGTTTAGGATGAGATAGATAAGGTCTGTATCTCTATTTCTATTAGATATTGCTTATTTAGAATGTTACGCTATAGAAAATAAGAAAATATTAGGACGCAAATCACAGATAAGGACATTTCTTCGAAATTAGTGCAGTAATATTTTCTAAGACATAGTACTTCAAAATAAAGACAAATCTTAGAAATAAGGACGGTATGGTAGCCTTGTATATCAAGCTATCTTGCACACTGCTCTCTGGTTGTGCACATATGCCACGTTGAATAAAACCTTGCAGACCACACAGCAACAGTTGCTTTAAATAGCTTATCATTGTGAATGCGACTAAGTCTAGACCAGATGCTGAAATCATGCGAAGCACGGGGTGAATGCTGTAATTCTATATATTTTTCATTTATGACATAACAGATGTTGCCATTTTCCTAATATCTGTGAGTACTTCGCGAATATGATAGTTTGCCTGAAGGCAAAATATTAACAAACATTTCAGTTTCGGAGCAGAACCTAGATAGCCAGAATATAATTGAATTTGTTAGCTTTGTGCAAACCTCATGCACAAGTTGCTAAAGTTGCAAGAGATACTCATGCAAAATAAACCATAGTAGGAAACACTGCAAGAGTATAACACAATATTAATTTTTTCAAAGAACCGATTAACATGAAATAAACAACTGATTTTCATCGCGGGGCCTCTTGCTACGTGGGCCCAGGGCAATTGTTTCTTTGCCCCCAACTTAATCCGGTCCTACATGGTCATGAAAGTTGTCTGTTGTGATGTGGCCTGTTATGAACAAATTTGTTACGCACGTGATCTGTTCCGGACGAGTTTGTTATGAATCGATCTGCTTTGAACGGACACCGTTGAAATAACTAAATTAGCATGACTGTCAGCAACGAAAAACACAAAAGTTTTGTTGTGCAATTCAGATATTTTCTCTTTGAAAGCTGCTATATTTTATAGCTGTTTGACATTTTTCAAATGCCCCTAAGATCAACTAGGCACGGCAGCAAACATCGAATTTACACACGAGAGCTTCTGCAAAAGTTTAGTTGGACGCCGAATGGTGAGCTTTTTTGTGTCCTGTCTGTGCTGCAAAACGGTGAACTGCGGCAAGCGTTTCAGAAAGGAAAGCCACCGGTCCTCAACAAAACACAAAAGGCTCAGTAATAGAAACTGCAGAAGCCAATACACCAATGCGGCCCTTCATTTAAGTTCCAAGAAAGACTTCAAGTGTAAGTTGGTTGAGGCCTTCCTAGCGGCAGACATCAATTTGTACAAGCGACCAAACTATACGAGATCAGACAGCTGTTTAAAGGACTTTGGGCAGCAAGTGCCGTCTGAGAGTTCCTGCTGCGCGCATGTAGACAAATTGGTTGCAGACGTGACAAAGCTGTTCAAGGAGCACTTCGTCAAGGACATATTTCTCGTAGTTGACAAGAGCGAAGTTGGCGGCAGCAAATACTACAAAGTCCTAATTGGCAACATCAGCGTTGAGGAGATGGTCAACTAGTAGGTTATCGCAACGAAGATTGACGACACGCTGAAAAGTTGAACATTGAAAGTAACATTTCGTTCTGCATTCCGATGTAGCTGGGTGACCGCTTGGATTGCCCAGTAAAAGGTCCTTTACCCAATACTCTTCCACGTCACCTGCATGGCTCATCTGCTACAAGCTGCACTGACAAATGGCGCGGTCACAGAGGGGGGGGTTGACATGCTCACTGCAACAGTCAATGACGGACAAGCACAGGCGACAAGCGCTACCAGTTAACGGTGATCAGTAGTTCCCCACAACCCATGTTCACTCGCTGGGGTACGCGGCTAAATGCGGCAGAGTACTACGCAAATAATTTTCATATTTTCGTGGATGAGTGCAATATTGTCAACTCGTTTGAAGTCGATGGTGTTTTGGTGAAACGTGCAAAAGTAACTAACTTCGGAGGACGCAAAGTTTCAGAGTTGTTGGTCAATATCCACTGCAACAACCAAGTCCTCCGCAGCTTATCAAAATCATAGAAAGCTCCAAGAACGCGCATAAAGAAGAGCACGACAATATCTCCTATCTAGATTGGAAGCATGACTGCGTGGACATTGGGTCCGATATCAAGAATCGCATGATGAAAAAATGCGATCTACACAACATTGACATTTTCAAGCAACAGTATACATCACCAGCAGTACAGACCGTCACCAAGAAGTTTTCAATAGGGAGGCTTTGCGTTTATGCAGGGGGCTTGACATACTAAAAATTGACAAAAACTCCACTGATTTATAGTGTTTCATGTTTCAATTTGTGAGGGCTTGGAGTTTTGTTTGAGGGCGAAGCCCACCAAAGACCCCCGTGGCGATGTGCCTGCAGCAGTATATGGGGCGTTTTCGTAAAAAAAGTATATCGGACAAATTTAGCACAAAAACTGCTAAATCAGACAGATCTTGTTAAATCGGAACAGAGTTAGTCAAATCGGAACAGACTTAGCTGGGAAAGGATTCCTTTAGATAGAATTTGCGAGCAACACAGACAGTTGTTACGTCATCTGCTTTATCCGTTGGTAGTTGCGCACCAGCGCCTTAATATTGTACATTTGCTTGGGACCTGGGCTGGACTGTTGTCAGACTTTGCATTAGCTTGCATACTGTAAGTACTGCGAAATTTGTAAATTGTAGTAGGCATTGGGAGTTTGAAGCGTAAGCATCATATGGCAGTTTGTAAATTGTTTAACTAGAGTATTGGGTGCTAATTAGAAGCGACTTCGATGAGTACCGCGGTATTTGATACTCTGTCTAGCAGAGGTGTACGGACTCTTATCATTTTAGTCTAGATTCAATCCTGTTTTGCAAATTTTCAATCCGAATCCGCTCCGGATCCGGTACCAACATGATACAAGCAATTTCGACTCCTGTTTTACTCCGCATAAATATAAGTCAAGCAAATACCGCGTCATATCAAATAATAGAATGTGAGCACCATTACATATAATTCATTGTAAACACTTCATACAACATTCGATGCCTAATTTAAATTGATATCAAAACAAATGAAGCATTGATGTAGAACAGTGGTGAACAACCTTTTGCTATTGCCGGCCGCATTACTTTTATTTATGTGAAGTACGGCCGCCAATGAGTTCGAGTTATATTTATGAGATACGTTTAATTAAAAAATAGGTTTTCATTCTGTAACTCTTTGTGACATCACTATCGCGTATTATTCTATAACTCTCTGTGACATCACCATCCAGATTGTTACGCATCGTGTCGACTGGTTTTCTTGCCTTGCGTTTGCTTTTCTTCAATATACGCCAGCACGGCCGCCAAATCTTATATTTTAAATTACTTGTGGACGGCCGCAAATTTCATTATCGAAGGCCGCAGGTTGTGCACCGTTGATATAGAAGTATAGGCATATCATCATACGTTTTGCGGTTTGACGTTAGTTGCACGAAAACAGTGTTTTTCGAAACAGAACTGCTCACAAATCATTGATGTTTCATCAGCAAACCCCAATTTCCAAATCCAATCCGGCTATCGCAAAGAAAACCTCACTCCAGATCCTATCGGAAGCAGCCGGAGTCCGGATCCAAAAAATCCAAAATACTCTGCTGTTTAGTCATAGTGTTGCGATCGGAAATTCCGAGCGGCATGTGCGCAAAGCTTCGCACCGTGGGAGCAAGCAACAATAGAGATCACCCAACGAGTTCACTCTATTATTCTTTGTTCGCGCCACATACATATATTTTTGTTCTTTGCGCACATACCGTTCGTGGTGAATCACACAATCAACACATCACCACCGGAGAGGTTGCAACAACAGTAATTGTTTTAGGTATGCATAGTTCTTGAAACTCGTTGGAAGAAAGTACCACGGAAAAAAAGTTCAAGAGCACTGACATACTGGTATATGAAGAGGAGTAAGGGTAGGCAAAGAAAATAATAAATATAAAGTTAGTACCAATTTCAAATTAATATTTGGATTGATGTTTGATTGGATTATGAGGGAATGTTCAGGGACCGGAGTTTTTTTTCAATACACAAAATAATCCAGCCCGCGGACGGAGATGAGATCGCTTATTCGGCCCAGCATCCGAAAAAATTCGAGGACCACTGTTCAAGATTAAAACTCGAGGCCTGAAATTTTGTAGCAAATTGGTACTTGCCAGCATTTCTATCGTTTCAGAAAAACTGTGCTTGGACTTCCTGTTTCCTTTCGTACAGGGATTATGAGCTTAATCTTTTGCTTTCCGCAACGTGTGGCTAGTTAACAAACAATTTTGACTGCTGGTGTCTTTGCTTTTCACATTTTACTTTCTAATTAGGTTTTCAGTGGTATTACCTCTAGACTAAACAAGATCTGTCTTTTTAAAACTCACGAAAACAAATCTCGAGAGTACAGATCAAGGTATGCAAGTAAGTTTAGCGTCCATTTGACTGAGGTAACTTACATTTTAACCTAAACTTTTCAACAGTTCTTGGCAGGCCCGTAGCCACGGGGGGGCATTCAGGTGCAATGCTCCCCAAATTTTTTTGTGCACCTCCAAATTATGTTGTGTCCAGAATATTTTTTATTAAGAACTAATTTTAAAAAATTTTTCCCCCCTAAAAACCTTTTGCTCCCCCCCAAACCTTAAGACCTATCTACGGGCTTGGTTCTTGGGGCAACGACGTACGAAACCGTCATAAATCGATTTTTAGAAATCGCAGAGGCAACGATGAAACAATTGCTTAAAATGCTATTCGAACTCATTAAAATTATATGAATTTTCACGTCTGAAAGAACAAGCTTCGGAACTGTGACAATATTTGTCGCAGCGCCACCTCCGTCATTCAAATTCACACCTGTGCTGCGAGTTGACACTGTGCAATTCAATCAGCACCCCCCAATTACGTACTAATAGCATTTGTTTCTCTGCCTCCTGCCAAAATGCAGATTTTGTTGGATAACATCAAATATGCTTTTGCTCGTAATTTGCGAGTGGTAGGGGAAGGTGGGGTACAGTCGACACTTTTTTGCATTTTCAACCACTGCTCCAAACAAGCTCAAATATTGTCACACAATAAAGCAACTCTATATGCACAATATCATGCCAAAACAAGAAAACAATGCTTTTCAGAAAAAAATTTACAATCAATTTGAAAGGGGCACTTTTTCTGTCGAGTCATGCCTAGGGTACACTCGACATTAGCATGGGGTACACCCGACCGATCAATAAAAAGTTGGGTTGCATACATTGCATAATGTTCGCGTGATATCCCATGTAAAATAGCCACATGCTGACTCCCTCTCCACTTTTTTCACCATTCTAATTACCCACTATCACTGCATGGCAAAACAAATTTGTATGCTCACCAAACATTAAACGAAACCAACGCAGTATGCTGAAATCCATGCTTTAACATACAAATATAGTGTGCCTCTAAGCACATATCAAACCTAAGAATGCTCATAGATTTGAATTATTCTGTACTGCATTCCAATTCAACCCCTCAAGCTTTAACTTGTTTAGACTGACCTAGTGGCAATATGTTGAGCGTGCCCCATTTGTTTGTCAGATGCGGCCCATGCATATCTAAAAAATAAAAATAATGTTGCACTGCCCTGACTACAAAGTCATAAAAACTCAGAACAGAAGATGTTGATCAACGTGGGCAAAACCCAAATCTAAATGCAATTTTATAAATTAGTTTTGGGTACCAAAAACACAACTTGCTCTGCAACTCGTAAAAACAGATGCCTATCAAGGAAAAAATCACTTTAGTACTACGGCTGGTATGAGACTAAATCACCATGGAAACTTTAAAGTTCAACGTTTTCAGCTTTTTGAAAAAAAGACGACTGTGCCCCTAGTCCTACTGTGCCCCACTTAATGAAAAAAACTAATGAAAGAAAATGCAAAATCTAGCAACTAATGAAAGAAAATGCAAAATCTAGGCAAAAAGTTTCCTGATCATCTGCAAAAATCTGCATGAATTTTAACGGCGGTATTTTTTGGGCACAAAAATCTTCTGATAACACAGCATAAAAGTGTCTACAGTTGCATTTTGTTTTCTGAGGCACGGGTTTGTCTGAGCCTTTTGAAGACCCCGACACCAGCGTACCCACTTTTTCTCTCCTTTCGTCAGGTCTGGTCACAATCACCGCTAGTGCAAGCCGTAGGGATTGTCGAGCATGCACTCCCAGAGTTTTGAGTTTTAAAATGTCATGAATTACCGACTGAGGGCAGACTCACAAATACGTAAAGGAAAAGGACAGAGAAAAGAAAGCATATGAAAAACTGATGGCAAATGATTTTATACAAAACTAGTAGACACATATAAAATTGCAAAATCTTAAAACATTTCCTTGGATATATCATCCTGAGAAGTTGACAGAAAAAAGATATACCGTGATTTAATGCTTTACTTGTAATTATCTAACTTCGAAGGCAGCTTTTTTTACCTTTGCTGCAACTTTATCGATTCTTTTGTCAAAAAGCTGATAAAATTTAAAAGTGTCAAATGCATTAACCTGGGAAATATTTAAGGCCAGTGATGCTCCGTGAGAAGATTTAGGTTAGCAATTTTATGACCTAAATTTCAACAATCATGCACGGACATGCTCAATTTAATGGTCAAACTAGTATAAAACACACATAGCAGTGACTGAAAAGTTCGCAAGAACTAATATACTCAACACTATTGCACAGTTGCGACTAAAATCTTGCTAAAGTGGTCAGCATTTATTTAAACATCCCACAAATAAAAATCATCATAACTACCTTCAGAACCACATCAAATCCATTTCAACATGAAATTTGTCAAAGCTCAAATATTTTCCTAAACATACAGGCCTTTGCCCCCGCTCTCCGGCCCCTGAAAAGAGTACGCTGAAAACAGTTTCCATACTGCAAACATCCGCAGGACTTTGGGCTTTGAACGAAGCCGTAAATATGAGCGTAATTGGGCATCAGCCTTTCTCAAACGTACTCTATTGCAGGGATGTAGTGCTAACAAAAAGATGTGGGAACGCACCCCAAAAAGCTAGCCTTTTTAAAACAGCGTCAAACTCATTTTAAAGCAAAACATAAAAAACGTGTGGGAACGACTTTCCCACACGTTCCCGCCCCAATGCACCTCTGCTCTTGTAAAATCGAACATTTTACAAAACGTAGGGTGAAAATTCTGACAGTTGACTTTGAATAGCATATCTGTTACAGCTTGTGCTGACTCCGGTTTTTAACAATCCTTGCTCAGTAATGCAGGTTTGTCCACAACCACAAAGTGATTTTCAGAGACAAATGGAATGGTGCCAGAGTTGTTTTATAAAAAAATTGCTGAAAGCCTACAGACACAAAATTGGGCACTCTACTACTTTGGATTTCCATATATGTAGTAGCAAATTTTGTGCACCTTACTACATTAAAAATTGAATTTGATTGGGCAAAATGTTTCAAAAGCAGTTGCGACATCGTATATCGATTTCATGAAGAGTAGACCTAAACCATGACCAGGGGCGTAACGAGGTTAGATGACGCCCGGTGCAAGAAACACGTTTGGCGCCCCCATTTTCAAACCTGAGGTCTTTCGGAAGAAAATATACTGTATTGCAGACAGTACTTATGACACTGCCGAGACTTTTCGAGCCCCGCGTAGTGATTCGGCGTCCCCATAGTGATTCGGCACCCGGGGAATTGTGCCTCTCTTACCACCACGTTACGCTCTGATTATTATGACTTGACATGAAGAAAAAACGGATCTAAAACGCGCATGACGTTTTCTACGCACAAATAAAAATTATCCTCTTAGAAGCATTTGTTTGGGAGAGAGTGTATAAAATTAAATGCTAGGTGTGTTTCGTTGCGCAGGTACGATTTTTTTGTGAAAGTTATTAAAAACGGACATTGGGAAGTAGGGTTGCCAGATCACTTGAGATTTTTTCAAGGACATTTTGTTTTTCAAGAGATACGGCGGACTACTTTTATGGGTGTCCGCAGAGGGGGCAAAACGTTTTTTTTTCCCGCTGGAAATCGGGACTAAGAACCAAAACATGTTAGAATATNTGAAGTCAGCATCTCGATTCCGATTAATTGATGTGATTCTTACAATAACACTTTATTTACCGGTATGGNACTCACACTGCACGATGTGAGCTTCACTGTTCTGGTGTGATGCAGTGATGAGCTTGCAATTCACTCACATGTCGACTCCTTCGTCTGCAGACTCACGTTGCGAAACTTGAGAGCGCATTGTTCTACTGTTTCTCTTGGTTGCTTGATGCTAACATGGCAACGAATCTTCAAAGGTTCACTTCCAGTTACGGTAATTAATAGATTTTTCCGCATGTGACTGTTGATATCACACATCTTTGGCAGGCGATGCAGCAAGACAGTGACGGCTGATAACCAGTGGCGTATTTACGCGAAAAGGCGCCAATGGCAAAGTTTAAATGAGTGCCCTTTAATTCAAAGGCACAATTTTTACCAAAGATAAACCACGAAACAAATAAATCTTTTAAAACAGAGAATGCATGCTTATTTTTGCTTTATTAGTTTCAGCAAATAAAATTATAAATTATCCATAAGGATCATAACATACTTTNAACTCATTCATTTTTATTACAAANAATATGGAAACATTTAAATAATAACGTNACCATAAATTATACATTATTTTGGCTGACCAAATTGTAAATCTTGCAAAAACTCACACAACATATTGCAACTACCAGCNACATTTCTTTTGAAATGAATCACGTTTAATTTGGATGGTACAATAAGTTACGTGTACAAGAGCAACACCACGCGCTACAGCCAAATCACTTGGCAAAAAAAACTATAGCTCTAAACAAAATTAACAAATATCTTCGTTCATAAGTTAACATTTTTTACTCAACTGGTACGGTAACGATACTAACTGCTGATATTTCGAGGACTAACTACGGCTCTCTTCCTCAGTCTCTGGTCTGGGACATTGTGTCCCAGAGGTCCATTGATCGCCGGTGCCACGATATATTCGTGGCTGCTGTCTGATGCTAGAACGCCGGTATGGTTTTCGTGCTAGCGCTCGAGTGGGCAAGGCGTTGA
>JGI24159J19872_10011300_pt1 | contig 11699 bp, 11 predicted proteins | sample Ectturendosymbi4_FD_19872 | JGI IMG/M metagenome (IMG submission 19872) | reverse complement strand
GCTGCTGTGTTGTGTGTACAGCGGCACCTACGTATTAGTCAACTTGTCTTGTCAGAAGGTTTTCGTCAGGAGGGCAGATAATCAGTCAAGCGAAAACAGGTTGTGTGCTTCACGCATCAACAGAAATTCGTTTACGAAACTGGGATAAACGTGATATAACGATTAACAACAGCCACCATTCTAATGAGTTTGAAACAAACATATGCGTTGAATTTACTCACACCCCGAAGCTGTTGTATGTGCATTGGGTATGAGTTGAAACTAATAATCGCGATTTTAATAAAAGTAATTCAGTAAATCGTTTTTTTTTCTAATAATTTTCAAATGTGCAAATTTCAGTCCTCGTCCAACTCATTCTGTGTTTTGTTTTTAAAAAATCTGTGCTAAGAAAAAAAGCATTTTGTTTATCGCATGTCCATTATTTTTTTTATGTATACTTGGCTAAAGTTTTATAATTTGATTGCAAGTTGTTGGCTGCTTCCTACATTCTGTAAATGTATAGGCAACAGTTGAGCATGAACTGGTGTAATTGATGGTCGTCATTGTTTTCAGCCAACTTGATGCAGCTACTCCACAACGAATTGTAGCTGGGGGTCTGTTTTTTTCGGTCATTAACCGAAATGTTTTTGAAATGACCGAAAAAAATTAAGTCATTTCGGTCAAAATGTCTGAAAATATAGGCTAACCTACACTGTTACGATGAGTTTTAATGCAACTGTGAGACAAGTGACCGAATGTCTCAGAGACCAAAATGTCACAGCCAAAAAAGACGTAAATGTCTCAGCGAAAAAAAAAACAGTTGGGGCTTGTGAGCAGTCACGGGTTGTGGGCAGTCCTGCATAATAAGTTGATATGTAGACTTTGTTGGACATCTCATTACTGTGCAGTAATTGCTGTGTCGATTTTAATGAACACTTCGGCAGACCAAGGCTCAAGCGTACTTGTCCGCTGGGTGTTGCTCGAAGCAAGCCGAATAAGTTATCCGGGCTCTGCAGGCAGCAAATATTTGTTTTACAAAGAAGAGGTGACGGTTCAGAGCCATTGCCTTATTTTCGAATGTCACCGAAATATTTTGATAGCAGTAGGATCATGGAAAGTAAGGAAGTGGTCAATTGCGGTTACTTGCCTGTTTTAATGTCATGTGCGTTCAGGCGGAAAACATGTTTTTTGTACTAAGCTGCAGTCGATTTGGATAGCTTAAGTTATTTCGTGCGTCCTAGATTTCGCTTATTGTCCACTCGATAACATTCCATAAAGATGCCTGGCACGCATTTGACAAAGTGGTCGGCATACCGCTGACATTAAGTTGAACAACCTGGTGAACCTTCAAGAAACTTCGTGGCAACTCCACCTCGTTTCTCAGATTTTAGAGCGCCTTTTCAATAATTTATAGGCCATGGTTTGTGAACAGGTATAACTTGTGGACCGTAATAGTTTCCAGTTACGTAAGCAACAGTTTGTAGATTTCAGGAAGCTTTGCGGGTTTCCTTGTTGAGGGTTTAGATTCAGGAAAGCAGATTCACTCTTTGCACTTTTCAAACATGTTCTGTGAGACTAAATTTAGTTGAATGCCCTGATTTGCTGCTGAGGTGATTGTGAGATATTTTTTGACTATAAGACGACTCGCGACACATGCGATAAAGCTTTACGGAAAGTGAAACAAGAGTATCGTGAAGGTTTGTTGTGAGTGTGGTTTTTGCTTAGAACAAGTCATAAGGGTTTCGCGATAAATGGTTCAACTTCTTTAGATAGGAAGCTTAATTGTGACTCCACTCGATCTCAAACTCTTGAACTTTCAAGCGTTGACTCCGGAATTACAACGAAATTTACTGTAATGAATTGAATGTTGTTTGCATTGGAACTGTCACATTATGAAAACATCGATGATGACGTAGTGCGTGCAGGTGCTGTGCGAACAGGAAGTTCACTGCGATATTTGCTTAGCAACCGCGCCCACAAGCGATGCTTCGATCGCTCGTAAACTAAACACGTGCCGACTTGTCACCGTTGATGCGCGGGCTTTACAACGGAAACGACTTGCGTAAGATCGTAAATCTCGTCAGCACTCACGATGAAGAGTGAATGGCAGCTGCGTTGGTCATTCGCATTCGTACATCCCGTAACGACGGTGCGCGGCATTAACGTGTGGTGCGCCCATTGTTTCGCAAAATGTCGCCTATTCGGAAACGCTGCATTCACACTCAGCTGGGCATGGTCTAAATGCTTGGACGTTCGATAGTAATCGTTGTAAGGAGTGACCGTTGTGTCTAGGTAACCGCTATTTATACATCCCATGTACTAATTGGCGAAGTTTTTCTTTCATCGGGTCACGTCGCCCCCTGCAGTATCTCACTTATCTTTTTCCACTTTCAATTCATCTGCTTCAAAGCCATGCCGTCCAGTTTGTTTGCTGAACGCTTCAGACGCCATTGTTATGCGTGTGTCGACAAACAGGGGCGTAACGTTTGAAAGATAACTTTTACTAAAAACGTCCTAGCGTAGTTTAGCGCAGGTTACCGCCGACGTCGATGGAATTTTGACGGAAGCATACCGAGCTCCGGCAGCTGATTCAGTTTCGTATACGCGGAACAGTTTCGAGTACGCTTGTCCCTGTATACGGGCCGCGGTTAAACAACCTCAGCCGCTTCCAGTTGCGATGCTGCTGATCATCCAGAGAAAGACTGCATCGCCTTAGTATCAGTTCAGGTAGACTGGTGAAAGTTGGCAGTCGGGCCTTTCAGCCGTATCATTCGGTTAAATGTTGCTTTGTTTGTATTATGGTGCTGCTGAAGGTTAAGACTGAGAAAAGCTCTGGGCAGTGGTTTAGTAATGTTGTTGGTGCTCCGGTACAAACGTTGAATTTACTGAGACCTTGTTAAATTTCTGAAGCAGCACCGACTGTTCAACCAGCTACTTAACAGCTGCTATACCAAGCGTATTGTGTTAAGCACAGGTTCGCTGCATTAATACATCTTTTAATTCTCTGTTCTGGAAGATAATGTTCTTAGCCAATTCTTGCGGACAATAACCCGTTATGTTTTCACTACCTTTAATTCTGATTCACGTTGATGTCAAACTGCACTTCGATCAGAAAATACAAAACTGTAGTGGAAAGATTGTGTGTACGATAGCTAAGCTTGTGTTAGTGTCGAGGTAATCGCTGAACATGTGTATGATTGTTGTGGAAGCGAAACAGGCTTACAGCAGAGAGACCAAGAAAGAATAAATTTCTATCATTTTAATTTTGAATCGGAAAGGAATCTGAATGAAATTGAGCAACTGGTCTCTGTTGCCAACGAGATGCTTTGTTCTGATTGAACCACTGTGTTCGTGAAAATCTAGAAGAAGCAGCTGGTCAGAAATTTTGAACATAATAGAATTTTGATGATTTCTACGCACTGCCATTGCGTTACTGTACATGTGCTTTGCTAGGTTAGATTGTTGCCTGCGTAGCTCAGATTAGTTGTAGGCATCCCTGTTGTTCAGTGGTTCTCAATCTTCCATGGTTTGTGGCCCCCTTCCAAAGACTCCCAACACTTGTGACCCCTTACTCACCAAGGGTTTTGCAATGTCACGGCAGAGCTAAAGGCCTCTGCCCGTGGCCCATGGAGAATCGCTCCGTGGACCCCAAGGGGGGCCGAGGGTCCCGGTTGAGAAACCCTGCTCTTGTTGATTCGTAATTTTAGTATCCCTCCTGTCGATGGTTAGTTAACGATGCCTTGTAAACAGTCTGTGTGTCCATGTTGGCGCAAAGCTGACGTGAATTGATTGCTTTCGTAAAGCACAGCATCAGCTGCAACTTGACGCACTGTCAATTTTCTTTATACAGAATTATTATTTTTTTGTGACGGAACCTGCCGTCAAGGGACGTCCGTTCCAAGGAAACTAGTCGAGGTTGAACGACTGGCACAGTTGCAGTAGATGCCGCGTCTAATTTTTTCCATTCCCGGCGGTGTACTAAGAAAAGGTTTTCGCTGTTTGCTGACACGCATGCGTGCGTGTTGTTTGCAGTAAATCAAAATTTCATGATGTGATGGATTTTCGTGCAAAAGGGCAAACGCTACCGCGGCGGTTTGTGTACGTGCATCAACTGTTGTATGTGGCTGATCCATTTTGCTTGAGTAGGGTTTTTGACCTTTTGAAGGTTTCTCACTTCTCTGGTGATATATTGGACGTCGATGAGCTGGCGAAAGATCAATTGCCATCATTCATCTCTAGTTAAGGAAGGTTTTTAAATGTTTTGTCGTGCAAGTCTCTGAAACATGTCTAATTATTGGCAGACAAAGGCGAAAGTCTCTACCTGTAGATGTACCCTGTTGCAGTCATAGGACGTGTGAGGGCAGCTGTATATACAGTTTATTGTGCGAGCACTGATTCGTTTGTCGTGTACCACTTGGTTGTTCAACGTGTGCTGCGAATACCTGCGTAGTTGCAAATGTGCAAATTCTTTTTTCACATGTTTTTTTGGTAAAGCTTTTCTGAAACGTTGGCCTGTTTTTTTACTATTTGCTTGTAGATCTGCCCGCAATGTCACCAGGTACAGGCACATTGTTACAACTTTGTCAGCAATGTTTTTAACGGACTCGTCATGAGTGAGTTCAAACCACTGCTCGGTCACGCCTCTCTTCAGATCTTGCTTGTGGACGAGAACGATGACAGGTCCGTCGAAAGCTCCGATCAAAACGCTTTGAAAGAGATCACGAAAGCTGAAGCGGTTGTTAGCAACGAGTCGAGCGAGCAGCTCGAGAAACGCTTTCAGCCCAAGTCCATGTCCATGATCTCTCGTTCTCTCTCGTACGCCGAAGCGTGGACCACTCGGGATGATATGTCAGTGATGGCGAACCAGCGGGTGGAAACCAGTGTCTCGGCGCGAGAAAAAAGTACCGACTTTGTCAAGACCAGGCATTTGAGCTCACTGCAGCTCAACAAGCAAGAGATTAAAACCGGCACTCGCTCGTCCCTAGTAATTGTTGAAAAGAGTTCAAGAACAGGTCAGGTCGCCACCAAGACCCACGAGATTGAAACTTTTGAACCGCGCATCAAACAACAAACATTGAATGTGACGTTTGCAGGAGCTGCCACTCGGCAAACGACCGTGTGGCATGATTCAGAAACAGCTCCTGCAGTCCACGCCACACCACCGTCTTCAAATGGCAGCAGCCCTTTACCCGATCACGTGCTCACAGAACGCCAGACCCAGATAGAATCTGTTTCTTTATCTTCAGACGGGTCGTCCGTTTCCGGTCCGCGAGGGCGCCTCTCCTCGCCCTCCTCCGAACAAGGATCAGAGAACAGCGACCCCCTCTCGTGCCCGATCGTACCCGGGCGCGAGACGACAATAGAAATCAACAAAGGAAGGTCTGGACTGGGAGTGAGCATCGTTGGTGGATCGGATAGCTTGTTGGTAAGGCTGTTGATCTCGCTTTCTCCGTGCGACATTGACTTTCAATAGAACATGTTTGTAAGAGGTGCATTTGTTGTAACCGAGGAACGAGTTCGCTTTTCTGCGATCAGAAAGTTTCGCCTGCACTGCTGGTGCATGTTGAACTGGTGGTAAAAGCTGACGTCAACATTGCAGAACTCGATTCTGGTGCATACTGTCTATGAAGAGGGCGCCGCTGCCAAGGACGGTCGGTTATGGCCTGGTGACAGAATTTTAAGCGTGAACGGGCGAGACCTTCGTCGTGCCACGCACGATGAGGCGATAGAAGTGCTCAGGAACACACCTGGGAGAGTGCGCCTCACCGTACATCGGGATGAAAACAGGTCAGCGCCAGAAATCTTTTTTCATTTCTTTGCTTTAACAGGCCCTAACAGCGTATCAACGTAGTCGGTAATATCTTGTCTCCTAGCGTTTTTTAGACAAAGTTTTAAATCAGTGCGTTGACTTCGCTGTTGTTTGAATCTGCGAAACCACCTGTCAGGACAGCTTCTTCGTCACACATCCAATTTCGCGCCTGTTTGAGCGTTTGGGTTTGTAACTTACCTAAGTCACGTTCTGCTTGTGTTTGCATTCATCTTCTGTTTTTTATTTCAGGTCTAAAAGGTTTCTTAAGTGGCAGAGAAAGTTTAGATTACCAAACCTTGTTCATTGGTGAAATATTCATTGCTAACTGCACGTCTTGCATGCATCAACTGCATTGTAGTAGCTTAGACGCGAGATTGCCTGTCGGTTTGAAAGGGTGTTCGAACACTCGTTTTATTGCTGAACAACAAAAATGTGGTTCGTGTTTTTACAAAACGTGGCTCATTCAAAAAACGGATTTGCAAATTAACAGATAGACCATCCATTGATGAGCAGCAGAATAACCTGAAAATTTGTAGCAGAATATTTAGGCAGCTGGTTTTGCAGATCAGCCAATTGCTGTTGCAACATGTTTAATGCCGTCGTTGTTAGTTGGCGGGAGATATCCTACTTCATGTCTTAGCATGGAAATACTGCTGTCCAGTGGTATAGCGCTGCCGGAACTCCGCTCCGCCACCTCTACCAGTAAATTGATAGGTCGTTGCTTACAAATATAAACGAAAATGCCCAGCAGATCTCCGGCACCTATAAAATTGCCACTACACCCCTGCGGATGTCACACCACGTCCTTCTAGCAGTGCACTTTCTATAGCTTACTAACTGATGTGGAAATGTATTTGAACTTGTAGCAGTGAAGCAAGCATGCGCTCTGGTAGGGTTTTACTGGGTTGTATTGGTAATTACTAATTGATCACTTGCCTCCAAAAATTTGTTTGATTGAAGTGTTAATACTCTTCACTAACATGTAACCGAGTGTACGTTGATTCTTTCCCTTTGCTTCATTGGTTTTATATTTATGCAATAATTTGTCGTTGTCACTTCTGTTGAGAGCCCATCACACTCATGCATTGCGAAACTGCATGTCAAGACTTCGTAGTAGTTGGCTAAATTAAATCATTTTCATCTTCTGCAAAAGTCATTGCTCTGCCTGTGATTAATTATTCACCATTCGATTGTAGTGTTCAAAGCATGCATTCTTTTGAGTTGAAAACCTTGCATCATCTTGGTAGCTTTTGGCAAAAATTTCTCCTTTGCAGGGAGTACCTTGTTTCGTAACCTTGTTTTTTTATGCTAGTGCAGTTACTTGCGTGGTCAAAGAACAACGTAATCATACCGCTGTTGGTAAATCTTCATCCTTCTACAGAGCTAATTGAGCCACTCGATAATGCATATAGATGGTTTCCTCTGACGCACTGTTATGAAGTGTGGTTTCTTAGTCATTTTTTGAAGCAGGGTTCAATCGTTGTTGACAGAATTCTTGAAGCTGCGCGATGTTCATTCTTGTTGAATTGCTTTACGCAGGGAGTCGATAAACAACGAGTCAGATAACGATATTTACGACATTTTTGACATCCAGCTGGTCAAGAAAACTGGTCGAGGTCTGGGACTGAGCATCGTTGGTCGCAGGTCAGTGACGGGTTCCAGGCAACTTCAGTTGAACTAATCTGTTTTGGCTGTTGTTCATGTCAGACAAGGAATCAGCGCAATGTTCAGTATTAACATCTAGGGTTCGATGGAATGAGGCGAGATCGATTTGCGAGTACGACTAGACGGCGATGATTGTGATTGATCAATGGGCTCGTTTGGAGATTAAATGACTTGACACTGTGAACTTCCTGTTTTTCAGTAGATTTTTTCTCAAAACCATGAAATCCGAATAGGAAACGCCCATCACCAGTGATAAAGTTTGAGAATTTTTTATCATTCGTTACATTCACTGCCATGCAAAAAATAATATTTCGTCAGTTTTTGTCATTTGAACAAACTTAATTGAGTTTACGACGTTGCGTATAGCCTTTCTCATCACTATAAAGAAGGTGGTTTAATACCAATAGACAATAGACAAAAGATCTTTTATGCGTCATACTTTTTGCAAATAAGCCGACAGCACAAAATGATTGATCCGTGGTAGGACCAAACGTCTGGTGCACCTTTGGTTGACAACCTGCCTTTGATGGAATTAACATCACGTTTTGTCTAAGAGACTCTTGTGTATGGGGAAGCAAGATGTTTAACGAAAACAGGTCATTCACAAACGAACAGCCGGTGTGCCTTAAATGCAGAAAACGCATATGGGAAATCTCGTTTGTCATGTACTAGCTCTCTTGATAGGCCTTCAATTTACTTGGACCCCACCAGCACAGAAACCGTTGTTGTGGTACCGTTCACTCTTAGAGTGTTATTAGGTTTTTGTGCTATTCTGACAACCTTACGAATCTTAACAGAAGACCGCGAACGAAGGCATCGCAAAGTCGCCTGAATTGACGATTTGTTTACGTCTGAGTTTTTCCACTTATTCCTGTACCTCCTCATAGACGTACTCAGCGGATGATCGATCGCCGAATCGTTCGTCTTAGAGACGGACGCTTTTCTTGTAACCTGAGTAGTGAAGATCTGATATGTGTGTCTGTTATTGGCTGTTGTATGCTTCTATGTTTGATGCAATGGGTGAATACAAAAATTGTACGATATGTGCTTTGTAATTTCGCGCGTTGTTTGTTTTCTTGTTTTATCGCGTGTTCAGGTATAAGAATAAGTGCGGCGACTGACAAGTCACTAGTTTTTGCTTCTTTCGGTGTCATTCCGCAATTGATGCATTCCAGCGACTGCGCAACATTGGTTCCGACACATGTTGTAACATTCGCATGACTGCCCGTCCATCTTCCACCTTTTGCGACAACACCGAATATGAGCCGCGCTTCTGAAACTAAACGTGATTTTATTTTTTATTTGCAGAAATGCTGCCGGTGTGTTCGTGAGCGATCTGGTGTCGGGGGGTGCTGCTGAGAGAGAGGGTACCATACGCAAAGGTGACCAGATTCTCAGCGTTAACGGGGTTGATTTGAGAATGGCTGGGCAGGACATTGCTGCTCAAGTGCTCAAGGTGTGCGCGGCTGTGTTGTTGACTTTGCCTTCTTAAAACCCTGCCCAAGTAACTGTTGTTGCCTGCTCAGGAATCCAGGGTGATCCACCTCCCTGGGACTTCATTTTTGTTGATAATATGTTCTTAGAAAAATGTGAGAAACCTGTGTTTCCATGACTTTTCCTGATTTTCAAGTCGAATGGTGCCAGAGTTATTTTACAAAAATGTCCCTGAAGCTTATATATATAGAAAATATGGGTACTATTCTACCCATGGTTACCTGATGTGTAACAAATTTTGACCACCTTAATATTTCAATGTGATTTTAAATGCAAACCGTGTTTGGCCAAATGTGACCTCAGAAACCTTATGTGTAGAGTTTTCCTACACCATGACTTGATATGAAGAAAACACGGATCTAAAACGCGCATGACGTTTTCTACGCACAAAAAAAATTTCCCTCTAAAAAATCCCCAGTTTGGGGGGTACAGTATATAAAATTTGTATGCTGTGTATGTTTCGCTGTGCGAAACTTTTGTTGTCAAAGTGATTAAAAATAGACGTTGGTCTGGAAATGACGGATGTCGCATGCCCCAGGAAAATGTAGTCAAATTTCAGGTTGCATTACACCCATCGTTTCCTGACTCGTAGAGCGTTTGAAGGATTCCTGAGCAGGCTAGCCTTTTTGCCTAAATAGCATCCTCACCATTACCCAGGCTTACTGGAACGTTTCCGGTGCAGAAGCGAGCTTTACAATAAATCAGAAATTATTCTCAAACTTATCTGACCTTAAAAAGTAACTTGTTGAATGTCGAAAGAATTTTATCATTTACGCAACAAACACAAGTCCATGCCCGAAAAACGCATAGGGCAAACATAGAAGCGACACAAACAATATGCAAGAAAAACGAAATCCCGTCAGTACCCTTTATTGTCGGCCTGTACAAGATACATGTCTTACCGTGTTCGAAAATTGCAGATGTACATGGAAATGAAGTACATGAGGTTAAGCCATGAAAATTTTTTATTCTTAGGAAAAATTTCCAATTTTTATTGTACATGAGTATCCTCTGGCCCAGGGGTTCCCAACCTTTTTGCGATCTCGTACCACTTGAGCACCCCGTATTGTCAACGCATACTACTTCTTCCAGAACTACAAATTTGATCGAATCTTAGTTTATTCAGAAGAATGATATATATTGAAATAATGATAAAAGACCACAACTAAATTTAATGAGATTTTTGTTTTTGTTTACCTTCCACCAATTGGTCGATGCATGGCGTAAATTTGCTAACAGCGCATCGAAAGTCATAATCAGGGCTGCAGAAAATGTGGAAATCGGGAAGGAGCTTCCCGGGAAATCGTACATGCTCGCGGGAAATTAATCAGCTGCAAGTCAAAGTAAAATCAAATAATACACCAGGAATTGCAAGAAAACTTCAAAACGGACTGTACGAATTTCCCTCGCTCAGTCACGGTGGTCCAATACCTGGCCTTGTGACGCAACAGTTGCCCATACCTTACAATAGCGGTCTCATGCAGTCGTTGGTTGCGTGCAGGGTTGCCAATTTGGCATTTTTGAAACCAAATTTTGAAATTCGGGATTTTTTGACGCACTTGGCTTTTTTTGAAAATCAAAAATACCAGTCAAAATCTGGCTTTTTCTTTTTCATTTTTTTCAGTCTGAAAGATTTGACTCTGGCTAAACATTGTCTGAGCTGCATGTACATTACAAATATCTTCTGACGGGAATCTATGACTATGCAGGGTGCAAAGAATATTGCAAAGATTTTACTGTTGCCCTAAAATTTTTCGATGTATTTAATAAGAAACAACTGTACGACACTGTATTTACGGGGAAAGAAATTGCTTATAAAAATCGGAATTGCATTTTATCGATGTTTCTGACGAGTTTTAATATCTATTTTTGTTTGGTTATGCATCTCATACTGTATGTGTAGTCTGCATGTCTTAGGACTGCTATATGGCCTATTTTGGCTTTTTTTGAGACAAGGTCTGCCTTTTTTGGTGAACCTGATCGCGTGTCGTAGACTCGTAATGGCAGCGGAAAGCTGTTAGTTTGAATATTGCTGCTGTAATGACACATGTACTCAGAGGACGTTGAGGCCAACACGTCCTTAAAACTACGTGCGTTTATGCGTACGAACTTCACTGTGTTAGATAGCAGAGTGGACGGTGGCGCTAGCATCCCCTGGAAGCTTTTGAATACATTCAGATTGTTAATGCTTGTTTGTACGACTGCTTTGGTTAAATGGTTGCCTTACTGGGTTACCAATCGAAATGGTATTGCATTCCGAATGCCATTCCAGATTGTAGTGCCATTCAAAAATGCTCATACAGTACTCGCGCCCAAATCAGAGTCCACTGACAAGCTCACTCCGGTAACTGAGCACTCGCGCCTAAGAAAATGCATGCATGAAACGCTCACTCAGCAGAAACTTTTAACACCGTCTGAATATCGTTCTACGGGTCGGATCGGTTAAAAAGCGATTTCGCCACCACCGAACTGGCCGCAACAACCAACGTTTGAAACACGACGCCACAATCACTTCAAATGCTGCGCCACCAGCAAATTAAAACCACTTTTCTGAAAGTCGCATGCAGCCCCCAAGCATCTTTTGTGCGACTCTCAGCAGTCTTTCAATAAAACCAGTAGCGTAGCCAGCCCAAAAATTGGGGGGGAAACTGTTAACACTATTTTCTTTGGCATACCGCCTATCAAAGCACAAAACGACTATGTTCTAAAAATTAGGAGGTGAATGGCCCCCATAGGCCCCCCTGTCTACGCC
>JGI24159J19872_10011298_pt1 | contig 11700 bp, 4 predicted proteins | sample Ectturendosymbi4_FD_19872 | JGI IMG/M metagenome (IMG submission 19872) | reverse complement strand
ACTGTTTGTAGAGCAACAATTGACAGAAAATATAAATTTGGACATTGCCATTGAAGAATTTGCCAACAAAGAGGCAAGAAAAGTTACTGTGTAAAAAATTGTAGTTTTCATTTCAGAAATAAAGATGGTCCTAATTTTTTACACTTTTTTACTATTTTCCTTATATGTATGTCATTTTCACTTTTTGTTTAACTGTTACAATGTTTGAGTTTTTTGGTGTGTGTTTGAAGCATACCATATATGAACGTGTGAGAGTAGTGGTGCACAGACTAGTTGTGGTGCACAAACAATTTAATACATATACAAAGCTTTAAGAGCCAGTCATTGTGCAATATGTATTTTTACGGCTTCGGGGGCGCCAAATTCAAGGGCCCTCCCGGGCAGCCCACACTTTAGCTACGCCACTGCTCTTGTGTAGTTACAGTATGTGCATATTTAGGTTTCAGATATTCAACGTTAACAAAATGTAAACTGATTGGTAGCCGTGATATTGCTAATATGGACTGTGTTTATCAGTATACTATAGCCAGGGTGTTTTAGGGACCCGATTCAGGTCTCTGCAATTGAAAATTGGGTCCCTAGAATCAGCAAAAATTCTCATTGAGTCCCTAGAATTTGAGAAAATCGGGTCCCTAGAATCCGACAATTTGGGTCTCTACAGGTCCATACTGGGTACTTAACATTCTCCTTAAAAGAAACCTTCTATAGCACATGAACAAAAAACTTATCTATCAGAATTGCTAAACAAAAGACGTTTGAGCTCTATCTTCATGAAATGAAATCCATTTTAGTGTATGTTGATTCACAGCATTTCATTAAGAAAGTGATGAACAGAATAATGAGCACTGTCATTAAATTGCGTTTAACTTAGTCAAATCTGTACATTTCATTTATTTAGTCTATTGTTATTGAGTGCAAATATTGATAGTGCATTATAAAGGTTAACTCCACAGTATTACTCATGTTTAGATGTTATTGTTGCATTGTGGTGTGGATTCAGCATCTTCGCTTTTTTGAGATATGCATCATATTTTGCATTGAGTCAAGTGTTTTTGTAGACTAATGCTATCAAGTGATCAAAACAACAACACTTTAGATGCCTTATTAACCATTGATGAGCTCGGTTATCAAGTTCAAGAATAGTTCCGTTTCAGAAGTTTACTTGAAATGCTTAAGGAAGCAACTGGCCATTGTGGTCATTATCCAGCAAGATGCCATATACTGTTCTAGTGTGAGATATTAATGGGCCACTCAAGTAGTGTTCAACTAAAATATCAGTCATAGCTGAGGTCTTTTTTACTTTAGTAACTGTGTGTGTTCTTAAGTATATGACAACTTCAGGAGTAACACAGGAAAATGTTACAGCACACTCATACAGAAGTGCATCTTCATTATGAAGTTATTATGGCACACTCATACAGAAGTGCATCTTCATAATGAAGTCATTATGATAGCATGCTGATTCAAAGGATTATTCAGTCAACAGTTATTGACAGAGTATTTTTGTAAAATACATTTTTATTCCTTTGGAAAAATGTTAGTGTTTGACAGGTGGAAAAGAATCAGTTTGTAAAATTGTAATAGCACGTTTAATTTGCATTCTGCTGAGAATTTGTGAAAAGCATTATGGCAACTCTCTTTGATGAACTTTTGTTATTAGAAATTCAAAAACATGAAAACCTATATAATCCAGGTTTGATGAGCTACAGAGACAGATATTATACTGAAAGATCATGGATGAGTATTAGCAAGGAGCTTAACACACCGGGTACATACAAGTCATGATTAGGGCAAACAAAAGTCAATAAAGTCAAGTTTTACGGCCGATTTTAAAGTTTATGAAACGTCCACAAACCAAATTTAACGCTCATACCATGAGGGAATCCCAATTTATTAGGTAAAAAAGTCAAAGTTTATCAATTGGTCAAAATATATCATTAGTTCATATTTGTTTTTGCAGCAGTTTTTCTCTTGAATATCAATATTTTATTGAAACTACAGCAACAGATATTGATATGCTTTTGCAAGTTTAGTTGCAATTCTGCAACAATAGTGGGTTTATTGCGATTTCTGACGTAATAATGCTGTTTTGCCCACTACTGGACGATTGAATATCATGTAGGGTAGGCATAGTAGGTGAGAAATGTCGTCTTACGGTACTTGTTTTGGTAAATGCTCTATCCATTATGCACATAGCAGTGGTTCCAAAACTGGGGTTAAGTTATCCCTCGGGGGTAATTGCAATTCTTCTTGGGGTAATGCAGAGCCAAAACCACCATGTTGTTCCATATTATGGGAAATCACTGCGAATTACTGAGGGTAAATAAGACATTATCGCTGCCTTGATTTGGGTAACAGCCCGTACAGTTATCAGTATATCATCCCTGAAGTTAAAGAAAATCTTTTATTTCGATGCTTAAAGTGCATGAATACAATTCTGGATTAACCTCAACATCTTAGTCTGAATTATTTTGCAGTTCCAAACGTACAAAATGTATAGGTCAAAATAATGTCAAAATTTGCAACTTACAGTATACAGTCAAAATTTTTTATTGTTAGGTTCTAAATTGGTTGCCCTAGCTATGATGTTAAAAAACTTTGATGTTTGAAAGACTAGTCAGTTGTTATTTGTAAATGCTATTTGTCTAATCTGAAAAATTTTGACATTGCTGAGGTTTAGTGATGCTTTTCACATCTTAGCACTGCCTTCAGGTGTTTTGGTCATGCAATTTTTATTGAAACTCATTAATTTTCAAGTGAGATGCCTGTAGCTGCCGAGTGTAAAAAGCAGTGGAAAGCGGTACGAGACAAGTATGTTCGCATAAAAAAGATCAATGACAGCTACAGGTCAGGGTCTCCTGCCTCTGCTCCGCCAACATGGGGTTTATTCTCATCACTGAATTTCTTGGATGCCCATTTAAAAACTCGAAAGCGCAAAAAATAACTTTCAATATCAACTTACCGTAAAACCTGTATTTGAGCTCCACCTCTATTTGAACGCCACCTCTATTAGAATGCCACTTAAAAGGAAGGGTTAAAAAATAGAGCACCACCCTCTAATTGAACGCCACTGTGATGAAATCTTCTATTTTGGAAATGGTTACGGCTGAAATCTCCTTTCTACAGTGTTTCTCCAAAACTAATACCTACCTTAAAAATAAAACCTAGCCTGAATTTCCAGAATGATTTTAATATAAGCCCTACCTTTAAATGACGAGGGCGGCTTCAACAGCGATGTGTCACTTGATTTTCACCAGTGAATCTGTGATTATTTACCAGTAATCACCCTGTATTCGTGTCTTTTGCTAATTATGTAAATTTGTTAGATGTTTTTCTTTTCATTAATAAATTTTATCTCAAAATTCTGACCAGCTAATTGCAAGATAGAGCGCCACCTTCTAATTGAACGTCATCTCTAATAGAACACAACTATGGGGAAGGGTTGAAAAATGGAGCGCTATGGCGGTGAAATAGAGGTTTTACGGTAAATAATGAATGCGTATTTTCTGAACGGTTGTATTTTTGCCTATATACAGCATTACATTACGATGCCAAGTTTTGAATTTTGTCCACATGTAAATATTTTCTTCAATCATGCTTACACCCAACCTGAAATCTTGGCTAGCCTTATTTATATATGCTTAGGTTTTGTATATATTGCATTTCAAATTATATCAATTAGTTAAAAAGGCTCTTGTGTGCCGCACCACGTCAAACACGCAGGTCGCTGAGAGCAGTAATTATGCTGCTGAAGCTGATGTTAATATTCAAGATGTGGATTCTGGCTCGTTTCATGAATGTGCTGAAGGATTTGAGACAGATTCACCTATCATCAGTGATTCTGGAGGTTCAAGTTAGTAACAATTGATGTAGATGTATTATGCAAGGAAAAACATTTTTCACCAAGCTATAAAAGTGTGCATGCTGTCTTGATGTGTGTTTACCAGTTGCATGCGTGTATTGTTATGTTGCAAATCGTAATATAGCGTTTAACTAAATCCCAATTTTTGCAGCTAAACGAATTGGACAAACGAATTCGAAAAAACGGCCATCGGATCCATTACACGACATACTGGGGTGCGATAACCAGTCAAAAACTGCCAGGTAGTGCACATTGCACTGTTTCTCTGTATGTCTGTGGATGCGTTTGATTAGATAAACTTGCTAGAACTTGGGTAAAGCTCAGTTGGTGATCCTAGCCACATTCCAAGTTTTTGTTTGAGAAGCTGCAATGATCTCAAAAGATCCAATGGATCTCTTTTTCGAAAGTGTGGCAAGTGATGCCAAAAATCTTTCCCCACGGAAGAAAAGAAAACTATAGATGGGTGTGTTGAAACTGCTTACAACATCAGAAAGTGAAAGTGATCAGCATGGGGCAGATGAGATGGAAAAAAACAGATGGGTGTCCAGAAGAAGTAAAACTATATTAGCAACGAAACTGACGGCAATTCAAACGAGTGAAGCAAAGAACTAACTTGGAAGTTACCGAATGGGAAGCAGCAATCATAGAACGAAAGAACGCCATGATTAATAGTACACGCAAACATGCTGAAGTAACAGCATAATTGTAAAATTTGCTGAGAAGGCGTTGTGCTTTTAACTCAATCCTTACTTGCCGTTTAACAGCTTTGTATTGTTGGTATGTTGCTGGTTTGCTGCACCTTTATTGTAGGTTGGAGCTGCATGTACAGCACTCATTGTATGTGTGCTTCAGTATACGACTGTTCAGTTTTGCGTTTGCTCAACGACTCAGTCATTGCATTAAAGAAATAAATTCTGTTTCCACGGCACAGAACCACTACTGCTTGAAAAGTATGCGGTAAATCTTTCTCCTGTTTCCACTGCTCTACGAGCATGAAATCGGCCTGAGCGATGGAGTGGAGCAAAGGCAGCGGCGCTCTCTTCATGCCTCCACGTTCCGTCATGTAATGTCCTGTGTTCATCCTCATGATCACCTATGGTGTCATCACAGTACGCAGAGTGGTTTCGTAACATGTTGTGCAATACTGTGCAGGCTTTCACAACTTCATCAGCGGTGCTTGGTGTCACGGCCATTGCTCTTCTAAAAACCCCGAAGCGAGAGGACATGATCCCCAAAGCATTTTCTACTGTTCTTCTCGCACGAGATAGACGATAGTTGAATATTCGCTTCTCTGGTATCAACTGCTGTCCAGGAAAAGGTCTCATTAAATTGTCATTGAGAGGAAATGGTTCGTCAGCCACAAAAACTATTGGAAGTGGTTCTTGAGTACCAGGAAGAGGTTTACAGGATGGAATATCTAAACTATTTGTACTCAAACATTGGGCAAGGCTACAGTTAGCAAACACATTGCTATCGCTTTGTTTTCCATATGAACCAACGTCAACAAATGTGAATCTGTATCGTGCGTCTGCTGCAGCCAACAGGACAATGCTGTAGGATTTTTTGTACTTGAAGTGCAATGATCCACTTAGTGCAGGTGCTTACAGGATTACATGCTTCCTATCGATCGAGCTGGCACAGTTCGGGAAATTCCATCGCATTTCAAAATCCTTAACCAAGTTCATCCAGATGCATCTGTCTGGACACGGTAAATAGACTGGTTGCAGCACTCTCCAGATTGCTTTGCACGTATCTGGTACAACTGTAGACACCGTTGACTTATGTGTTCGGTCGGAGAAGGCAATCGTTTGATAGCTATCTCCTGTCACCAGAAACCTGCAACGAACATAGCGATGCACGTTACTGCAATTACAGTTTGAACAGACTTCAAGTGAAAACAAGGGTACACTCACCGCCGCGTGATAGCAAGTCGTTTTGCTGCAGATATGGGTGCTCGATAAATTGTGCGAGCTTTCTTTATTAATGGACTGACCTTTGTCAATAAATAGTCAAAGGTATGCTGTAGGAAAACCTACGGTGCCAGAGGCCTTGAGTGCTGGGGTTTGGGAAGGTTTGGTTAATGGTTCTCACACCGCGAACGCACCCCTGCTAATCTGCAGTCCCGTAACTATCTTGAGCAAGCCGTGTAACAAACAGACTTGCCTGACTTACTAACTCTGAGCTGCCAGCACGCAGTGAGAACAAAGTCTCTTTAATCAGAAGTAACACAAAACGGCAGAGAAACTGTACTACACGACACTGACTGCCTCAAAACAGCACACGGACTAAAACACAGACGTCACAAAAGGACAAAGCACTGGGGAAATCGTTAAGTAAAGTCAAACAAGCACGGTGGAAACCGTTACCAAAAAATATGCCTTCTCCAGCCCTATACACTAACTTTTCAATTCCCTCCTTGAAACCTCGTGCGTTTCCGCCACACCCAGTGCTCCCAACCAGCAAGTACGAAAAACCGCCACAAGAGGGAATATACGGTAAGCGAGCTAAAGCCGCGCGCAAGTTCGTAACATATGCGGTGACATTCTAAGATACATTTGGAAGTGTGCTTCTCTTTCAAGTCGCATTTCCAACACAAGTCGATGATATCCTCCTGCGTCAAAAGGTGCATGAAATGTCGTTGGGTTCGCTAAGCAATAGAGATCACCTGCTTCACAAATGACAAGCTTACAAATGTAGGCCTACCCAAAAATAGCCAGCTGCATGTGGCAGTGGGGTTCAAAAGTTTTATTGAAGTAGTTTTGCCTTCTGCACCGAGCTGTATATCCCGATTAGCACATACAACTTTACATTTTAAATAATATCGTATAAGTAGTAGGCTCGTGCAGTTTTTTTTCAAGCAAAATGATAATTACCCGGTATGGACCTGTAGGGACCCGATTTCTCTGATTCTACTGACCCGATTTTCTCCGATTCTAGGGACCTGATGGTAATTTTCGCTGATTCTAGGGACACAATTTTCAAAGCTAGGGACCCAATTTCCCTTCCTAAAATGCCTTAAAAACACTGGGCTCGTTGGAAGCGGTTGGATCCCACTTGCCATTGAAGGACTATCATCAATATTGAGATCACATGCAGTAAGCCTAAACGTTTGACCATTGTACCTACCTAGCTTCTTCCTTCTTCTCAAAATCGGGTGCATCCAGAAACGTCTGCGTCTTTTATGGCGACGATGGATGTATAAATACAGCAATACTAAGTAAAGAACTTTTCGTTTGCGCAGGTAAATGTCAAGGGCTACTTTCGTACTAACTGCTATATAAGCCATGTTTCTACACTGATCTGCAAGATGTTAAATAAAGCGAATCATGTTAGGCCAGTGAAAGGAGCACCACGACGAGCGAGAGAACGTTGGGAAATCTCCGGATGAAATGTTCCTCAGTGGTTCGCAGCGGAATTGAAAACACTCTTTACAGGTTGAATTTCTTTTTTGAAAATTGACGAATTTGGACTGGACCGGACTGAGAGAAATTTTGTTGTTTTAATGTAGTTATTCTCACCATATCAAAAATTTTAGGCTGATTTTACAGAGTTGTTAAATGGTAGTGTATATTTTGCCATTTCCGGAAAAAGCTCTTCTGGGACTATCGTGCTGTTCAAACTGTGTCCACCTTTGTCCACACATAAAGTTGAGCTCGTATTACTGGTAGCAACAGCAAGGTGAGCGAAGTTGAGTGTTTAATGTCTATGCCTGCTGTGCGATTGTTCATAAGTTCTGCTCCCTCGATTTGCTTTGGCTTAGTTAGTAGAGATTACACCTTTGATGGGAGTGCTTTTTATGTACTTTTTGAAAAAGCTTTGGGTTTAGGGTAGCCTATAGGTATAGGTTTTGTTTAAGGGTTTAGGTTAGGTAGTGTCTATTTTACCGGCGATATTCTTGCGGAAACAGATCAGCTGAAGCTATTGTTCTGTTGGTCGAAGATTCGGTCTCGTGGCATGACGTAATACCAAGAAAAATGTCACTTTGTCCAGAAAATTCCGTCCTGCTCGTGGTGTAACGGTTAGGTGTTAAGGCTGCTATGCTTTTGGTTTTCGGTTCAACTCTCACCTTGCCGACTTTCATTTTGTTTTTTTTGTTTGCTTTTTTCCAGGCTCTACTTAGGTGTTACGTTTAAGGATTTATGTTGTTTGTTAAGTTAGGGTTAGGTTAGGGTTAGGTTAGGGTTTGGATTAGTGTTAGGTTAGGGTTAGCTTAGCGTTAGCTGGGTGTTAGACTAGGGTTAGGTGAGTGTTAGCTTAGTGTTTGGTTAGCTTAGGGTTAGGTTCGGGCTACGGTTTGGGTTAAGGTTAGGTTGTAGGTTTATCTTTTACTTACACTGACAGCACTTCGTTTCTACCAAGCCTTTTGCTGCTGCCATCTTGGCAGCAAAACAGACACTGCCTTTAGGTTAAGGGTTTAGGTTTTGAGATTGGGGTTTAGGATTTGGTTTAGGGTTTACGTTTAGGGTTTAGGTTTTGGCATTGTGGTTTAAGTTTTGGCATTGGGGTTTTGGGTTTAAATTATGGGCTTAGGTTTTGGGTTTGGTTTTAGGTTTAGGCTTTTAGCTCAAGTAGCTAGGACCTTACGCTATTCCAAGTGTATCAACCTTGTCACTTGACCAATACAAGCAATCGGATTCACCTAATGACAAAATAACTCCAGCAGTGTTTTTCCCTCTGATGCCTAATAGACACTTCCTTACTAAATTTTGCAAATGCCAAAAGGCTGTGTCTATTTTGCCTCATGAGGCAAAAGCACTACTGGATCTATTTTGCCTTCAACCAATCCTATTTGGCTAAAGGCAAAATAGCTCCAGTAGTTTTTTTGCCTCATGAGGCAAAATAAAAATACATGATTTTACATTGGCGGTTCAGGACTGGATCGGACTGATGATTTTCAAAAAATTGCGGATCAGGATTGGATCGGATTCAATTTTATCGTATCAGGACTGGACTCGGACTGAAAAATTTCACAGTCCGCTCATCTCTGGCTGTAGTGTAAACCGGCTTAATTGGTGAGCAGACCGCAGCGGCCCGGAATGACGTCACCGCTAAAAAATTGTTAGCGGACTGTTCAAAAACCTTTAGCGGACGGCCCGAAGACTGGACTGTGGTTGGTTAGTGGCCCTTGCCAACTCTTCCGGCCACCTCTGTCCTGCGGTCGGTAGTCACTAATAGGCCTAGTCAGGTACACTCCAAACTCGAAAGTGCGGTTATATACAGTTTGGTGGATAAATTCTGAGGGCAAATCGTTGCGATTTATTGTTTTTTGGAATTTTTTGGTTTGCAAATGCACGCAATGATTGTTCCTTTGGATCCAAAAGAATTCATTCCTTGCGGGCAGCATACATACTCACAGCATCCAGGTTTGTAATATGTGTTCATATTTTTTAAAAATACATCTTAATATGAATGAAAAAGGTTGTGTTAACCTTGTGGTTTATTCAATTGCATCAACATTTAGGCTAATTTTTTATTTATTAATCTTTTAATGATGTGTATGCTGAATTGTCTTCCTAACCAATTCCAAACCTATTATTGCATGTGCCTGTCATGAATTGACTCTAGTTAGTTCTAATCTGTAATTCTAAACCCTTTCCTGTAATGCAGCCAGAGGAATAGCAATGTATGTGGGTACAGGTTTAGCAGTGCATTAGGCTACATATCATATTTTTGAGAAGGAAGTGACTGCGGATATGCCTGCCCTAAGGCAATTCAAATAAAAAGGGTCAGTTTGTCACTCAAATGGCATGGGTCACATGGTGTAGTGGTTATGCATGGCGGCTGCTATGCCAATGGTTTTCGGTTCGACTCTCACCTTGCCGACTTTACTTTTTTTCAGGTTTACATTTTACCTTTACGGTTTAGGTTTAGGGTTTATCTTTTACGTTTACTTTGTTTCTACCAGGCCTACTGCACTTTAGTCATGTGTTACTATTACGTCACAGGTGGCATATGAATAAGTTCTCAAATTTCAAGATCCACAGGCATATCTATAGCCACTGCCTTTTGAGAAAGGGAAGTTTGTATTAAAAAATAGCCATGTTTTCTAACTAGCCTATTATGTAATATGATGATGATGATTGTGACGAGGAAGTGGCTACGAAACCACTCATGGATTTTCCTGTTTCAAAACTTTTCGACCATACCGTACCACCTCGTATGATGCCGTTCGAATAAAGCGATCAGTTTGTTATTCAACCATTGTCGATCTGGTAGCCTAGCGAATAAGTTCCAAGTGTGTCATGCCAATGGTTGAGGGTTCGCCTCTCAACTTGATGCTTTACGTTTTCGTAATAGTGACTGCTTGCACGTTTCAATTTATGGGACCAGTTTGAGTTTTTCGTCATTTTTTCAAAACTTTACAAACTTTTACTTCAGGGGTTAGCGTTTGGTTAGTGTTAGGGTAGCATTAGGAAGGTTAGCTTAGGGTTAGCATAGCATTTAGTGTTAGCTTAGCTTAGCATTAGGTTAGGGCTACGGTTAGGTTTTAGGTTACCTTTCGTGTTCACTATGTTTCTACAAAGCCTATTGCATTCTCCTTCATTGTGCGTTACTGTCACGTTACAAGAGAAGGTTGAATACGGTGTCAAATTCAAAGATTTATTGATGGTTCTATAGCTACTGCCTTGTCACTTATGAAATTATCTAGTGTTGTAACAATTTCATGGAAGCTTCTAAAGCATTTTTTTGGATACAGCACTTGATTTTCAACTGAAATAAAAATTTGTAGGTTTTTGTAATTATAGGTGTTACATTTACTAAGATACACAAAAGTCAAGCTGACCTAAATTATATCACCATAGACTTGGTGAAATGATTTAAAGTAGCTACGATCTAAATTAAGCATTGTTTTTGTTTGAAACAAATGAAATCCCATCAATGCCAAGCCAATCTATTCTTTTGTTTTAACAAAAAGTATACTTCTGGTGACACATCAGCACTAAGCTACACTGATAAAGTTGGGTCACTACAACTGTCAACCACTACAGCACGTGCCCTTATTTGTTCACAGAGAATCATCTGCTTACCATGCAAAAACTCATGAGCAAATGTTCCATCATAGCTGGGTTTGTTGGGACGATTGTGCAGCAGTCTGTATATTCTGTACTTATTGATATGATACGTACGGCAACATTGCCATATGGGGCCAATATACATTGGCATGCTGATGCATCATTCGAGCTCCTGTTGTTTATTGCATTTTGCTTGACTTAGTATTATAGTAATCCTTCAACCTTCTTACAAATATAATTGTTCTTTTAATGTCAATCTTTTTATCAGGCATGTTATCTACCTTGCTTCAACTCTGTTTGATAGTCCTAGTAAGGTTTTATCTGAGTATTTGTTGCTTCAACAAGCCTGTTTTCTAGAAACAACCATGGATTTTTTAAACCAAGCATGTTTTTCTTAGATGTAAAATGCTTGCAAAGTTTAGAAAAGCAATAGTTTGATCCTTTAATGGCAGCGATTGGCCGGCCTTTTTTTGGTCAAAAATCGCCAGCTGCTAGAGCAAGAGAGCTGTTCAAATCCTTTACGGATTCAGCAAGTCTTTCTAGTTGACATCGAAAAAAACATTTTTTGTTTTCGGTTTCGCGATTTCTGGAGGTGAGTCACAATGAGGGCATGTTTTCAAATTTTTGGCCACCTTTACCTGGCCCTGCGCCTTAACCCATTGACCCATTCTTTTGAATCAAAGTTTTCTTGAAAACTATGCCAAAATCCGCGTCGATAGAGCCTTTGATTGACCTGCTAGCATATCTGTAGCCAAAATTATGGGTTAAAAACCCAGTTTTTGGCAAAATTCAAAAGGTTTCAAAAAAGGCATATTTTTCCCTTTC
>JGI24159J19872_10011297_pt1 | contig 11701 bp, 7 predicted proteins | sample Ectturendosymbi4_FD_19872 | JGI IMG/M metagenome (IMG submission 19872) | reverse complement strand
AAAAAAAACTGTTACTTATAAATTAAGCTCTTATGCAGTCACTTACAAAAGATCATTTCCATCGAAAGGGTGAAGCAGAAAGACTATTCATAGCATCACACCATTCAGCCACACTGCATCTTTTGTCAAAAAGGATTTGAAGCAAGCTGCACAACATTCGTGGTATTCGAGGTTTGTTACAGTGATAAGTTGGCTTTCGACAAGAATTGCAAATGCACGCGGGGTGGGTGAGCACGATGGCGACACGTAACACTTGTCCGGACGACACTGATATAATCTTGTATTGATATATTGTGTTACGGGCTTTTCCACATTTTACTTGAAGAAAGCACCTCCCGTATTTTCTCCCTCAAACCAATGCGCATTAAAGTCGTTCAAGATCTCTCGCCTCAGACTTTAAGGAACGCTATCAAAATCTTGGGACATGCAACTCTCGCGCACATGTATTGATATCAACGAACATGATGCCAAGAAATAACTACTCCCTAAAGCAGGGGTGTGGAGCCTGCCGCCCGCCTGAAAATTTTTATCAGAATTTATCTGAATTTTCTTTACCCAATTTAGAGTACAAAATCGCGTCAAAACGAAGCTCCATTATGAGCAGGTACTCAAGATAGTATGTCGTAAGAAGCCTCTATCCATCGCAGTAAGATAAAGGTAGAAGTTTAGGATACAATCAATGGTTATTTGCGTCCCGCCAGAGAAAATCGACGATTTACACGGCCCGTGACAGTAAATAGGTCCACCATCCCTGCCCTACAGTGATGATGATGCAATTTGCTAAAAACGAACGAATAGAAAAAGATCAAATACGTTATGTGTTATTTCGAGCAACTGAGGTTTTCGCTTGGGATTTTCTTTAAAAAAATCGAGTTGTTTAATGTTTAGAACAGTCTTAAAGTATTTCTTGAAGCCAATGAGTTCTTCGTCATAGATTTTTTGACATGAACGCTGCGTTAGGGAAGAACATCGGTTGACGACGATGTTTGTTCGAAGAAGAGGAACATTTAATTTTGAAAATTGTATGAACCCAGTGAAAGGATGCACGTGGAAAAACGTATTTGTTGCGTCGTAGTGAATGAAGCAAGCCTACAACGAGGATTCTCTGAATGCACCAGCTTTTTTGTCTCAAGACACAATATCGGTGGAAGAAAAACAAATATCCAAATTTTCTTTTCCTTTAGAACAGGGGTTCCCAACCAGGGGCACATGCACCCCTAGCGGTACATTTGCCTATCTGAACGAGTACATTAAAGGTGGCAATAAAAGGGAAAAATATATTTACATATGAGTTATTTCCAAATATTTAGGCATATATCTGTGAATATTATTATAAACAATCATTATCTTTAATTAAAAATTAAGTGGATGTTTGTTACTTCGCGAAACCCTTTCGCCATGAGAAATTTTAAGGGCACCTGCTCACCTCTCGAAATGCTGCAAGAACCTCTGCTTTGGCACAAAATGAAACCGACCGACGACTGTCATTAACGACCGAGATTGAACGAGCTGGGCAAAAATATTTACAAGCAGAAGTGCACATGTTACGAAATGGACGATTGGCAAAGTAGCTGGAAAGAAGTAATTTAACTGAAGTATTTTCGCCGCAAGAGCGACGGCAACAGCACACTGGTTGGAGATGGATTGACGCATATTCGACCGAGATTAATCGAAACAGCGTGAGTGAGTGATGTTCACTGTTACAAGGATGCTTTCATAATAAATCAGGAAAATTATAGCTGAGAGGAAATGAATTGGATTGCAGGCAGCGTTTCCTCAAAGCTTACGGCTTAACGCTTAGCATTAGCAGTGATTGCAACAGTTGGTTTCAGAAACGAGCGATTGATGAGAAATCAAACCGTAGTAATAGAAATTGATAAATGGTAGCAAGTCTTCTAATGAAGGGGCACCAAAAACTGAATCTGAGGAGGATGGTTAAGAAAGACAGTGGCAGGTTAATTGAGAGCAATCTTTTCCACGAACCGGGCAACTATTTTCTCGGCGTCTTTGGCCCGCATCTTTCCGACCTCTAGCACCTCTTCATGGCAGACGGTCTCTTTGCTGTCGTACTCCAATATGCATTTGTTGGTGACGAGAGAACAGGCCACAACTCTCATCCCAGCGTGGCGAGCAGTCACCACTTCTTGTACTGTGCTCATTCCTGCGCATCGAACCAAAAGACAAAACAACACTGGATTTGAAAAGCGTGCGGCTGCGGGCAAGGCCCGTGGCGACGGGGGGGGCATTCGGGGCCAAATGCCCCCCAATTTTGTTGTGCCCAGAAAACTTTTTATTAGAACGTATAATGAAAACCTGGACAAGATACGAAAGTATGGTATTCTTGTTTTATTGAAAGGGAAGTCATTGTTCGCAGCACTTGAAAAGTGCATTGTACATTTGGTAAAACGATGACCTGTGATTTTATGTAGCCATGTATATATTTGGTCTTAAGCTCATCCGGTGTGAAGCGAAATTTCTGACCTCTGCGGAAATTTCTGACCTGTTATTCTTTCTCAGTTATTTTGCTTCTCAGAATAAAGAAATAAAGTCTGGCAATTACTTTTTTGATGTGTGCTGCGCAAATTAAAACATTTTGGTTAGATGTCAGGAACCCACAACAAGCTACAGACACGGGAATAAGTTTAACCATTGAAAATTTTCGGACTTAGTGGTTGACCTCGATCATATTTCGTTTTCTCACCCTAACCCAAACCGTAACACATCACACTTACCTAAACACGAATCCATAAGCCCTAATCGTCGGTTTTCTAAGCGTATTTGATATGCAGAATATTACTCTGTGCATGCGCACATGACATGAAGTCAGAAATTTCGCTTGACACCAGTTATTACTTAACAAAGTAAATGCAGATTTCCAGACAAGGGGTTAGTTTTCAACTAACCTGTTTGAAAACGTACAGCCACCTATGCTGATCCAGTGACGCCATTTTCATAACACCTATAGTGAGGTCACAAAAGGGTGACAGTATCGTGCCACCGCAACACGGTCACAATTGCAACAACACGGACACACATTCACAAGCACGGGCGTCGGAAGGATTTTTTTCCAGGGGGGGGCAGTAGGGGTTTTCCCAAAATTTTTTCCAGGGGGGGCCAAAAGTGGTTCAATTTGTTTTTTACCCCTTGAAATTGAAAAAACAACCTTTTTTGGCTAATAATTTCAAAATCCAGGGGCAAGGCCCACCCTTCCGACGTCCATGTTCACAAGGAAAGCAATTACAAACAGCTGCCTTTGCGAGCGCGAATTTCTATCTACTTTAGAGTTGACAATAGAAAACGATGATGCCAGGTATATCTATGAGAGTACTAACAACTCTGGGTCAACTAAAACAAAATCCCAAGTATCTATTGCTTTTTTCAGCATGAATGTACCATGATATATTTCGGTGTGACATGGTCGCTCATCAATGAAATATCAGAGATGCAAAAATAAAAAATCAAGCATTCTCATGGCTTGGTAAATATGGTCGAATTTTTTTCTTGGTCGTTACACCAATTACCTGCAGTCGATAGGGTCGCTACAAGAACATGTTGAGCTGCAATGTAATTTAATCAACAGTGACGATCGACGGCCTGGCAGAGATCTCATGACTGCGATAATAGCACCGGATTGATGAAAATACCCGGAAATTTCACCGATTTTTCCGGCGGAAAAAGTCGACGATTTGGTACTTTTTGAACAAGCGGAGTTTTGCTGAGTGAGCAGATAATGAAGTATGAACAATTAACAGAGGCACCGATCCATCGACAAGTGCTTCCCTGCAGAAACTGAGGCGTCGTCTGACTAAAATGCATAGCAATACGCTTTCCGGCTGTGTTCAGACCCTGTCATCAAACCGCTGTTCCTTAGTCAAGCAAGAAAACCCAGCACCGAAGCATATGCAGTAAATTATTAATAGCGGGAAAGTAAAACATAATTCTTGAAAGCAACAGAGCCTCTTCAGCTGTTGGCAACCATTGGCGTCGCAACCAACGAGAAAACGACAGCACGCGGCAAGAGAAGTTTATTTGCTGTCTGTGAGCACAAGTAAACATTCTCAGTGAACTTTTCGAATAGTAACCTTGGTGACATTTCCGAATGCGGTGATCGCGTAGTGTTGGCAAATTGACAGACATGCATTTAATTTCGTTGCAATGCCGACAACGTAAATAGTAACCGTTTGTCCAAGTCTTTTAAGGCCAGTCTACATTTATGACGAGCCAAGAGTTGCCAATCCTTTCTTCGTTTTATTTCTTCCAGGAGTGACGGAATAAAACGGTGGTTCTTGACCTATTCTCTACCACGCTTCCCTCAAGTAATCGTCCTTTGTTTCAAGAACCCTGACTTTAAATAAGTTGCAAAACCAAATGTATTTCTTGATAAATTCATTGGGAAGGCGCACCTCTCCCCCGGTTAAGACCCACTGCACTGAAACGAACAAAGGATTACGCCAGACGACCCCCGGCTCGTGCCCGGTGTGGACGGGCCGTTTAGCCTTCACAATTAACTTATCTCGCACAAAAATTTTTCCGGCTTACCAACGGCGTCTGCGCCGAGCGTCCGGAGCAGCCGCAGCTCGGCGATAGTTTCGTATGAAGGACCGAACACGTTGCAGTAGACGCCGTGACGCAAAATCTGGCCCAGGTTCAACTCTTGAGCTGTTTCCGTCCAGAGCTTGGCCAGCTCTTTGTCGTACGCGTCGTTCATCGGAGGGAAGCGCGGACCGAACCTTGTGACGAATGCGATGCACGTGTTTGATTAACGAACCGAAAGGTTTCTACGAATGAGGAACACTCCCCGCACAAAAATAGTGCTTGGCTAATAAACGACGTATTGTAACAAAGCAAAAGACAGTGCTCCAGCGTGCAGTGTGTAATAAATGAAACGTCTGTCGAACCAAACGGGCTAACACAAAAGCTTCAAGTCACGCTTGCAACTGGATGATTGTGTCGGGTTTCAGGCCAAGTACGTACGGACTGGAGTCAACGCGTTTGTCATGGATAGTTCATTGCAATCCATTCACACAGCGTTCGCATGAACCATTAACTCATTAGCCACACCTTCGTATCAAATGCGGTTTTTTTGATCGCGTTATTTCGCATATATTTGCGGCGTTGCATGCTTTTGACAAGGGTTGTTTTCCGTCATCGTGGGAGGAGGTAGTTTTTCATCGCTTTGCTTCAGAATGAAACGCATTGTGCGCGTCATTGGTTGTATACTAGTGTTGCCTTCATGCGCTATTGAGAACTATGGTAAACCGAAGGCAATAACTTGCGCACAACCACCTTTCACATACCCAGTCAGCTTTACGTCTCAAGTGGTCGTGAACCTACGTCAGGTCTTCGTCAGATCGCGGGTCAGAGTGTGTTAGATTTAATAAATAGATTTAATAAATAAGTTGATTTAATAAATAAGTTGAACGTGTTTGCGGCGCGGGACACCTCAAAAGCTGTCAGAACGTTGCTTCAACTTGCCGCTTAGGATTTTATAATTTCCGTATGTGTGTGTGAAGGTACGCAAAGTCACTTTGTCATAAACATACTGTTCATACACATCGCTGCAAGAAGAGTGTTGCCTGTTCAGGTGGTGAGCACAACACGTCATTAACGCCAGCGGCTGGCTGGGGAAATGAGATCATTGCACGCATCTGCTATGCACAAAACTGTATCAGTTAGTCAACAAGAAACAGCAAACGCGAAATCTTCCGGTTCGCCAATTATCCGAAACTATGTGTTGCGCGCAAGCTAGACACAAAGATGCAGAGCAAGGTCTGCCACAAACTGGCTAATCAAATGTAGAAAAGCAGAAGTCCCACTGACGTTGAATCGTTCGGGCCTTTCAGCGGAGTATAGCCACCCATGCCGACCATGCTTATGTGATCTTTGATCAGCATAAAATCACCGATGCCGTACGACTCGTTTATGCCTCCGGCTGCGTTTGTTGCAATCAAGATCTCTACTCCCAAGAGCTTCATCACGCGGACGGGAAAGCCAACCTGAAAAACAGAACCACCCGACGAGTTCACACGCGTGGAAACAGGCGGGGAAATGCTTCGACCAGAGAATAACTTCCTGTTCCGCGTGAACAAACAGGGACGAGAAACCAGAGGCGGCCACGGATCTGGAGTGGCTGACGGCAGGATTCTGCGTTTTTCTTTCGGACCAGGAGTCAAAAATTTGTGAAAAAAAACGGACTCGGAGTCACTTTTCAATTTCAACAGTAGCAGGAGTCTGCGTGGGCTTTTCTCAAGTAAAAACATGAGCCGGAGTGTGAACAGGAGTCGGATTCCCAAATTTGAAAAATTTTCGGACCCGGATTCAAAAATTTTGGAACAGGAGCGGAGTCGGAAAAATTGACTCCGGATACCTCTGCTCGGGACATTCCGTGGCGTTATATCACCCAGATGCGTCATTGCCGAAAGTAAGACCAGATTTTTTGTTTTTATGTACTCTATGAGAAAAAAAGCTCTGTTTAGACTTGCAACTCACGCATTTAATTCCATCAATGTGACTTGGATCTGAGCGAAACCCTACGAAACAAACATAGAACCTGAGTTTCTCATAATGTACAAATTTGCAATTTACCCACATGTGCAACCCTTGTTTTGCATGACAGCACCTGTTCAGCTCCACACAAAACTAATGGCACTTACCACCCATGGCTCGTAGCCCTCGTAAGGATGAAAACGGCCTTGCATGCAAACCACATCTTTTCCACCGATTTGCCCGAAAACGAGTTGACCTTTGTGGCCAGGAACTGTAAAGGTGAAAAGTTCATTTGAATCTTAAAATTTGGTTGAAGGAAAAGTGCTGTACTACAGAAGAAAGTCTTGCCTAACCGAAACACGCAACAATTTCACAGTTTTCAAAGAAATCTCACTTACCTTCACACACTGCAACTATCTCATACAGCACACCATTTAACCCTTACCTGATATAACCAGAACAAGGGTAAAAATGTTTGACATTGCTACTACCACACTTTTTCCTTGAAAATGAAAATCATAAGCCCTAACCACTGCTCATGTGATTTCATGCAATTGTGACAGAACAGTAACAAACTGATGTCACAACATGCTTAAGCAGTGCTCATATGGTTGAAACCTAACAAAGAGCAACTTTGCTAAGTGATGGTGTCCAAAAGAAATCACACTAAACTATAAAAACCAGTAACTGCATATTTAAATAAACTACAAAATGCAACACACCAGTTGATTCAACGAATGATGGTATTTCCTTGTATAAGATAACCTTCTTGTTTGTCACAATTTCTCCAATGCCACCCAGACCAGATCCACATATAATTCCAATTTTGGGCTTCACATGCATCTTACTTTTCAAATATTCAGCTGACTCAGTAACTTTACTGGTGGAATAGCCATTGCTAAAAAAGAAGAAAATAAATTTTACCTCAGGCAAATCAAATATGCTATCGTGATTACTAATTTTAACTCTCATTTGCTGCATGCAAAGCAGTTAGTCTACTGTTCAGTAAAGTAAATTGAACTTGCCTGGATGTTGAACTCATTGTTTCATTCGTGTTTTGATATTCAAGTTGCTCTTGACTTGATCAAGCACTTTTTTTAGGATAAATTTTCTACTGGAAACTTTGCACAGTGCAGAACCTACCAAATATGACAAACAAAAATAATTAAAATGATCTAAAGATTAAGTTAACGGTGTCTCAACTGCAGAAGAACGAAATTAGTAAAAACAATCACATTGTTTGCACCACTGGAAACAACGTTTTTTTATTTGATCAAGGGTAACCTGAGCAGTTGAGCTGAAACTTTTCACCAATTTTCATGAAAAGCGTGATTAACATTGACTTTAACCAAAATCAACACAAAAGGTCTTTGCAAATGATTCTAATTCTAAATGTACTAGCAAGTTTTATAAACTATTTTGATAATTTTCTTAGTTGCAAAACTACCATTTTGCAACATAAATTGTGCTTGGTTGAGCATGCAAATGCTTCTTATTCTGAATACGCTCATGGTTTATGTAAGAGATAAGTCAGCAACCACTTTGAATTGTAGAAGTTGCAAATTAACTTGAGGCATTTAATATTTCTGACCAAGGCTTTATACTAAGCAATCTTAATTTTTATATTTATAAGTAAACAAACTTACCCTATAAGAAACACATTTGATATAAATGTTCAAAACAAAGAAGTATACAAGACATTGAAGTTGTATGCATCGAGTGCATATAGCCAAGGCCAAGAATCAGATGAAAGTGCCTTACACGTCTATACGTACAAAAAAAATCTGTCAGCTGCACCAATGGATATATCAATTAACAAACTGACTACCACAACAAATGTTTCATTTCTACAGCAATAATAATCTAATGTCACCAATTGCATCCCAACCATTCTGTCACCAAATTGACCATTTCACATCATGAGCCAAACTTGAAGGCATGCCATCCGACACAACACTTGTCAATGAAAGACAGNATGTATACAGGCTAGAGCAGGGTTTCTCAACCANTGGGCCAGAATAATCTTTCATGGGTCAGGGCCTGGTATTATTCAAATTAAGTACATTTTGCAAGATGAACCATTAATGGCAAACATAGGTAGCTTTTGAGCTCTAAACATCACAAGACACACTCTTTCATCATAATGTGTTCAAAACTGTTGCCACATGGAAATTTCCATGTAGCCTACCACATTGTTCACAATATACAGTTACTGAAGGTATTTTGAGACACACAAGCAAGTGGCTTTTGTTGCCATGAAAATGAGATCTAGAAGCCTTGATCTGTGAATCATAATGTATTGAGTCTCAAATATCTATGCTTTCTAACAACAAAGAGGCTCAGCCTTCGCATTGATTGCAGCACATGTTATTAAATGTTGTTTTTAGTAGTTTTTATTTCTGTTCTGTGCAACAACTATCCCATTGGAGAAGTTGCACAGCTGATGGGCCATGCACTCTCTGCTCATTAATTGGNCCATATGCTTGCCATGCTAGAATCACAAAACGTGAATCANATGAAAGGCAAGTGTTCGTGAAACATATTTTTGTGAAAATATTCTGGCGGAATTCATAGTTCGTGAAATTTTCNAAAATATTTCAATTTTCTACCCATGCTAGCATCACGAAATGTGAATCATATGAAAGCCAATTGTTTGTGAAACATATTTTTCTGAAAAAATTCTGGCAGATATACAGTTTCATGAGTTTTTCAAAAATATTTCAACTTTCTACCCATGCTACAACAACAAACTCAACTGTGAATCATATGAAAGCCAAGTGTTCGTGAGACATATTTTTGTCAATAAATTCTGGCAAACTTCAGAGTTTCATGAAATTTTTAAAAAATATTTCAACTTTCTACCCATTATAGAATCACGAAATGCAAATCATGTGAAAGCCAACTGTGCATGGATGTAAATTTGTAAAAATATTCTGTGCAAGTAAGCCATTAAATGTGCAGCCCTCATTAACACTTTGAGAGCCGGTCTACGATATATTCGTACTTCGATTTTGGCCTAATAAACAGCAGTATTCGGTTGCCTTACCAACACCCTAGCTCCTCCGCCAATTGCGCTAGAGAGCTTCAGCGAAATACTACCACCTAACGGTTGGCGCCCAGGGTTAGGCAAAGTGGGCCAAGGTGGCCTAAAAGTCCTCCACTTATGACGTCACTCAGAAAAATTGATGATCAGAAAATCAATGATGTTGGCATCGCTTTTTTTGACATATCTGATCATTTGCCTGTTTTTATAAACTTCTCCTTTACATTCAACATGTAAAAATAATAGACCCAAAATAAGATGCCTAAAAAATTTCAATCCTGAACAATTAAAAGCAGCATGTTGGCTAAACTAAAAATACCAAAAATTTGTTTCCACCACTTGTAGGTTGAGGTTTGCAAAAAGTCTTTCTGTTGTGGAAATAATGCCAAAAGTTGGATTGCGTAAAAAGTAGCTAGGTGAAGTGTTTTGCCTGACAACTAACATAAGTGAATGCGATTCCACATTCAGGAACTTCTCATCGACTACCAAAGCGATGATGAAGCCTGTGCCATATTTTATCATCACGGATGGTGAGACGTTTCGATCAAGTGCAGTGAGCGTTTTCCAGAAGTTTTGGGGAAAGTTAAGCTGATATTACTACCGAAGTTTCCCACGAAATATGTTGCTGAGCAAGTTTCAACCAGGTACTGCACATGTGTAAAAAATACTGCAATCGTCATGACATGAACAGGACCAGGGTGGAAACGCCATACGACTGAAGCTGACCAATTTGCAACCTGCTTTAAAAACTTGCAGATAAAATCCAGGGGCAAGGTTCGCAGTAGTTGGAACCAGGACTGTGGAGCCGAAACTCAAATTTTGGACTCCAACTAAAGGCATTCAAACTTTTTCACTCTGGTTCCAGAACGATTTCGTCCATTGAAAACTGAAAAACACTGCATTATCTGTACAATTGGCTTGCTATGCCAAATGTGTCTGTTGAATGGGAACTCAAATTTCAGGCTCCGGCTCCATCATTCAAAATTTTTAGGCACCAGTTCCAGGCTCTGACTCCACAGGCCTAGTAGGAAACCACTGTTTTTGGAAATTAATACATATTTTGGTATGTTTGTTTCTGCAAATGCAACTGCATTCATTTTGTTTGTTTGTTTTTTTGTGCTAACTAAACTTCCCCTTTATTTCATCAGCATTAAAATATTTTCATATTAAAATAATATTTTTGCCAACACTAAAATCATAAGTAGGGGTCGATTTTGAAGCAAAGTTCCTGTAGGGGAACATTTGAACAAAAAAGGTTGAAGACCACAGGTCTAAACAGAAGCATGCCTTCGTGTCAGAATGAATGCAGTAAGGTCAGTATCGGTTAGTACGTTGAAACTATCATGGTGTAACAACGCATAACTTGTCGTGCCTGGTTTTTACTTGTCTGAAAGGCTGCTGGAGCCGCTGGGGCATCCAGGATGAATAAGTGGAGTGTGTCAGGAAATTGTCCTCAAAAAGGAGGAGGCCCTGTTTTGTGATGGAGAGTGCACAAAATGTTACCACTGCATATGTGTCGGAATGTCGAGTGGACAATATGAGATATTTCGTGACGACTATGATAGACATAATGTGTTGCAATGGCTATGTGATAGCTGCAAAGAGCAAAATAAGAAAACCACCCAAAGTGAAATGCCTATCACATGCGGCAAGATGAAAGACTTAAAGAAAATCAGAAAAAGTCTTGATTCGGCATATCAAAAAATTGTAAAATGAAAAAAAACTACATGCAAATCCCAAGAGGAAAAGCTGGAAAAACACTAATTGCAGAAGTGACTCGTCTTATAAGGCTCTTTAACAGCAGTAAAAGATGGGAGTCAGTAGCGATACACATGCTTCAAGTACTTCTGCACAACAGTTACAACATACCCGCCATGCTCTATCTGGAAAATGGTGACCACATATTGTCACAGGAGGGTGTGACACAAGGAGACAATGCAGCTATGGCAATGTATGCCCTATCCACACGACCACTGATACAAGCATTCAGCAACGAAACTGCAAATGATGAAGTGAAACAGGTATAGTATGCAGGTGATAGCTCTGCAGTCGGATCACTGGCAGGAGTAAAAAAATTGACCTGCAAAGACAATCCTCCTAATAAAAGACAGCAGTCTAATGCAAGCCGCACAAAAAATCTTCAAAGGTGATGGAAAAATCACAGACCAAGGT
>JGI24159J19872_10011295_pt1 | contig 11703 bp, 4 predicted proteins | sample Ectturendosymbi4_FD_19872 | JGI IMG/M metagenome (IMG submission 19872) | reverse complement strand
GCCGCGAGCCTGAGTAACGCCTTCATCATCGCATAGGATAGCGTGAATCAGATTCACAGCTCGTGCTTGTGTGTTACAGAGTGAGAGACACGTCAACCGTACAAATCAGTTAGAAAAATGTTGTTCTATACGTGAGACCAACTGGGATAGCTATTGCGTCTACCAACACGTCTTTTGGTCAGTCCATACACTGGCATTTGGCAAAAGTTCTATCCATCACCTTATTTTTCTAGTTCTACCTCCTCTTAATGTTTGAAGTTGCTTTTATCTAGTGCACCAAACAAAAGCCTGTAAAGTTTAAAACGACAGTTTTATTTCCGGCTTACTGCTGTAATTACTTGAAATTTGTTATCGGGCTGCTGTCAACTGAAACTAAAGATGAAGCACAGCTTCGTGTTCGTTAATGTTGGCGTTAGTGCATTTGGAAATCTGCAAACAAACAGAAAGTGGAGAGAGCTTTACAACACACTTCCGACGGCTTGGCAACTTAAAACACCTGGTCCCTTAGTCCGGAGACAAGACAAATATGCTCTTGCAACAACAACGCTGACCTCGCTTTTTGTAACGTTTGGGAATAATTGCTACTCAGCTTGGTCTTGAACCTCCAACACAAGGTCTTAAAACCTACAACGGCTCTTCACAAACGTCATAGACCGATTGAAATGACGCTTTATATAGCTGATATGCAAAAGCAAAAGTGAGTTCTTTTGTCAACCCAAATTTTTTGTGTGCCTGAACAAAACATTGCCTGAAGGTAAACAAAAAAGAAACTGCACATAAAATGGGTGCTAATATTTCCTCAGGTATGGTAGGACCATATCTTGTGGTAAAGAAGGTAAACACAAAGACAAACCAAGATAGGAAGAACCAACTGCATTTTTGCCCATGCCAGCCTGCTTAGTTTCAGTGAAAAAATCAGTTTTTTGAGCTATCAGAAATATTTAATTGGTTTTGAAACAAGAACATCAAGCAATAGAAATACTCAATTTTGGTGATAAGTGAAATATGTTTAGAACTGTCAACGGTACAGGTAGGATATAAAGCATATCTGTGAAGCTTCCAACCTCTCTAACATTCATTAAAACTTTGCCCTCCTGTGAATGAATAGAACTCTCTGTGGGTGATTCAGCGAATTGTTGTCTATTCGCTCTATAATTAGCGCGGTGTGACTGCAAATGATCTTCAGAAACTTACCAGTTTTCGTTGACGCAATTAAAAACACTTGTGAAAATCGGAACGTGCAGTGGTGTGAAAATCGGAACGTGCAGTGGTTTGGGGAGGCGAGCGAGGCACTTGCGTCGAGCCACCCTTCTTTTCAGGGCCTCCCTTCGAGGCGTTTCCCGCGGAATTTTTCCTTATTTTTGGTGGAAAACTTAATATCACAACAGCCACTGTAATGTGTAATTACTTTGCTTTCAAAGGGGCCCCCAACAACCACTGTAATGTGTAAGTACTTCGCTGTGAAAGGGGCCTAACAGCAAATATGATTAATAGGTACTTTGCTTTCAATGGGCCCCCAACAACAATTGTAATGTGTAAGTACCTTGGTTTCAAAGAGCCACAAAAGCAATTGTAATGTGATATTACTTCGCTTTAACAGGGCCCCAACCAGAATCTCTAATGTGTAAATAACGAAAAGCTTCAAATGAATTTCAATACCTTTTAAAAGACTGTGGGTTAAAATTTGTTCCAAAAAGACCCTGTTAAGTAAGAGCAAAAATTTATACCAAATGATAATTTTTTTCACTGTCAGAGAATGAAGTTTCTCATAATATAGTGTGGACAAATGTGAAAAAGAAACCCATGCTTTAAGAGGATATGTGGTACATATGAAATCCCAAGTGTTTTTACGTTTTCAGACATAGACCTGTATGTACTCGATTAATTTATATAAAACCCAGTTTGCCTTTTTGATTAAGTCTAGTGTAAATTGCAGTCTAATATTTTGTGTTTAATGTTGTATTTTTTAGTCAAGGAACACTGGTAAAATTTTACAAACGCTACACAGAGCTCGCCAAAGATTTCCTGCCAAATTTTCCGGGAAACCTAGCAGTAAACCTAACCACTATTCGAAACTTTAACACTAAAGCTAACTCTACCCCATGCCCATCCCCTACCCATAACCCTCTAATGCGTCATAGAGAAGTGCATAAAACCGTGGCCCGCATGTCTCCTTCCTAGGCTTGATCAGAAGGCCTTATCACGGTTGGCTGAATATGACGACGTCATCGGGGCCTGAGAAACAAATTCAAGGGGAAATTTTTTGTTTTTTCTTAAAAAAACTAAGCAAAAATCAGCATCTTCAGAGCCATTGATTGGCCTTCCAGCGTATGTGGTTGGCCATAACTTGTGACATACAGTAGCCAACCTTTAACGACGGCGCGAGAGTGCTAATGCTACTTTATACCCATGAGATTTCCTTAAGATTTGGCCTGTAACCATTTACTTTTACTGATGATAAATTTCGTTATTATTTGAACGTCCAACAATGTTTCAATGCATTTTTTGTTTTTTGCGAGTTCATGTTTCCTATGCAGCTTGCAATTCTTTCCAGGTTTACTCCACAAAAAATTCAGGGCAATTGCTAGCGCGATCGGAGAGCGATCTCGCTAGAGAGTCAATTATGGCCTCATAAGAAGCGGATTTTGTTTTACTTCCTTTCTAGAAAAAATGGTAAATTTGCACTTGTTTTTTCACAGGTCCCAACAAGCGTTCTGAGACCTCCTGGTGACGTCATGCTTGTCAAAGATGTCCAGCTGACAATTTACCCAATTTATTTTGATTGAAAGTACTTCTGGCAGGCTCTAACTGACTAGTTTGAAAATTTTTTTGGCCAAAGCAAGCAGGCAAAAGTCAGGACGAATTTTTGTTTTAAACTGACAGCTTAATTGCCTGATTCCTGCTCCAATTGTTTTGAAATCGTTTGATTGCTTGTTAGAAAGAACTAAGTTTGTCCTCTGTAACAATTTTTCGCAAACAAGTTTTGCACTTTTGACGAGCAGTGCCTTAGGTTGCAATCAAAAAGCGAGCTTGATTTTAATAGTTTGCGTCGATGAAAGGCACCGCTAAGTGGCGCGCAGAGCAAAAAGAATTGCATGGTTCAGTAGTTCACAGGTTCACGCTTGGTTCTATTTACTTCTCATCTTGCAGCAAATGCTTCAAAAAAGGCATTACAACTTTCAGGATGACTTTTTGCGGAACAAAGTAAAGCATCATTTACAAAAACACAACATGAAGCTCAGCTCCTACTGACAACGGAAAAAGAGATTACATACAAGCGTAGACTAAATACCATCATGGCAAGTATTTTTTTCAACAAATTTTTGTGACATGTTCGCTTAAGAAGTAAAATAAAGTTGATCAATTTTATAAAGAGTATAGAGTTGGACTATCAGTTATCTTTTTATAATTATCCAAACATTTTCAACACACAGTTTTTAGCTTGCCTAATAGTTTTAACGCAACTGCTAATGCAGTTGCTTGCTTTCGTCAGAAGTACTCTAAATGGTAAGTGTAGGAGCAGGCAAATTTTTATGGGCCCGAATGAATTTTGCCCGAATTTCCCTACGTTTTTGTGCGCCAAACATTTCCAAAAAAGACAGGAAGAGCAAAAACAAGGTCTTCAATTCATCCAATCGGGTGCCATTTTTTTCAGAAAAAAGTCAAATTCAAACGTACAGTATGTCATTTAGTCTCATTAAAGGTGTCGAAACATCTGTGCCCGAATTTTCAGGCGGTTTGCCCGAATTTCGACACTTGCACCCCTGCACCCCCAGCTCCTGCAACGCCGCTCTAGATTCATGCAATTTGAAAGCAGTCGCTAACGAGACCCAAGTACAGATGAAAAATAAAATCCTGAAGGTAAACGAAACAGAAAGAATTGGGTGAATTAGTAGATAGGAATTACAATGAGACTAAATTTCGAGTTGTTGATTCTTTTGGTTTTGCTGCAAAATTAAACAAAAGAACGGGGGAAGGCTTGGTCAAAAAGCAAAGCTGATCACTATTTTAAATGCCTTAGACAGACTAGAGCATTCTTCATTGGTGTTAAGAATAGTTATATCCTTTAAAGATTATATGCATGCTACCAAGTCTGCCGTAAATCCCAGCCACGTGCCTCTTTTTTCTGTCTTTGCACACTAGAGTTCTGCAAGTTGGCCCCACCTTTTGATGATCGCACCCAGTCAAGCGCAATTGTGCTTCGGTATTCTGGATGAAAAACAATGTCATGTGCCGGGTTATTTCCATGCAAACGCATCCCTTTCTGCTGAGCTGTACTATTGGAGACGAGTTGTTAATTAATTGCAATTTCTCTTTTCCTTAATACAAAACGCAATATCAGAAAGCAGTATTACTATTATTCTGAAATCAAAAGGTTTGTTGAACCAAAAATTTTACGAGCCTCATCGTGTAGCATGTAGCCGACATACACCTCAAAAGAAGGTCCTGATAAGGAGGAAAGTCCAAAGTTGTGTTGGCGAGCGTTTCTCCGCACACCCTACGCACAAATAAAACATTTTTTCAGTGTCGTAGCTGAGGGGAAGGGGGCGGATGGGGCGAACCCCTTTGGCGAAGTAAATGTAAAACCCGGGCGTCCACTTAGCTTTGTATTTCGGTTTCAGTATTCTTTTGGTTTTCGGTAGGTCATTGTTTTTTGCGATTTTCGGAGTTTTTTCCGCAGACTATCGAAAGAAATCACACAGAAATCCTTTCTTCTAAATTTGCCCAATGGTAAATCGCACAGCGTATATTCTTGTGCTAACCAGATATGTTTTCTGCTGATTTAGGGTTTCAGTATAGCCAACCACATGCGGCTTCACCATAATTTCTCAAGTTTTTTTTCTGAATGTTGGCTAGTGTATCCCTTAATGTTCAGTTTTCCCGCCTGGATCAAAACCTCTAGTTACGTCACTGCATTTTTTCTAGGTCTCTCTAAATTTTGCTGCACTGAAGCTGTTGATTTGCTGCGTTTTTATACTTGTTTGCTTCCGATTGTTGTTTTTTGCCAGTCTTATGCCAAAAGGAATTCACTGGAGCCGAGACTGGCAGCATCGTGTCCCGTGTTGCATCCAAGTTTTGCTCCAATGAAGACATATCATTCATGCTGGGTACAATCTACTTCGCTGCTTTACCGCTGTTAGTGCAGCTGCATAAATATTGGCGCTTACCTGATATTTGTTTGCAACCAGAATATTATTTTGTGCAATCCATCGTGCGTAGTATGGTATGTTGTAAAATCAGAACTCAGTGTGCGTTTATTTCAAAAGCGACGATTTTCAGTGATACAGGGAGCAACGCAATGTTGTCATGGAAGTAAGACCCTAAAGCGTATCCAAACCAGCTGTAGCAGTCACTCCTTCTGGTATATTTATTTCTAAGCCGTTTTCTTCTAAATTGGCCCAATGATAAATCGCAGAGTGTATATTCTTTTGCTGAACTGATATGATTGCTAACGCACCAAAGAACTACACAGCTGACATCACTAAAATGAACGTTTTTTTGTAAACGAAACGTGATCAGGCAATGGATGGAAGTCCAAAATATCAGGCGTGCATGGATTTACTTCTGCACTCATAAAAATTGAGAAGCGAAAATTATGAAATCAGGACGTTACCAGTGTCAACAGCAACCAATTGATACTCATGGTTCTACTATAATTTAAATCTGCAACTTCAAACCCGCTATTTGTAAGCTGACAATTTTAATTGTAGCGTTACGCCAATAAAACAGTGGATCTAGCTGCTAGCAGCCATCAGATTAGCAGATTAACTGGCAGAGTAGGATCGATTTGCGAAAAATAACTTCAATCCGTTGTTTTAATGATTACCTACAAAAGACCTATCAAAACTGGGCAAAAACTAATAAACTACAAGCACCTTGCTTTATGCAAGACAAAGAAGCAAATCAAAGGTGCGTCAAGGACTTGAAAGCACGTTGCACTTTGTGGTTGCCATGGAAAAAAAAACAAACCAAGGGTACCATATGTTTCATAAATAATGACAAAAAATAAAACTTTTCGATTGAACCAAAACTTGACATACACAAAATATGGTAATTATGTAGCGACTTGTGTGATATGCCATGACCAGTATGTCGGCTAAAATATTCCACGAGATGGTCATCATCATTTGTTTCGCTATTTCGTTTGTCTGCTTATACTTGCTTTGAATTGTCCACATTGAATTTGTGGTGATTTGAATTTGCTGATTCGAATTGTCGAGATACGGAATCTCATGTACTACAGGCTGTAGGAAATAAAAAAACGTAAGACTCCTTCCACCCTGAACTAACTTGCAAAATTAAATGTGTAAAAGACCTTTTCCTAAAGTATAATGAACGTCTGCCTTAGAACTGTTTAATTGTGGCTACAATTTTTTGTCACTAAACCAGAACAACTGAAGTAAAAAACAATTCTCTGTGAGATGGATGTTTATGTTGCGGGACATCAAATCCGCCGCAGCAGAAGGAATAATCTTATTTGTTCAAAACATTTCGGTACCAATTCTTTTCCTGTTGTTTTGCACAATTGAGCTCACGGGCAAGTTATCACTGATTTAAATCTTTACTGTCTCTTAAACATCTTTTTTCGTTCGGTTTGTCTTCTGTTTGCACCCTTTTTACCTTGGGGAGTTAAAGATAACAAGATAATTTGACAAAACATATCAAACAACTAAATAATTTCTCTAAAATTTAGAATGCTTCTTGAATGACAGATATTCTGGTGAAGATACTGTGAGTAGGAATTTTGTAGAAAATCAATGAAATAATGAAGGTAAAATACGTAAAAAAAGAAAATGTAAAACAATGCAAATAGCTGCAGCGTAGTGGTAAGTTGGCTTCATACCTGCATAAATGTGTTGTGTTATTTCGGATTGATATGCTTAGTCACCAAGAAATCATACAATGTGAACATCTGTGAGCTGCGCCGGTTGGTAGTTTATGATGTTTTGAGTTCTACTGAGCCGTAGATAGTTGTCTTGTTTCTTTTTTCATTTACCGAAACATTCGACCGTTGAAGGGTGCAAACATTTACGCCGCAGACACGGTTTACCTAAATACGAGCAATTTTTAACCGTTTGCATCTCTCGTGGAAAATAGCACGCTTATAATTTGTAATTACGAAGCGTTGAGGAAATTCTAAATCTGCCTCAGTTGATAAGTCTGTAACGGAGTCTCAGTGGATGAGTTTGTAACGGAGTTGGGAGCTTTCAATGAACAATCTGGCCAGCCTTAAACTTATTCTCTTTCAGGTTTGATGAATTAAAATTCCTGTTGGTTGACAAACAAATGTGAAACGCAGGCAAATTCTCTAATTGTAGGATCCAAGGTGTGCGTCTGTTCGTATATGCAACAAACTGTAAGGTTCTCAAAATCCTAAAAGCAGTCATCGCTGCGTTGATACCAGGATAAACTGATTTCTACCTCAGCCAAGATCAGAGTATTGCTTTTATTGCAAAAAGCAACAGCTTATAAAATAGTAAATCCTACTGCACCCACGCAATTGTCTCTCTAACATAATCTCCAAACGGCTGTTAACGAAAAACGTTGATTGTTCCGTCAGTCTGAAAAGTGATGTTGTGTAAATCACCTTTTACTTGAAGAGACGAGTAGAAGTTAAACAGGAAAGTACAAAGAGTTTATGACAGGAATCGTTAATATTTTAATTGGTCTCAGTTCTCGCATTGTGGTTTTCGTGTCTTTACACGGGATAATGAAACTTGCAATACAGAAGTTTTCACTTTTCAGACTTTGTCAAAAGAAGCTGAAATAGAATTTTCACGTGTGCATTTGTGGGCATTGCAAGCACACTTTCAAGTAGCAATCGTCATCAACTTCCTCATTACAACACAAGCACCGCTTACGTTGCTCAAACATGGGCCCTACCCGGGATTATTACGTCTGTTCGGATCGTGAAGCGAAGTTCCGCTCAAGCTTCAAACGAAAAACTTGGGATTTTTCTTAGTGCTTTGCTTATTCATAATTGCGCCATAATTGCGATCCGCTGCAAATTGCACCTGGGCTCTTTTGTTTGTAGAGTGTTTGTGGGGGTGGAAAGAAACGTAGTTGCTTATCACAACGAATTACATCATCGAAGTTTTCCAGAATAACCATACCAAGTGGGAGTGGCGTCTTGCATTGAATTTACTCCAAATGTTACCACGCCATTTGATACAATGCTCCAACAGATCACCTATAAGAAGATTTATCACATCTTGCCGTAAACCCTAAATTTTCACTAATATTTCAGGCAAATGGGAACTTTTCAAAAATAAAGCTCGTGATAAATATTTGCAAAACGACTTTCAACTATTACTTGCACAAATGTGCTATATTTCAAAACTGTGTGTCCTCTATTGATTAAATAACTCCAGTCAAAGCGTAGTTGTCAAAAAATGTCCCTTGACAGAGTTTGAATACAAATTTAACTTCAGTGTCATACACTCTCAGTGGTGTTGGTGGAACGACTGTTTCCGTTGTGCATTCCTTACTCACAACTTAAATGAATTTAAGAAACATTGTATCATTGGTTGCACTGCAGTAGTTATACATCCTTTTCTAACAATAACTGCACCCACAATTGTTTAAATGACCTAACCAAGTCTTTCTCTTACTTTCGGGCGAGAGAACGAAAATGGAAAGGTTTCTGCAAAACAACACAAACTGAAAATTTTGGTCTTCCACCACAAACCCGTGATAACAATAATAAACGGACAAGATCTTGCGATCTGTATTAGCCAAACAACAGGATCCGTTCGAAAAAAATCGCTAAATATCTGTAGTATTAAGGTTATAAAATCTGTTTGTCCTAAAGTGCGTTATTCTCAATAAATTAAGTGCTTTTGAAACTTACAGATCACTTTTTCTGATGCACTTGATTTAAACTTGCACATCACTTGCAAGTCTATGTTGCAATTTTCGAAAGTTCGTTTAATGGTCAAGGTGATGATTATCTTTCCACATTGTTTTCATGTTTGAAAGCAGTTGTTGCCGCAAGCGAGTTGTTCTTTCTCAAGTGGATTTATATTGCGTTTTTATCTATTGCGTTTGATTGCCCAGCACGTTTGATGATTCTGAATTTGCAATGCTTCATATGGTTCTGCAACACCGGAAAACTCATGTGGCTGTAATCGGTGGTTCGTGTACCTCGGCAGGAGAACGTGCAGTAAAAGGTGAGGAACAATACTGATTTTACAATCTACAGTATCGTCCAGAAAACTTTGTTATATTCCAATGGACGTCTTAGTAGAGTTTCTCCTCTGTTTTTTCGAGCGCATTGCAAACATACATTAAGGGAGTTGAAAGAACACCGGGTATGCTTTATTTTATTGCGTAGCTGTCGCAAAGTTAGAAAACAGTTGAAGCAACATTGTTAATCGTAATGAGTTCTATCTGTGAACTGCTTCATTCAACCTGCCTTTTTTTAAACAAATTGTATCACAAAATCTTTTGCGTTAATTTCTTTTTCAATACAATATTTAAATCGTAATCTTGACACTGCTCACAGTCACACTATCAGCCTTCAACAGTTTAGGTAGCGCTGACTGATTGGATCAGGTTGTTACCAAATGTGCTACTACATTTTAACAGGGACAGCATCGCAAAAGGAAGCCGAAAATAAATCCTGCTGTCACCGTGGAGGATAAAGCTGTTAAAGAAAGATGATAACACGCTCATCTCAGTTTATTTGCACAACAAGTTCAACCTCTCATGCATCACTTCGCTGTTCAAGCGTGTTGATTGATAGCAGGCATGTTCCCCAACGCTGTGAGCATGCGCTTCGATAAATAATAAATACATTTCTGGATAATGTCAACATCGTCGCAAGTACCAGTCCAAGTAACGCTAGTCAATACAGAATGGTTGCACCTGCGCCGATTTTGTTTGACTAGACACCTGCTCGACGATCGAACCTTGTCTTCGAGATAAAAATGGAATGAGTATGAAGGACCGTTTTGCCAGCAACGTCAAGGCCACCATCTCATTTTGGTCCTCGGTTTCAAACAAAAAGCTTTTACTCTCTCGGGGAAGGAGTGCTGGAAGGATGCATGTTGCAAAATTTGCAACATGTGAGAATTTGGCAAAAAGGCACACTGAGTATTTATCTCATTGTAACTTACAATACTTTTAACTCAGGAGTGCTCAATACGTCGATCGTGATCTACCAGTCGATCTCAAAGGTACTGTGGGTAGGTCGCATGATATTAACATCTTCGGCGCTGGTGGACGGATATATCCTTTCGGTGGACTGACATGTCGAAGTAAAGACAGGTAATGAAAAATATGTACATAATTAATTGTGTTGTGTTGTGCAATATGGGGCCATGTGCGTATGCAAGGTACATCAACATACATTTGAAAAAGAATTCTCAATATATTTATTAATAAATACATGCTTTGCATTTTTGTAGTAGGTAGAGCATTTTGACACGTTCACTTTATAAGTAGCGCGCATGCCCACAAGGTGCGAGCACCCTCGTTTCAACTGATGCATGCCCCACGGTGAATTTTATGGTTTCAAAATTCCAGGAAATGGATTGTATTTACATAATAGTAATTATGAATCTGCAAGAGATTTTAGTGCATTTTGTATACTCCTTGGTCTCTCAAAATAATAAAGAAAATGCTGCAACTGGTGCCCATTTACTTTAACTGAAAGTAATTGTCGACATTGTGGTTTTATGCTTAACGTACGACTAAGTTAGCAAAGGTTTCTGTATGAGGTGAACTGAATAAAAATAAAGATGACGGTCTGACTGCATGTTAAGCTTTCTTAAGTTTTGAAAAAACCTACGATTGTGTTTGCCACCAAAACAATTTGCTTCAAATTTTGTTTTAGTATAATGTGTAAAAGGATAACCTCTCAAAATACTTTCTTCGCTTCTGCATGTGCAACAGAATGCGGAATGTGTCAAATTGCTCATGCACAGTCATCGTATCCAACTGTAATCTGCTCCTGGCTGCAAAGTTTTGCTCTTAACCCTTCATTCTTTTAAATCTATAGTGTTAAATGAATCGACTTTACCAGTGTGCTTTATGCCGATTGATGTTATTTTACAAAGCTCTGCAAGTAGCACCGACACATCACGAAATTCCCATGATGTGCTCATAAAAATTGATATGTGGAAATTAATGAACCAAATAGTTGGCGACGTTTTAAACAACAATCGGAAACACGCATAGATAAAGTTCTGACACGAAATAAGAAGCCAAAACACATTGACATCAGGGCCGGATTAAGTGGGGGGGCAACAGGGGCAGTTGCTCCGGGCCCTCCGCTCCGTGGGGGCCCCCGTGATGACATTTATTTGTTTGACATAAAATATTCGCTTGAAAAATCGTCGTGATTCAACAGAGATACAAGAAAATTTTTGCGAGCGGAAATCCCGAGCGGCATGTGCGCAGAGCTTCGCACCGTGGCAGCAAGCAACAATAGAGATCACCCGACGAGATCACTCTCGTCATCACCTTTCGCAAGCACAATCAACTGTTCACCAGGTTCACAAGCATTCTTAGAGGTCATTCACCAAGATCACCCCATCGGGATCACTCAATTATTGTTTGTTCGCGCCACATACATAATGTTGTTATTCTTCACGCACATCCCATTCGTGGTGAATCACACAATCAACGCAACACCACCGGAGAGGTTGCAACAACATCCCCTCCTTTTCACAACGAACCACACCGATCGCACGTTCTTTG